>Ga0114941_100209_pt1 | contig 13059 bp, 10 predicted proteins | sample DevilsHole_FD_89580 | JGI IMG/M metagenome (GOLD analysis project Ga0114941, IMG submission 89580) | Groundwater microbial communities from Devils Hole, Nevada to study Microbial Dark Matter (Phase II) - Devils Hole | ecosystem: Environmental > Aquatic > Deep subsurface > Groundwater | place...
GGAAGGCCAAACCATTTTGGCCATAGTTAAAGCAGCAGGCCCAGCAGCACCGGCTGGGGGAACCGCCGGCTGCTATCGGGAGGAGCAGTTTGAGAGCCAGAGGGACAGTTATCCAGACAAACCGCAGCCTTATCGCTGGCAGTCAGCGAGAAAATGCCGGTCTTATCTGGACAGGTAAGCGACTGCCGGTTAATATAAAGAAGATGTAGGATTTCGGCGTCGCCATCAAAGAGCTGCGCGGCTCAAGCGCAACTGGAGCACAGCGCGTTCAAGACCGGCATTGCGGCGTCGCCCGCAGCACGGTGAGCTAGCTCGGCGCTGCCGGTGAGCTCGTTCCTTTGCTGTTGCAGCTCCAGGGGGACAGCTGTTTCGACAGACAGTTGCCGCCGGCAGTCCTGTGCGAGCGCCCCCTCCCCGGGGGATGAGGGAAGTGAGCGCCAGAGGCAAAAAAAAAGAGGCTCAGAACTGAGCCTCTTTTAGCAGTTAGATCTGTTTCAGGACGGAGGTGCCGGTGCGCCAAGCTCACCCTCCCGCATTAACCGGGGGAATAACTGATACTCGCCAGTGGGGACGGGTTTACAGAGAACCTTGATTTCCGACAGACATCTGCGGATACCGCGCCCCTACTAAACCCTGACAGTCGGAATTGCAGACCCCGAAGGGCCAGCTCCCGAAGGGGTGACAGCTGGTGAATTCCGCCGCCACAGCTTGATAGTTCCGTCCCCACTGCCGCTCACCAGCGCCTGCCCATCAGGGCTGAAAGCCACACAGCCAACCGCAGATGAATGCCCCGTCAGGGTGAAAATTTCCCTTCTCGCAGCCAGCAGCCACAGCTTGACAGTAGTGTCAGAACTGCTAGAAGCCAGGATTTGGCCATCCGGACTGAAAGCCAGCGAAAAAACATAGCCAGAATGGCCGGTGAGAGTGTGATAATTTCTTCCCGCAGCCAGATCCCAAAGCTTGACAGTCCTGTCAGAACTGCCAGAAGCCAGAATCTTGCCATCCGGACTGAAGGCCAGCGAACGAACCCAGCTGTTATGCCCCTCAAGGCAAGCGAATTTCCTGGCGCGCACCCAGATCCCACAGTTTGATAGTGCAGTCCTGGCTGCCACTGGCCAGCATTTGGCCGTCAGGACTGAAGGCGACCGAAAAAACGTAACCAGAGTGTCCAGCGAGGGCAAAGATTTCACCGCCAAACAGCATTTGCTGTATAGACTTCAAAAAGCCCCCTTGCAGCGACCATATCTTGACACTTGTATCAGAACTGCCAGAAGCGAGAGTTTTGCCATCCGGACTGAAAGCAACAGCACGAACCCAGCCGGAATGCCCCTCAAGGCTGCGAATTGATTCAGCCGCACCCACCTGCCAGATTTTGATAGTGCTGTCCCCACTACCAGAAGCCAGTGTCTGCCGGTCTTTGAAAGCCACAGACCAAACCTGGTCAGAATGCCCCTTAAAAGTGCAAATTTCCTTTCCTGTATCCAGTTGCCACAGCTTGACAGTCTTGTCAGCGCTCCCACTGGCGATTATCTGCCCATCTGGGCTGATGGCCACCGAATAAATTGCGTTGGCGTGCGCCTGTACAGTGCGGACGCACCGCCTGGGTTTGGGTTGCGGCGGGGGAGGTGGTGTGGGTTTCGCAAGGTCTTTCAGCACCCCCTCAGCTGACTGATACCGGTCTCTCACCAAATCCTTGAGCAATTTATTCAATACTTCTTCCAGTTCGGGGCTAATTTTCTTGCCCTGTTGCGACAGCTGCTCTTGCCACTGCCACCGTCCTGTGCGGGTATCGTACAGTTTTATCGGGGGAATTCCGGTGAGCAGGTGAATGCAGGTGGCTCCCAAAGCATAGAGATCGCTAGCTGCATACGCTTCGCCCCTTTGCATCTGCTCAATTGGTGCGTAGCCGTAGGTGCCGCAGATCGTCCCCAGGGCCACAATTGTGCCGCTCAGCTCTTTGGAGATGCCAAAATCAATCAGCACTAACTTGCGGTCGCTTTTTCGGCGCATGATATTCTCCGGCTTAATATCTCGGTGAATAACACTGCGCTTGTGGATAAACTGGAGGACAGGCAGCAACTCACTCAGCAGTTCCCGAATCTTTTTTTCACTGAAGTAAGGAAATTTCAACTCTTTGAGTAAGTTCTGCCCCTCGATAAACTCTTGCACCAAATATAAATATTTGTCCGCTCTTCCCTGTCGCTGCAATTCGCTTTCAAAGTAGGCGAACAGTGCCGGAATCTGGGGGTGATGGCCCAGGTTCAGCAGTTGCTCCGCTTCTCAGTTAAACAGTCGCGCCGCTTCTTGAAATGTGCTTCCCTGACTTTGGGGAGCAAACTGCTTGATGACACAGCTGGCTCCCATTCTGTCTGAATCGACTGCGCGATAGGTTCTGCCAAATCCTCCCTGCCCCAGGAACTCAACTGGCCGGTAGCGCCCTTGCAGCACCGGCACGAGTTTTGTGCCGCAACTGAAGCAGAAATTATTGCTGTCAGGATTCTGGGGATTTTGGCAATTGGGGTTGAGGCAACAGATCGTCATATTCAGGTAGTGGACGCGGCGGTTGCTATCTATGATATAGCAGTAGCCAGTCAGTGCGCGGACATGGGCATCATCGGATTGGACATCACGCAAAAGTGCAAAAAGCTGTGAGTCTTTCCCATACGCCTGGGGCCATACCCCATGCCCCATGCCCCATGCCCCATGTCATTAATGTCCTGACCTAAATGACAAGTGCTATAAAACACAAGCCGGTTCAACAAACAGCTCGTAAATTCCCACCGGCACAACTCCAGGGGCGACTCGCCGGATCGCCCCTGCAAGTCGCCCGACTCTCTCAGCTATTACCCACCGGCCAGAAAATCATCCAAAACCGGCACTTCCACCCAGCAAGAACTGGCGCTGGATTTGCCAGTTAAATCCATCAGCAGCTGGGAGTACACCCCTTCGCGCAACCCTGGGACCGGCTGGGTGCCGGCATCAATGGCCCGCACCCACTCGTCGATGACTCGCGCCACCGGCGCAATCCTCCCGTCGGGGAAAACGCGGCAAAACGCCAGCCTTTCTGGCACTTTAATCTCAGCTAGGGGTTCGCCTCCCTGACTCCCCCACAGGCGGAAGCCGTGGACGTAATCCTGCTGGCTGTCGCTGCCCAAGATTAAGGTGCCTTTTTCGCCGTACACTTCCACCCAGTGTCCGCGCCCCTGATAAGTAACCGAACTCAGGCAAACCTGACAGGGGGTTCCGTCCGCCAATTCCAGCATCAGGGTGCAGCTGTCGTCCGCATCCACCGGCTTGAGTTCCCCACCGGCTGCGGGGTCCGGTCGGGTGGGAATCGCTGTCAGCAGCTGGGCGGAAAGTCGGCGTGCCGGTGCGAACAGCCAGCTAATGTAATCGAAAATGTGGGAGCCCATAGCCCCCAAGACGCCGCCGCCTTTGTCTTTTTGGGCGTACCAGTTCCAAGGTCGGCTCTTGTCAGCCCGACTCGACACTAAGCAGTCTATTTTAATCAGGCGTTTTTTCCCGCAGTACCCTGCGGCTAGCAATTGTGCCAGCATTTGCCACGCCGGCACGAAGCGAAATTCAAAATCCATCGCTGCCGCTGCGCCTGCGGATTGCGCCAGATTGTGCAGTTCCCGCGCTTCTGCTGCGGTCAGGGCTGTGGGTTTTTCCAGCAGCAGGTGCTTGCCGGCTTTTAACACAACTTTCGCCATTTCAAAGTGGGCGAATGGCGGCGTGGAGATGGTTACTGCCCCCACTTCTGGCAGGGATACAAGTTGCTCTACTGTATGGCAGGCGTGGGGAATGTTTTGCTCCTGAGCAATCGCTTTGGCTTTGTCGGGGTGCCGGTGATAGACGGCGACTACCTGAATGCGGGGGTGTTCGCGCAAGGCGGGAATGTGGACTTTTTGCCCGAAGCCGGTGCCGGCGATTGCTACGCCGATCCCCGGCTGCTGTGCGGGTGAGGTTGAGGTTGAGGTCATGAACTGCTAGCCTGATTTCTTTTTCTTGCTTTTCCCGTATTTAGTTTCTTCCACCCATTCAATGACCTTGTGCCCCAAGCGAGTGTTGGTATTGTCGAGCCGGTCTATTTCGCGGATGCCGGTGGGGCTGGTGACGTTGACTTCGGTGAGGAAGCCGCCAATTACGTCGATGCCCACGAAGTACAAGCCATCTTCTCGCAGTTTGGTGGCTAGTTTGGCGCAAATAATGTGCTCTTGCTGGGTGAGTTCGGTTCTGGCGACTTTGCCGCCTACGGCCATGTTGTTGCGAAATTCGCTGCCGGTGGGGAGCCGGTTGACCGCCCCGATGGGTTTGCCATTGAGCAGGATAATTCGCTTGTCTCCCTCTTTTGCCGCCGGCAGGTAGGTTTGAACCATGACCGGAATTTGACCCTGCTGGGTGCTGATTTCAATTAGGGAGTTGAAGTTGGGGTCTTTGGGCTGGAGGAAGACTATTCCTTCGCCGGCTTTGCCGCCGAGAGGTTTGAGGACGGCGGCTCCTTTGTGATCGACAAATTGCCGGATTACGGATTTGTCGCAGCTGACAATGGTTTCGGGAACTACTTTGGTGAACTGCATGGCGTACATTTTTTCGTTAGCAGCCCGCAGCCCCCGAGGGGAGTTGATCACCAGGGTTCTGGTTTCGTCAATGTAGTCGAGAATGTAGGTGGCGTAGAGGTAGGAAACGTTGACGGGGGGGTCGGTGCGCATGAACACGGCGTCCATGTCTTCGAGGGGCTGCAAGACGCGCTCTCCCCGCTCATACCAGGAAGGCGCTTTCACCCATCCCCCTTCGATTAGCTGCACCGGCGTCAGCTTTACCTGTTCCAGAATTGCCCAAGCTTTGCCATCTACGACGCTCAGCCGGTTTGCCTGTGTTATCCAAACTTCGTGACCCAGCGCCTGTGCCGATTCCATGAGGGCTACGCTGGTGTCGTGAGTGGGGTCGAGCCGCCCGATGGGGTCAATAATAAACGCAAGTTTCACCCTTGTACCTTCTCCATCTTGCCAAAAGCGCGTATTGTAAAACTTCCTTCACAGAGTGGACAGTAATAGACGTTGATTGACTCTAGCAGTAGCCACTTAGGTTAAGACATGGGCATCTGCGCATGGGGCATCTGCGCATGGGGCGATGGGGCGATGGGGCGATGGGGCGATGGGGCATTGGGCCAGAACGCATACATCTGTGAGTCTTTCCCATTTCTGGGGCCTGAGCGCCATGCGCATGAGCCCGATGCGCTGCCTTAATGTCCGTGCCCAATATGACTGCTGCTATATAATCTGGATGGACGCTCGGACTTCTAGCCCTCACAACCCAGTTAAAGATTCGGAGATTATCCCAATTCCGACAAAAAGTAATCCCTATGACTTAACTGTCAAGAGGGATAGGGGATGTCTGGCAGTACATCCTCCGGCAGATAACTGTTCCCCTTATACTTGGGGTTGGCCACAAGCGTTGCTCTTTCCCCTCAGTAGGGTGCCAATCGCTCTGTCTATGATTGTCCATCTGAAAAGGAACTATCGCGTTCTTCAGTCTATTACATTACCAGACGGGTACTGCTCGCGGTCCGCGCTCTGGGGGCGGGCGCTCCCATGCGCGTCGGCATCGCCCGCTCCCCTGCGATAGCGCCTGGGAAGGCATCTGAGAAGCCCGGTTTGTTTTGGCCCCTGCGGCGAGCGTTCGTCTTTTTTTGCTTTTCGGCTTTTAATTTGCTTGTTATATAAATGGGTTTCTCCCGGCATAGCCGCGTTCCCAGTATGTTTCCGGGAATGCGGTATAGAGGTTGCTGCGCAAATTAAATGCGCCACACCACCGGCAGCTCTCTACGCTGGAGTGGCCTCCAGGAGCGGGTCGAGCTTGCCTTGGGCGTCTAGGGCGTGGATGTCGTCGCAGCCGCCTATGTGCTGGTCATTGATGAAAATCTGGGGCAGGGAGCGCCGCCCGTTGGCGCGTTGGGCCATTGCAGCCCGCGCCTCTTCATCCCCATCGATGCTGTACTCGGTAAACTCCACTTCTTTCTTGGTCAGCAAGTTCTTGGCCCGAATACAGAAGGGGCAGGTGCGCCAGGTGTAGATTTCTACTTTAGCAGCCATAGTTCAGGCGATGTTTAAGTTTTATTAATTAAATTTTAAACGGGTGAAGCGAGTCTGTCTCGCCCCAGCCCGGGAGAAAAAAAGCTAGGAAGACTTATAAAAAAGTCGGCAGCAGTCTCAGAACTGTCAGGTGTGGCGGTGCCTGGATCGATAGAAGCGGGCATCTCTGTTGTTGTTTATCCCAACTCCAAGTTTGACAGCCGACGCGACGGTCTGCAGTTATTGAAGCTGCACGCTAAGCCACAAGCTGTCTGGGGCATCTGCAGTGCCTACTCACCGATCGCCCGCGAAGCGGGCAAAATCATCCCCTGCCCGAGAAGAGCGGCGAACAAAGCAATCCAGGGAATAGCCTTTAGTTGGCTACAGGTGGAACTGCGGCTGCGGGCCATCTGGCTGTTTCCTGCGGCTTTTGTAAAGCATGCCAACACCCATGAGCAACAAGGCACTTGCGGTACCGGGCTCCGGTATCTGCCGGGGGCCTGGGGGCTTGGGGGCGGAAGGGTTGACAGCTGTTCCTTTGCCGGTGCCGCTGGCACCGTTGAAACCGTTGCCGTCGATGCTTTGGTAGCGGACGCCAAAGTTATTCAGGGCAAACTGGCTGACAGAACCGCTGAAAGCCAGGGTCGCTGTAAACGTGCCCGTCTGCGGGTTGCTAGTAGAGGGGTTGTTGTCAACGCCGCCCGAGGTGCCTCCCTGACAGGTGTTGCCGTTGGTGAAGCACACGTCCACATCGCCGAACTGATTGGGGAACGAGCCGCTCGTGTCGTTGACGAAAAGCCCTATGGAGCGGGTGTCGCCCGAGCCAGAGGAGTTGCCGATTCCCTGGAGAGCCAGCCCGGAGCCGAGGCTGGTGCCGTCGAAATTCCAAACGTCGAAGCCCAAGGCAGAAGTGCGGGACAGCAGGGGGGAGCTGGTCGTGTTGGACAGGGTGATTTCAAACGCCGCCTCGGTTTTGGTGCTACTTCTGTTTGTGCCAGCAATGGTCGTGAACCCCAGAAACTTAAAGGTGGCCTCCGAGGTCAGTCCACTCACGTTTTGCGTGGCGACGTTGCCGTCAAAGTTGACTGTGAAGGTCTTGTTCAGATCGTCGTTGGTAATGCCCACGCTGCTGCCGCTGTTCAGGAAGGTGAACGCGGCAGCTGAAGGAGCGGCAGCCACAGAATACACCCCAGCTGAGGCCAGGACAGCGAGTCCAAGAGCTAGTTTTGATGGTGGCCTTAACATATTGTTTGACTGATTACTAGGGGAATACTTCTAGGATGGAACAAGATTTCCCGAACTGCCATGCGACTTGTCACGGTCACACTGTGTTTCCGATCACACCCTGATGCTTTAACGAGTCGATTAAATGGTGCTAACCAATCCATCGAGCGTGGGTGTTGCTACAGAACGGTTTTCTGGAATATCTTATCCAAATTTAAATGGTTAAGCAACACGATGTCCATTGCTGATGAAGAGCTTATTCAAATCTTCATATAACAAGCCCTATTAATTAAGTTTTTGTGTGCCGGCAAGCTGCCCCAGTAGGTAAAAAACACCTCGGCGGGCTAGCGATAAGCAGATGCGGGGGACAGAGAGCCCCTTTTTGAGTCTTGTCCCAGACTGGACAGCCAGTCTTAACTATTTTTTATCAAATCTCTCCTGAGTTTGTCAACAGTAAAATTACTAGGAAGCCGCCCCTGGAAAATTTAAATTTTTATCGAGGGGCCCAAGCGTAATGAATCAGTTGAGCTAGGCGCTGTCTGAGGGTTTCCAGACCGAGCCCGCAGACGGCTGAAATGAACACGGATTGGGGAAATTCCTCTCTGGCCAGCGCCAAGGTGTCTCCATCTACTCTATCTATTTTGTTAAAGGCCAGCAGTGCCGGTCCGGGCGTCACCGGCATGTCTGCCAAAATTGCCATTACGGAGCGAATTTGACTTAGCCAAGCGGGATGGGACAAGTCCACGAGGTGCAGCAAGGCGTCGGCTTCCGTTACTTCTTCTAGGGTAGCACGAAAGGCGTCAATGAGTGCCGGCGGCAATTCGTGTATGAACCCAACTGTATCTGTGACTACAATTGACCGGGGTTCGCTGGTGACGGCATCGGGAATTACGAGGCGGCGGGTGGTGGGGTCGAGGGTGGCAAATAGCTGGTCTGCCGTATAAACACCGGCATCGGTGAGGGCGTTGAGCAGGGTGGATTTACCGGCATTGGTGTAGCCGACTATGGCCACGGAGGGCACGTCTTGATGCTGGCGCTGCTGCCGCAGACGGGCTCGGTGGGCTTGCAGCTGGTTGACTTCTTGCTGCAGTCGCGCTATCCGCCGCCCGATGGCGCGGCGCTCTGTTTCCAGTTTGGTTTCCCCTGGCCCTCTGGTGCCGATGCCGCCCCCGAGTCTGGACATGGCTTGCCCCCTGCCGGTGAGGCGGGGCAGCATGTATTCCAGCTGCGCTAGCTCGACTTGCAATTTACCGGCTCCGCTGCCGGCCCGCTGTGCGAAAATGTCCAAAATCACCTCCGTGCGATCTACGACACGGACGCCGATTTGGGTTTCCAGGTTGCGCACTTGTGCCGGTGAGAGGTCGCGGTCGAAGACGATCAGGTTGGCCCCAACGGACTGGGCGGCGAGGGCGATTTCTTGGACTTTGCCTTCGCCGACGACGGTTTGCGGGTGGGGGTGGGGGCGGCGCTGCTGCAGGGAAAGCAGGACTTGGCCGCCGGCAGTGTCCACTAGGCGGGCGAGTTCTGCCAGCCCGTCCTCGAACTGCTGGCGGGTGGAGTCGTCGGTCATTACGCCCACCAGCAGCACGCGGTCAGTGTCGGCGTCTACCTGCTGGGCGGTGAATTCCCGCTCAAATTCGGCTTCCAGCCCTTCGACGAGTTCCAGGAAGTCTTGGTTGGCGAGCAGGTCCAAGCTCAGGGGCGGGGACACGCTCCAGCCGGTGGCTCCCTGTCCGTCTCCGCCTTCGGGTTGGGGGACGAGATGGGCGAGGTAGGTTTCTCTGACGTAGCCGGTGGCTCCGCCCCCCCGGCGCTCAAAGCCCTGGCCGGTGAGGGTGAGGAGGACGAGGGCGTCCAGCCGCTGCAGGGCCATTGCGGTGAGGGCGGCTTCGTCTGGGGCGGTGGGTTTGAGGGTGGTGGCGACGCAGCGAATGCCGCTCAGGCGACCGGCACCGTAGCGGGGCAATTCCAGGGGCGGAATTTGGGTTTGCCGGGGGGTGCCCACGCCCACGCGGATCACCTGTCCCCGCCGGTTGATGTAGGCGCACACCGGCTGCCCAATTTCTGTGCTGATGGCGGCGAGGCGCTGGGCGAATTCCGGCGTGACCGTGCGGTCGCCGGGAAGGCGCTGGTGGTACAGCCGCTGCAGCTGTTTCAGCTGGCTGGCTTTTAGACCTTGCAGGTTGCCGTAGACGGTTTCGATAGGCGTGTGTGGTCAGGTATCTGGCCACCTAAGGGTCAGGGGTTCTTACCCCTATCTTATCGCGGGGTGCCTGCCCGCTGCCGGGAAAGCCGGTGGGGGCCGGCTGGGGGAACGGCTGAGGTAAAGAAATGTTAAATTGCATTTTCTGGTGTTAATTTTATGTCAGAATAAGTTACAATTAATATACGCTCAGTTTCAGGAAGCGTGGCTCACTATGAAACCCCAATTGTTTGCGCCGGCTTTTTTCGCCGGCTTAACGCTGGCCCTCGGCACCCTCCCTGTCCTGACTCCCCCCAGCCAAGCTCAAAGCATGACCTACTTTTGCGGTGAGGGAAAGGACGGCGTTCCCACGACTTTCGCCCGCAACGCCACCGGCAGGAAAATTGAAGTGATTCGGTGGGCAAAGGAGTGGGGCGGCGGGATTAGCCGCGAAAATCGCTGCAAGATCGTTTCCGAGAGATTCCAAAGCGCTTCGGAAAAAGGTATTCTCAGTTACCTCACGCATGGGGTGATGGGAGGGCAAAAAGTCGTCTGCGCCGCCAGTCAGTACGGAGCTCCTTGCAGCGACTTGCTCTTCACCCTCCGACAGGAAGACGATCCCAGAGCCGTGATTAACGCCCTGTTTGGCGTGGGCTATCGCGCTAAAGGGCCGCTCTCTCAGACGGGAGATGGCGAGACTCAAATCTATATTGACATGGACCGGCTCCTGCAGGAAAGTTTGTAGTTGGGCTTTAGCCCAAAGTTCGTAGTTGGGCTTTAGCCCAAAGGTTCGTAGTTGGGCTTTAGCCCAAAGGTTCGTAGTTGGGCTTTAGCCCAAAGGTTCGTAGTTGGGCTTTAGCCCAAAGTTCGTAGTTGGGCTTTAGCCCAAAAGTTCGTAGTTGGGCTTTAGGCCAATCCAGTTCGTAGTTGGGCTTTAGGCCAATCCAGTTCGTAGTTGGGCTTTAGCCCAATCCGCCAGTTTGTAGTTGGGCCAGCCGGTTGGGCCGACGCCCAACTACGAACCTTTTTCAGGCAGTTGCTTTGGAGGTGGGCACACCGGCACATCATGACAATTGTCCTGGAAGCGGGGGAGCCGGTTGGGCTAAAGCCCAACTACGAACCTTTTTCAGGCAGTTGCTTTGGAGGTGGGCACACCGGCACATCATGACAATTGTCCTGGAAGCGGGGGAGCCGGTTGGGCTAAAGCCCAACTACGAACCTTTTCAAGTCACAGGGGAAAATGAATAACAGGTTACTATTTCTGATTGCCGGCACCGGCACCTTACTAATGCTCCCAGCACCGGCGTTTTCCGCACCGGCACCCAACACTGCTGCGCCGGCATTCCAGCTCGCTTCCCAACTGTCGGAAGCGCAGCTCAAACAAATCGCCCAGTCTGTGACTGTCCGGGTTTTAGCCGGTGACAGCGGCGGTTCGGGGATTTTGATAAAAAAAGAGGGTGAGGTCTATACTGTCCTCACCAACCAGCACGTCCTCGAACCGGGAAAACCGGCTCGCATCGAAGCGCCCGACGGCCAAATCTACCCCGCTGATTTGGTAATAAATGTTAATTTTCAGTCAAAAGACTTGACGCTGTTGCAGTTTCGCGCTAAGGCGAATTATGCTGTGGCGGCTTTGGGTAATTTGGCGACGGTGGCAATTAATGAGCCGGTGTTTGCGGCGGGGTTTCCTTATGAAAGCGGGTTGGCCTTTACGGCGGGACAGGTTTTGTATGTGCCGGGGCGAGCCTTTAAGGAAGGCTACCAGATAGGGTACAGCAATGACATTGAAAAGGGGATGAGCGGCGGGCCAATTCTCAATGGCTCTGGACAGGTGATTGGGATTAATGGCATTCACGCCTATCCCTTGTGGGGAGATCCTTATATATATGAAGACGGTTCGCGCCCGACGGCGGCGGAGCGGGATTTGATGAGCCGGTACAGCTGGGGAATTCCCATGCAGACTTTTGCGCAGTTGGCTCCCGCCTACGCCGGACAGGCGGCACTGCCGGCAGCCAATTCTCCCCCTGCTTCCAGTTTACCACCCATCGCCAATGATGTCAACAATATTGCTAAAGAAATTACGGTTTTGATTGAGTGGCCAAATGGCAACGGTTCGGGGGTGATTGTTGCCAAGCAGGGGAGCACCTACTATGTGCTGACGGCGGAGCATGTAGTGCGCAACCGGACAAATTTTGAGGTAGTCGCCCCGGATGGCAAGCGATATGCGGTGGCGGTGAGCGACAGCAATGTCAAGACTTTGCCGGGGGCGGATTTGGCGGTGGTGCAGTTCAGCAGCAGCGAAAATTACCGGGTGGCAACTCTGGCAAACTATGATTTGAAAATAGAAGAAGAGGGGTTTGTTTTCACTTCCGGGTGGCCCAAGGCAGAGGCGGGCGCTCAAGCCAGCCGGTTATTCACGGCGGGGAGTATTTTCAGCAGGGAAGAGGGGGCTTTTCAGGGAAAGGATTCCTATTCGCTGCAATATGGGTACGAACTGGTTTATACTAATATAACCGAGGGGGGGATGAGCGGCGGGCCGCTGCTGGATATGCGCGGGCGGTTAATAGGAATTCACGGACGGGCGGATGGAGAAAAAACGGTGGTAGACCAGGTGGGTTCGCAGGCGCGTTCTATTCAGCTGGGGTACAGTTTGGGGGTGCCGGTGAGGACGTTTGTGAATTTGGCAAAAGAGGTGGGGGTAGATCCGGGTTGGCTGAGGGTAGAGAAAGATGCGCCGCCGGTGCTGACAAAGGTTGAAAGAAGTTCAATCCAGGAAAGGTTGCTGACAGTAGATGCGCCCGGTGCCGGTGGGGATGCTATTGCGTGGCTGAATTACGGCAATCAGCTGTGGCGGTTGGGAAAGAATGAAGAAGCGCTGGCGGCGTTTGACCGGGCGATTCAAATTCAGCCGGCTTTCTATCAAGCTTGGTACGCGAAGGGGGTGACGCTGAGATCCCTGGAGCGATATGAAGAGGCGATTGCAGCGTTTGACAGGGCAATTCGAGAAAGTCAGGAGAAATTCGCTCCCGCTTGGCGGAGGCGGGGTGGGGCGTTATATTTGGTGAAGCGATACGAGGAGGCGCTGGCTTCTTTTGACAGGGCAATCGCCCTAGATCCCAAGAATTTTATCGTTTATGCGTTTCAAGGTGATGCGCTGGATAAGTTAAAGCGCAAAAAAGAAGCCAGAGATGCTTACAGCAAGGCGATTGAACTCAATCCCGACCACTACTATGCCTACAACAGGCGGGGTTTTGCCCGCTATGAGTTGGGAGACAAGCAGGGGGCGATTGCGGATTTCAATAAGGCGATTGAACTCAAGCCTGACTATGCCAATGCCTACAGCAGCCGGGGTATTGTCCGCTATGAGTTGGGAGACAAGCAGGGGGCGATTGCGGATTTAAATAAGGCGATTGAACTCAAGCCTGACAATGCCGGTGCCTACGGCATGCGGGTTATTGTCCGCTCAGATTTGGGAGACAAGCAGGGGGCGATTGCGGATTACAATAAGGCGATTGAACTCCAGCCTGACTTAGCCTTAGCCTACATCAACCGGGGTAGTGCCCGCTATGAGTTGGGAGA
>Ga0114941_100211_pt1 | contig 13036 bp, 6 predicted proteins | sample DevilsHole_FD_89580 | JGI IMG/M metagenome (GOLD analysis project Ga0114941, IMG submission 89580) | Groundwater microbial communities from Devils Hole, Nevada to study Microbial Dark Matter (Phase II) - Devils Hole | ecosystem: Environmental > Aquatic > Deep subsurface > Groundwater | place...
TTGTAGTTGGGCTTCAGCCCAAAGTTTGTAGTTGGGCTTCAGCCCAAAGTTTGTAGTTGGGCTTCAGCCCAAAGTTTGTAGTTGGGCTTCAGCCCAAAGTTTGTAGTTGGGCTTTAGCCCAAAGTTTGTAGTTGGGCTTTAGCCCAAAAGCTCGCCCCGCCCCTGGGACTCAGCGCTAGCAACGAAAGGAAACCCTAATCAGGGTGAGTCTAACGGATTTAGGACTGAAAAACTGATGCAAATATCCAGACAGGAAAGGGAATTAGGCAAGTTTGTGAGCAAATTGGTGCGCGATTTGCGGGAGCGGGCGATTGAGTTCCTGCTATTTCTGGCGGCTTGTTCTTCAGTAGCGACGACGGTGGCAATCGTGGCCATCTTGATTTACGAATCCCTGGCTTTTTTCGAGAAAGTCTCCCTGCTAGACTTCCTCACGGACACCCAGTGGACGCCCCTGTTTGCCGACGCTCACTACGGAATTTTGCCCTTAGTTGCAGGAACCTTAGTAACGACAGCAGTTGCTCTCGCGGTAGCGTTACCGCTGGGCACAATTTCTGCAATTTACCTGAGTGAATTCGCAACGCCCCAGCTGCGGGAGGTCGTCAAACCCTGCTTAGAATTGCTAGCGGGCGTTCCCACTGTAGTTTACGGCTATTTCGCCCTCTTATTCGTGACGCCGCTGTTGCAGAAAGTTATCCCCGACTTGCCCGGTTTTAATATGCTGAGTGCGGGGATAGTGATAGGAATCATGATTATTCCGTTCATCAGCTCTATCAGTGAGGACGCGATGCGGGCGGTTCCGGTGTCTCTGCGGGAGGGTTCTTACGCGATGGGGGCGACGCGCTTGCAGACTGCTGTGCGAGTGGTGTTTCCGTCTGCGATTTCGGGAATCACAGCCGCATACATTTTGGGGATTTCCCGCGCTGTGGGCGAAACAATGGTGGTGGCGATTGCGGCGGGGCTACAGCCAAATCTGACTTGGAACCCGCTGGAGCCGGCGGCTACAATTGCAGCGTATATTGTGCAGGTGAGTCTGGGCGACTTGCCTCACGGAAGCCTGGAATACCAAACGATTTTTGCGGCGGGTCTGACGCTGGTGCTGATGACTTTGGGGTTAAATATTGTAGGGCATTTTCTGAGCAAGCGCTATCGGGAAATTTACTGATATGTCAGGGAAAGAAAACCGGAAAATGCGAGGGATTATCGCTCGCAACAAGCTGGCTGATGGGATTTTTGCGATTGTCGGGTTGCTGTCGATGCTGGTGGGGCTGGTTGTGCTGCTGGCACTGCTCGTGCAGCTAGGGATTGACGGTTTGCAGCGCCTTTCTTGGGAGTTCTTTTTTTCGTTTCCCTCCCGCAAACCGGCAGAGGCGGGAATTCTCTCCGCCTGGGTGGGAACAGCGCTGGTGATGCTGGTAACAGCGCTAGCGGCGATTCCCTTGGGAGTCGCTTCAGGGGTTTATCTGGAAGAGTACGCCCGGAAAAACTGGATAGCCGATTTGATAGAGGTGAATGTTACGAATTTGGCGGGGGTTCCTTCAATTGTGTACGGACTGCTGGCGCTGGGTTTGTTTGTGTATAAGTTAAACTTGGGGGAGAGCGTGCTGACTGCCGGTTTAACCCTAGCGCTGCTGATTTTGCCGGTAGTGATTGTTACGACTCGCGAGGCGGTGCGGGCGATTCCGAGCAGTATTCGCGAAGCCGCTTACGCGGTGGGGGCGAGCAAGTGGCAGGTGGTTTGGGATCACGTTTTGCCTTACTCCACCGGCAGCATTATTACAGGCGTGATTATTGGTCTGGCGCGGGCGATTGGGGAGACGGCTCCCATCATTACGATTGGCGCTCTGACTTTCATCGCTTTTTTGCCGGACTCTCCTTTTAAGAGCGAGTTTCCTTATATTTCGTTTTCATGGTTGCAGGCTCCTTTTACGGTGATGCCGATTCAGATGTTCAACTGGGTGTCCCGTCCAGAGCCGGCATTTCAGCTGAATGCGGCGGCTGCCGGCATTGTGCTGACTGTTATGACCCTAGCTATGAATGGAATTGCAATTTATCTGCGCTATCGTTTCCGCAGGGGGATAAAATGGTAGAAGCCACACAAAACCAAGTGTCCGATCCAAATGGAATCAAGACCAAAACTGAGGTTAAGAATCTCAACTTTTATTACGGCTCAGTTCACGCGCTCAAGAACATCAACCTAAAAGTGGCGGAAAACCATGTGACGGCGCTGATTGGCCCTTCTGGGTGCGGCAAGACTACTCTGTTGCGCTGTTTCAATCGCATGCACGATCTCTACCCTGGAAATCGTTACGAAGGGTCAATTTTGTTGGATTCGGGTCGCGACCGGCTCGATATTTTGGGGCGTCGGGTTGACGCTATAGAAGTCCGCATGCGGATTGGCATGGTGTTTCAGAAACCCAATCCTTTTCCGAAGTCAATTTATGAAAATGTGGCTTACGGGTTGCGGGTGCGGGGGATGTCGAGGCGCAGCGCCATTGATGAAAAGGTGGAGAAAGCTCTGCAAGGGGCGGCGCTGTGGGAGGAAGTGAAGGATCGCTTGAATGATTTGGCGTTTAATCTTTCGGGAGGTCAGCAGCAGCGATTGTGCATTGCCCGCGCTCTGGCAACGGAGCCCGAGCTGATGCTCTTTGATGAGCCGACATCTGCCCTAGACCCGATCGCGACGGCGAGCATTGAAGAGTTGATGAGCGACCTGAAAAAACAGGTGACAGTTCTGATTGTAACTCACAACATGCAGCAGGCGGCGCGGTTTTCTGACTTCACGGCTTTTATGTATTTGGGCGAGATGCTGGAGTTTAACAGCACCACGGCTATGTTTGCAGGGCCGGTGAAGAAGCAAACGAAAGACTATTTGAGCGGACTGATTGGATAGACCGGCACAGTGCGCCAGTCTAGAAGAGCGACATGAAGGCGAAAGCGCTCAGCAGGTATCAAGGGCTACCTTTCCTGGGCGACCGCCACTAAAAACATGTTCTCAACTTGTTTCAGGTTGAAAGCTTTAGAGGACTGCAAAAAAGTGGTGACTTTACTGTTTAACTGCAAGTCAGCGAGAACGTCTTTAAGGGTTTTGCCGTATTTTTTGTTAAATTCACTGCCGAGCTTGGAGACGGAGACGTACCTTTCAGGAGATTTGGCCGTTAAGGAACCCACAAGTCTGGCCAGCGCCTTCTCCAGTTCGGCTTTGGAGCTAATGGCCGGTGAGGGCTGGCCCTCAGTGCTGGCCTTTGCCAGTTGGGGCGAATCATTTCTATTTCCCTTGTGGGGAGTGGGAATCTCAAAAAGCGTCACATACAGGATGTCGGATTTACCGGCGGGTTGATGCACGACAAAATCAGCTGGATTGTCGGTAAAGATATCTTTGGCTCTCTTTGTGGGCCAGTGATTGGACACAACTTGAGAGAGGTTTAGCTGGTACTTTTCCTGAAAAATCTGGGAAATTTCAGAAAGCTTAAACCAGGTATTTTTGCAGCGCTTTTGCTCGGCTTTGATCAGGTTCTTTAGCCAGATGATAAGTTCCTCAATGGGGGGAATTTCCGGTACGGGTACGAGGGAGTGGGTCTGTGTTTTGCCGGTTTTGCTGTTTAAGACGGTTATGGTTTCTCTCTGCTTGCGAACCAGGTACACCGTTAATCCGTGAGTCTGCAGGGTGGTGCAAAGATGGAGCAGAACAGTGTCAGAGGAGCAGACTAAGACTTCTTTCGCCGTCGGGTAGTGCACGAAGATGGAGGAGCCAACAGTGGCCATTTTCACGTCAGCGCTGTCTTTTCCAGGGGGGACGTGGATCAGTTCGTAGTGCCGTCGGTGGAATTCTGCGTCTTGTTTGCCCATGCTGCGCCAATTGGCAAAGGCAATTTTGATTTGGATGGGATAGGTGCAGATCCCCGCCAGGAATTTTTCGGTTTTGGCATCGAGCTGCAAGTTCTCGGCGTCTAGCAGCAAAATGGCCACCGGCTCGCCGGCGCTGGCTGAGTAACCATTGGGCGCGACTTCAGGCTTCAGGCTCCCGGCGGGCTGAGCCAGCATCTTATAATTGAGCCGGCTCTTCCACGAGGTTTCTATTTCTTCGGGAGTCACTTGACGCAGTTTATCTGTTAAGCGCTCGAACTCTTCAGATACAAAGAAACTCGGCTTCAGAAAGGATTGCAGGATTTTTAGGACTTTCCGAATTAAAGCATCTCTGTCTTGACAGTGGCTGAGTTCTGCTGCTATCTTATCTGTTAACTTAGATTGAAAAGTGCCGCTTTGCCAGGAATAGTTCCTGACTTTTTCTTTCAGCCATTCTGGATGTTGCTGGCGGGTGGAAAGAATGGTTTGGCAGACAGAGCGGCTAATTGAGCCGAATGTGGCCGAACCGTTTGCGGATGTCGGAATCAAGCGATCTGGCATAGGGTGCAGCATGAGAGGGTATCTGTAGCTAATGATAAAAGATGATGATTCACAAATCCCAATCGCAGCCGGCAAAAGGTTTGCCTGTCTGCGATCAGCCTCTGTTGCGCTAGGCTAGCAGGCAAGATGCACTATACCACAAAAGGGGCGCACTGGCAGACCGGCACGGTATTTTTTAACATTTCTTAATCTTGCGGAACAATTCAGGGGAGAGGGAGCGGCGCACCTTGCCGTCCCCGCTCAGGCGAGCGCCACTTGATAGCCCTTGCTTTTTTTCTGCACCTTGAAAGCGCTGCAGGACTGCAAAAATGGGGGTAATTGACTTCCTAGGTGCAATTGCTTCATTGTTTTGATAAGGGGCTGGCCGTATTCCTTTTGAAATTCCCAGGCTAGATTTGAAAGGGAAATAGAGCTGCCAGCAGATTCAGCGGATAAGGCTCTAGCAATTGTTACAAGCGCCTGTTCCAGTTCCGATCGCGTGCTAATTTCAAATGAAGGCGACGCCGCAACAGACACTGTATGAGGGGTGCTGTGGGGGTCGAGTGTGAGCCCAGTACAGGACTTTAAGAATTTAGTTAAATTTCCGCCCAGCTTTAATCTTTTGACGATGGAATTTCCCGTTTCACCGCACAGTTGGCGCAGCTCAGCGCTCAGGGTGGCGACAGAAACTTCTTCCAGCGGATTGTCGAGTTGCAGGAACTCAATTATTTCGACAATCGCCCGCTCCAATTCTTCCTTGGAGTTAATAGTCATTGTAGGGAGCGGCGGTGCCGGTGCCGAAACATTCAATTCCACATCCGCACTCTCAAGAGCCGGTGGTGCCGGTTCTTCTTCCGGCGCAGGCGCGAGTGAAGTTGCTTCTGGAGCTAGCGCCGGCGAGTCATTCGACCGGCTGGCGGAAAGCGTCAGGTTGCGCCGCTCTTGGAACAGCGCGGAAATAGCAGAAAATTGCGCTATCCGCTCGGTGAGCGAGTTATGTTCCGCCTGGATGAGTTCCTCAACTTGCTTAACAAATTCTTCAAAAGAAGGAATTTCCGCTCCCACTGTCAGGGAATAGTGTTTCAGCTCACCGCTGCGGCGATTTTCCACCGTCAGGGTTTTATTTTTAGTGCGGGCGCGATAGACAGTCAGCCCCAGGTTTTGCAACTGAGTGCAGAGGTGGTTTAACAGCCCATCCGAAGAGCAGACAAATACCTCTTTGACATTGGGGTACTGCAAGAAAAGAGAGGAGCCGACCGCTATCATTTTGGCGTCCGCACTATTCTTGCCCTCCGCCACATGAACGAGCTGATATCCGCGCTCGTGAAGTTCCACATCCAGCTTGCCCAAGCTCGAATTTCTCCAGTTGGCAAACGCAATCTTCACTTGCAAAGGAGAGGCGCACAGACTGGCTAGGAATCTTTCTGTTGTGATGTCGAGTTTCAGGTTTTCTGCATCTAGCAGCAAAATGGCGATTCCTGGCGCAGAGGGTGGGGAGGGTTCTGGAGTGCTGAGTGCCGGCGCTGGTTGAGAGTGTCCGTTGCTCTCAAACTGTACCGCATCGCCAAGGGCAGTGGGAAGCCGCTGGGTTGAGGTTGGCTCTGAGGTGGGAGAGAGGAATTGCTTGCCACAAGCTTTGCACTGATAGCGCTGCTGGCCATTCGGGCGGCCATTTTTGCGGATGTCAGGGGACTCACATTGGGGACATTTCATATCTGCAATTTTATCAACTGAACTGGGATTTGGGCAAAACCGGGGTTTTTGGCTGTGGGAAAGGCCACTGCATGACTGGCGCGGAATTTGGCTTCTTGGGGGGTTGCGCCCACCTTGTCAACTAATCCCGCCTTGATGTAATAATATAAAACAATCCTTAATAATTATTTATCTAATGGCCAGAGACTTGCGGGGATTCATCAAACTGCTGGAAGAACGGGGACAGTTGCGGCGGATTAAGGCCCTGGTTGACCCAGATTTGGAGATTGCCGAGATTGCCAACCGCATGCTGCAAGCGGGTGGGCCAGCGCTGCTGTTTGAAAACGTCAAAGGTTCGGCATATCCCGTGGCGATCAACCTGATGGGCACAGAGGAACGGGTGTGCTGGGCGATGAATATGGGCAAACCGGCAGAGTTGGAGGCCTCCAACTCTGCCGGTTTGCCCATATTCATCGCCCAGCACACCCGTTCCTCTGTGCCCATCAGGTTGATCGCCACGGGATATGCCGAACCTTTGACGTTTTCAAACAGCAGCGCTGGCCCACCCGCTTGCAGCATGCGGTTGGCAATCTCGGCAATCTCCAAATCTGGGTCAACCAGGGCCTTAATCCGCCGCAACTGTCCCCGTTCTTCCAGCAGTTTGATGAATCCCCGCAAGTCTCTGGCCATTAGATAAATAATTATTAAGGATTGTTTTATATTATTACATCAAGGCGGGATTAGTTGACAAGGTGGGCGCAACCCCCCAAGAAGCCAAATTCCGCGCCAGTCATGCAGTGGCCTTTCCCACAGCCAAAAACCCCGGTTTTGCCCAAATCCCAGTTCAGTTGATAAAATTGCAGATATGAAATGTCCCCAATGTGAGTCCCCTGACATCCGCAAAAATGGCCGCCCGAATGGCCAGCAGCGCTATCAGTGCAAAGCTTGTGGCAAGCAATTCCTCTCTCCCACCTCAGAGCCAACCTCAACCCAGCGGCTTCCCACTGCCCTTGGCGATGCGGTACAGTTTGAGAGCAACGGACACTCTCAACCAGCGCCGGCACTCAGCACTCCAGAACCCTCCCCACCCTCTGCGCCAGGAATCGCCATTTTGCTGCTAGATGCAGAAAACCTGAAACTCGACATCACAACAGAAAGATTCCTAGCCAGTCTGTGCGCCTCTCCTTTGCAAGTGAAGATTGCGTTTGCCAACTGGAGAAATTCGAGCTTGGGCAAGCTGGATGTGGAACTTCACGAGCGCGGATATCAGCTCGTTCATGTGGCGGAGGGCAAGAATAGTGCGGACGCCAAAATGATAGCGGTCGGCTCCTCTCTTTTCTTGCAGTACCCCAATGTCAAAGAGGTATTTGTCTGCTCTTCGGATGGGCTGTTAAACCACCTCTGCACTCAGTTGCAAAACCTGGGGCTGACTGTCTATCGCGCCCGCACTAAAAATAAAACCCTGACGGTGGAAAATCGCCGCAGCGGTGAGCTGAAACACTATTCCCTGACAGTGGGAGCGGAAATTCCTTCTTTTGAAGAATTTGTTAAGCAAGTTGAGGAACTCATCCAGGCGGAACATAACTCGCTCACCGAGCGGATAGCGCAATTTTCTGCTATTTCCGCGCTGTTCCAAGAGCGGCGCAACCTGACGCTTTCCGCCAGCCGGTCGAATGACTCGCCGGCGCTAGCTCCAGAAGCAACTTCACTCGCGCCTGCGCCGGAAGAAGAACCGGCACCACCGGCTCTTGAGAGTGCGGATGTGGAATTGAATGTTTCGGCACCGGCACCGCCGCTCCCTACAATGACTATTAACTCCAAGGAAGAATTGGAGCGGGCGATTGTCGAAATAATTGAGTTCCTGCAACTCGACAATCCGCTGGAAGAAGTTTCTGTCGCCACCCTGAGCGCTGAGCTGCGCCAACTGTGCGGTGAAACGGGAAATTCCATCGTCAAAAGATTAAAGCTGGGCGGAAATTTAACTAAATTCTTAAAGTCCTGTACTGGGCTCACACTCGACCCCCACAGCACCCCTCATACAGTGTCTGTTGCGGCGTCGCCTTCATTTGAAATTAGCACGCGATCGGAACTGGAACAGGCGCTTGTAACAATTGCTAGAGCCTTATCCGCTGAATCTGCTGGCAGCTCTATTTCCCTTTCAAATCTAGCCTGGGAATTTCAAAAGGAATACGGCCAGCCCCTTATCAAAACAATGAAGCAATTGCACCTAGGAAGTCAATTACCCCCATTTTTGCAGTCCTGCAGCGCTTTCAAGGTGCAGAAAAAAAGCAAGGGCTATCAAGTGGCGCTCGCCTGAGCGGGGACGGCAAGGTGCGCCGCTCCCTCTCCCCTGAATTGTTCCGCAAGATTAAGAAATGTTAAAAAATACCGTGCCGGTCTGCCAGTGCGCCCCTTTTGTGGTATAGTGCATCTTGCCTGCTAGCCTAGCGCAACAGAGGCTGATCGCAGACAGGCAAACCTTTTGCCGGCTGCGATTGGGATTTGTGAATCATCATCTTTTATCATTAGCTACAGATACCCTCTCATGCTGCACCCTATGCCAGATCGCTTGATTCCGACATCCGCAAACGGTTCGGCCACATTCGGCTCAATTAGCCGCTCTGTCTGCCAAACCATTCTTTCCACCCGCCAGCAACATCCAGAATGGCTGAAAGAAAAAGTCAGGAACTATTCCTGGCAAAGCGGCACTTTTCAATCTAAGTTAACAGATAAGATAGCAGCAGAACTCAGCCACTGTCAAGACAGAGATGCTTTAATTCGGAAAGTCCTAAAAATCCTGCAATCCTTTCTGAAGCCGAGTTTCTTTGTATCTGAAGAGTTCGAGCGCTTAACAGATAAACTGCGTCAAGTGACTCCCGAAGAAATAGAAACCTCGTGGAAGAGCCGGCTCAATTATAAGATGCTGGCTCAGCCCGCCGGGAGCCTGAAGCCTGAAGTCGCGCCCAATGGTTACTCAGCCAGCGCCGGCGAGCCGGTGGCCATTTTGCTGCTAGACGCCGAGAACTTGCAGCTCGATGCCAAAACCGAAAAATTCCTGGCGGGGATCTGCACCTATCCCATCCAAATCAAAATTGCCTTTGCCAATTGGCGCAGCATGGGCAAACAAGACGCAGAATTCCACCGACGGCACTACGAACTGATCCACGTCCCCCCTGGAAAAGACAGCGCTGACGTGAAAATGGCCACTGTTGGCTCCTCCATCTTCGTGCACTACCCGACGGCGAAAGAAGTCTTAGTCTGCTCCTCTGACACTGTTCTGCTCCATCTTTGCACCACCCTGCAGACTCACGGATTAACGGTGTACCTGGTTCGCAAGCAGAGAGAAACCATAACCGTCTTAAACAGCAAAACCGGCAAAACACAGACCCACTCCCTCGTACCCGTACCGGAAATTCCCCCCATTGAGGAACTTATCATCTGGCTAAAGAACCTGATCAAAGCCGAGCAAAAGCGCTGCAAAAATACCTGGTTTAAGCTTTCTGAAATTTCCCAGATTTTTCAGGAAAAGTACCAGCTAAACCTCTCTCAAGTTGTGTCCAATCACTGGCCCACAAAGAGAGCCAAAGATATCTTTACCGACAATCCAGCTGATTTTGTCGTGCATCAACCCGCCGGTAAATCCGACATCCTGTATGTGACGCTTTTTGAGATTCCCACTCCCCACAAGGGAAATAGAAATGATTCGCCCCAACTGGCAAAGGCCAGCACTGAGGGCCAGCCCTCACCGGCCATTAGCTCCAAAGCCGAACTGGAGAAGGCGCTGGCCAGACTTGTGGGTTCCTTAACGGCCAAATCTCCTGAAAGGTACGTCTCCGTCTCCAAGCTCGGCAGTGAATTTAACAAAAAATACGGCAAAACCCTTAAAGACGTTCTCGCTGACTTGCAGTTAAACAGTAAAGTCACCACTTTTTTGCAGTCCTCTAAAGCTTTCAACCTGAAACAAGTTGAGAACATGTTTTTAGTGGCGGTCGCCCAGGAAAGGTAGCCCTTGATACCTGCTGAGCGCTTTCGCCTTCATGTCGCTCTTCTAGACTGGCGCACTGTGCCGGTCTATCCAATCAGTCCGCTCAAATAGTCTTTCGTTTGCTTCTTCACCGGCCCTGCAAACATAGCCGTGGTGCTGTTAAACTCCAGCATCTCGCCCAAATACATAAAAGCCGTGAAGTCAGAAAACCGCGCCGCCTGCTGCATGTTGTGAGTTACAATCAGAACTGTCACCTGTTTTTTCAGGTCGCTCATCAACTCTTCAATGCTCGCCGTCGCGATCGGGTCTAGGGCAGATGTCGGCTCATCAAAGAGCATCAGCTCGGGCTCCGTTGCCAGAGCGCGGGCAATGCACAATCGCTGCTGCTGACCTCCCGAAAGATTAAACGCCAAATCATTCAAGCGATCCTTCACTTCCTCCCACAGCGCCGCCCCTTGCAGAGCTTTCTCCACCTTTTCATCAATGGCGCTGCGCCTCGACATCCCCCGCACCCGCAACCCGTAAGCCACATTTTCATAAATTGACTTCGGAAAAGGATTGGGTTTCTGAAACACCATGCCAATCCGCATGCGGACTTCTATAGCGTCAACCCGACGCCCCAAAATATCGAGCCGGTCGCGACCCGAATCCAACAAAATTGACCCTTCGTAACGATTTCCAGGGTAGAGATCGTGCATGCGATTGAAACAGCGCAACAGAGTAGTCTTGCCGCACCCAGAAGGGCCAATCAGCGCCGTCACATGGTTTTCCGCCACTTTTAGGTTGATGTTCTTGAGCGCGTGAACTGAGCCGTAATAAAAGTTGAGATTCTTAACCTCAGTTTTGGTCTTGATTCCATTTGGATCGGACACTTGGTTTTGTGTGGCTTCTACCATTTTATCCCCCTGCGGAAACGATAGCGCAGATAAATTGCAATTCCATTCATAGCTAGGGTCATAACAGTCAGCACAATGCCGGCAGCCGCCGCATTCAGCTGAAATGCCGGCTCTGGACGGGACACCCAGTTGAACATCTGAATCGGCATCACCGTAAAAGGAGCCTGCAACCATGAAAACGAAATATAAGGAAACTCGCTCTTAAAAGGAGAGTCCGGCAAAAAAGCGATGAAAGTCAGAGCGCCAATCGTAATGATGGGAGCCGTCTCCCCAATCGCCCGCGCCAGACCAATAATCACGCCTGTAATAATGCTGCCGGTGGAGTAAGGCAAAACGTGATCCCAAACCACCTGCCACTTGCTCGCCCCCACCGCGTAAGCGGCTTCGCGAATACTGCTCGGAATCGCCCGCACCGCCTCGCGAGTCGTAACAATCACTACCGGCAAAATCAGCAGCGCTAGGGTTAAACCGGCAGTCAGCACGCTCTCCCCCAAGTTTAACTTATACACAAACAAACCCAGCGCCAGCAGTCCGTACACAATTGAAGGAACCCCCGCCAAATTCGTAACATTCACCTCTATCAAATCGGCTATCCAGTTTTTCCGGGCGTACTCTTCCAGATAAACCCCTGAAGCGACTCCCAAGGGAATCGCCGCTAGCGCTGTTACCAGCATCACCAGCGCTGTTCCCACCCAGGCGGAGAGAATTCCCGCCTCTGCCGGTTTGCGGGAGGGAAACGAAAAAAAGAACTCCCAAGAAAGGCGCTGCAAACCGTCAATCCCTAGCTGCACGAGCAGTGCCAGCAGCACAACCAGCCCCACCAGCATCGACAGCAACCCGACAATCGCAAAAATCCCATCAGCCAGCTTGTTGCGAGCGATAATCCCTCGCATTTTCCGGTTTTCTTTCCCTGACATATCAGTAAATTTCCCGATAGCGCTTGCTCAGAAAATGCCCTACAATATTTAACCCCAAAGTCATCAGCACCAGCGTCAGACCCGCCGCAAAAATCGTTTGGTATTCCAGGCTTCCGTGAGGCAAGTCGCCCAGACTCACCTGCACAATATACGCTGCAATTGTAGCCGCCGGCTCCAGCGGGTTCCAAGTCAGATTTGGCTGTAGCCCCGCCGCAATCGCCACCACCATTGTTTCGCCCACAGCGCGGGAAATCCCCAAAATGTATGCGGCTGTGATTCCCGAAATCGCAGACGGAAACACCACTCGCACAGCAGTCTGCAAGCGCGTCGCCCCCATCGCGTAAGAACCCTCCCGCAGAGACACCGGAACCGCCCGCATCGCGTCCTCACTGATAGAGCTGATGAACGGAATAATCATGATTCCTATCACTATCCCCGCACTCAGCATATTAAAACCGGGCAAGTCGGGGATAACTTTCTGCAACAGCGGCGTCACGAATAAGAGGGCGAAATAGCCGTAAACTACAGTGGGAACGCCCGCTAGCAATTCTAAGCAGGGTTTGACGACCTCCCGCAGCTGGGGCGTTGCGAATTCACTCAGGTAAATTGCAGAAATTGTGCCCAGCGGTAACGCTACCGCGAGAGCAACTGCTGTCGTTACTAAGGTTCCTGCAACTAAGGGCAAAATTCCGTAGTGAGCGTCGGCAAACAGGGGCGTCCACTGGGTGTCCGTGAGGAAGTCTAGCAGGGAGACTTTCTCGAAAAAAGCCAGGGATTCGTAAATCAAGATGGCCACGATTGCCACCGTCGTCGCTACTGAAGAACAAGCCGCCAGAAATAGCAGGAACTCAATCGCCCGCTCCCGCAAATCGCGCACCAATTTGCTCACAAACTTGCCTAATTCCCTTTCCTGTCTGGATATTTGCATCAGTTTTTCAGTCCTAAATCCGTTAGACTCACCCTGATTAGGGTTTCCTTTCGTTGCTAGCGCTGAGTCCCAGGGGCGGGGCGAGCTTTTGGGCTAAAGCCCAACTACAAACTTTGGGCTAAAGCCCAACTACAAACTTTGGGCTGAAGCCCAACTACAAACTTTGGGCTGAAGCCCAACTACAAACTTTGGGCTGAAGCCCAACTACAAACTTTGGGCTGAAGCCCAACTACAA
>Ga0114941_100212_pt1 | contig 13011 bp, 6 predicted proteins | sample DevilsHole_FD_89580 | JGI IMG/M metagenome (GOLD analysis project Ga0114941, IMG submission 89580) | Groundwater microbial communities from Devils Hole, Nevada to study Microbial Dark Matter (Phase II) - Devils Hole | ecosystem: Environmental > Aquatic > Deep subsurface > Groundwater | place...
AAAGCGAGCAGGTTGTGTCAATATACGAAACAGACGCAGCGGAGGGAGCAATGCCCAGTACAAAGGTGCCCAGTGCCCAGTGGCCAATGCCCAGTAGCATAAGCCTTACAAAACCGGTGCGAGCGCACAGGAGATCAAGGCGTCCCGCTGTCCCGCTGACAATTTTTGCCTGACATGCACCCAGTGAGAGCAGCCCTCACCTGAGGGCTCAGATTCTTCGAGTGTCCCGATCCGGAGCGCGGGTTTTCAGACGTTCCACTACAAATCTGTAACCGTCCAGGCTCCATCCCAGTCGTCTGGTGGCGGAGATTGCAGAAAATGCTGGCAGCGCTCTAGCTGAATAGCGGCGGCTTTGTCGCTGCTATCAATTTCCATAACTGTAGCGAACTCCCCCATAGCAATAGCGAACTGGCGCTTGAGGTATCGCTCCCGCCCTTTGTCGTAATACTCGACCGCCTGCAGCTTGTGTTCTGAAATCGAGTCGCTCCGCAGCGCCAGGACCTCATAAATTGCCACGGGACTGCTTTTTCCTTGCAGGCGGAGCGAGTCCAGCTGCCTGACCCATATCCGGTCCTTACAGGAACGATAGGTATTTTCTCCAATCACTATCTGGCAGCCATACTGTAGGCTCAAGCGTTCTATAAGTTGGCCCTGATTGACGCTCTCACCGATAGCCGTGAACTCCATCATGCTGGTGCGGCCAACATGGCTGCCGATCACCTTATCGGAATTGATCCCAATCCCAATTTTAATTTCTGGGTGAGACGCAGCATATCTCCTGGCGTTTACTTCTGACAAATTGTGGCACATTTCCATTGCCGTTTGCAGGGCGCACCAAGCGTGATTTTCCAAAGGCAAAGGCGCTCCAAATACGGCAATCGCAGCCGTGCCCACGCACGCTGATTCTACCTGTTTGTCCTGGTTGTGTTTGTACTTTAAAACAGCCTCCCCGACTGCTGCAAAATAGTCGTCGATCAGGCATGCCACCTCTGTGGCCTCTAGTTTTTCGGTCAGAGCGCTATAGCGGTAAATATCTGAGAACAAGACAGAAATTTCCTTACGCTCGCCTGCCAAATTGGCAGACTGGCTACCATATTCCATATTCCACACACAATTGTAAACAACCTTGTGCGAGACTCGCCTGCGGCGCTGTCAGGAGATTCTGCCACTGGAATGGCTCGCCTAGGCTTGCCGGCAGAATCCCTGAGTGACTCGCAGAGCACAGCCGGGAGTGATGCGAGCGAGAGCGCCCTACTTTTCGGTCAGCACCCAAACGCCATTCCAATCTTCGGCAGGTGGGTTCTGGATAAAATGCTGGCAGCGCTCCAGGTGTAATTTCGCAGCCTTGTTGGCTTTGTCAATTTCTACCACTTGGGCAAACTCACCCACCGCTCTGGCAAACTGGCGATTGCGGTAATACTCGCGTCCCTTATTGTAATGCTCGACAATCCGCTTTTTCTGATCGTCGAGCGGCTCGCTCTGCAGACCTACGACTTCATAAATCCTCACCGGCTCGCTTTTGCCTTTCACGGTAATAAAGTCCAGCTCCCTAACCCAGATCAGCTCCTTGCAGGGCTGATACGTCTTGTCGCTGATCACGATGTCCGTACCGTACATTTTGCTTGTCCCTTCCAAGCGAGAGCCGAGGTTCACCCCGTCCCCAATCGAAGTCAGCTCCATACGCTTGCTGGAGCCAATATTGCCGCTCACCACCTGGTCGGAGTGAATGCCAATGCCGATGCTGATCGTTTTCTTACCGGCAGCGTCTCGCTCTTGATTGAATATCGCCAGCCGGTGGCGCATTTCCACCGCCGTCTGCACCGCGCACCACTGGTGGTCGTCCAGGGGCAGGGGGGAACCGAACACGGCCATGATAGCGTCGCCGATGTACTTGTCCAGAGTGCCCTTGTACTTAAATACGGCGTCCACCATGCGCTCAAAATATTCATTGAGCATGTCCACCACCTCTTCGGCACTCATGCCTTCGCTCAAAGTGGTGTAGCTGCGAATATCCGAGAACAGCACCGAGACTTCCTTGCGCTTGCCGCCCAAGCCGGTGTCGCCACTTTGCAGCAACTGTTCGGCCACCTCCTGAGTCATGTAGCGGTACATGGTACTCTTGAGGCGCTTCTCATTGCTGATGTCCTCCATAACCACCAGAGCACCGTTGACCTTCGACCGATCGAGGGCGTCCGCGATAGTGTTGATCGACAGATTAACGCTGTGCTGTTCGACTCCGTGAGACAGTAAGGTTTGCTCCGGGTAATACTGCTCCGCCTTGCCGGCTAAAGCATCTTGGAACCACTTGCCAAAGTCGCCCTTCTCAAAGCGGACTAATTCTGTCACCTGCCTGCCCTCGATGCGCTCCTCTTTCAGGCCCAGCAACATCTTGGCCCGGTCATTGGCGGCGAGGACGTGCCCGCTTTTATCGGTGGAGATCACGCCATTGCTGAGGCTGCGCAGAATATCGCGCTGCATTTGCTCCTGCTGCTTGACGGTGGCGAACAGGGAGGCGTTTTGCAGGGCCACACCGGCTTGAATATTAAACGCCTGCATGAATTCCATATCGGCGCGATTGAAGCTCGCCTTCCAGCATTCCGGAGCGTTGGGCCAGTCCTCTTTACTGTAAGGCGGGAACTCCCCCTGTTTTTTCTTGTTGATTAATTGCGTTACGCCAATCAGCTGTTTGTCGGCGTTAAACACCGGCATGCACAGCATGCTGCAAGTGCGGTATCCCGTCTTCTGGTCTGTTTGCTTCGCCGTCTCCGACCCCGACTGGTCGTACAGATCGAACGGAATGATCAGCGGCTCGCCCGATTCGGCGACTTGGCCTGCGAAGCCCGCATGGCGGGGGATGCGGATTTCTTGCAAAACGCCATTGATGGGGATTTTTGTCCACAGCTGATGTTTCTCCTTGTCCAGCAGCCACAGGGTGCTGCGGTCGGCGTTCATCAGCTGCTTGGCCTCATCCATCACCTTCTTGAGGGTGTCTTCGAGATCTAAACTGCTCTTGCTCAGCGACTCGATCGCCGCCATCAGGGCGGAAGCCGCTCGCTGTTTCTGGGTGGCCTTGTAAAACGACCGGGACGACTCCAGGATCAGGCGAATCGAAGGGGCAAAATCCGCAAATACTTCTTCATCTTCATGGGTGAAGCCCCTGGTATCAATTCTCTCCGACAGGGGAGCGGTCGGGTCCTTGACTTTTTTCAACTTGTTGAGCAATTGCACGACAGCGACTAGCCCCCCCTCCTCACTGAGCAGGGGCAGAGTCAGCATCGTGTAAGTGCGGTATCCGTTTTTTTTATCAAACTGCTTGGCTGCCGAAGACCGCGGATCGTCATAAAAATCGAAAGGAATATTGACTACTTTTTTAAATGTCGCCACTTCCCCTGCGATTCCTTTATCTGCCGGAATCCGAATCTCTAGCGGCGCACCAGACGCCCCTTTAGCGACTATGGTATACAGTTCATTTTTTTCTTCATCTAATAAAAAAATCGTCGTCCGGTCTGCCCCCAGCAATTCCCCTGTTTTTAAGGTGATGGAGCGCAGCATCTCGTCGAGAATGGCATCAAACCCCTGGCTGTCCAGCAGGCTGTCCAGCATGGACAGGGTTTGATTGACCGTTTGCAGCTTGCTCTCGATGTCGGCGACGACTACCTTGAAGTTTTCCTTGTTGAGCGGGGCTAGGAACGCCTGAAAAGTTCCCTGGGTTGTGGCAAGTGCGCTGCTTGATGCGCGGCTTGACGCACTGGTAGATGCACTGGTGGGAGATGCAGACCTTTGATGGTGCGCATTCCTGCTTTCAACTTGGGCGGTGACGTCAATCACGGTGCCAGTCTGGTCCCAAACAGTTGGATTCGGAGATGCAGGTGTCATAGCTCTTTTCTCTTAAAAGATGCCTGGAGTCAGAGAACGACTGGTGTGAGTCCAAGCTGGCTCGCGGGCGCTTGGACGCTCGCGAGCCGATTCAAGACTACTCCTCAGTTTACTCTGTCGTTGCGGGTTGGGCGTCGGCGTAAGCGTCAGGGTTTTTAAAGTGATAGCATGTTTTCAGCGATCCAAGGCGGGCACAGAGCCTTGACCCTTGCTGGGGTTGAGCCTGCCAGTAAGATTTTGACATCAACAGGGGAAAAATAGTTGTGCCGAAGCCTACCGATTGTGGCCTGAGCCCGGGGGTTAGGGGTTAGGTGTTAGGTGTTAGGTGTTAGGTGTTAGCTGTCAGCTGTCAGCTGTTAGGTGTTCGAGTTAGTCCCTAACCCCTGACCCCTAAAACCTGAAACCTGACCCCTGACTCCTCACCCCTCACCCCTAGCCCCTAATCTCTGACACCTGAAACATCGCCGCACTAATTCCCAGTTGCTTTTTGCCGCAGATTGGCAGCTTGGACGAGCAGGGAGTCGGCAAAAGCGATGGACTGTTGGGCTGACCGGCCACCGGCTATGGTGGCCAGCTCTTCGCGGCGCTGGCACTCATCTAAATGTGTCACCCGAATAACCGTGCGCTCCCAGGGTGAAGTCACACCAGGCACCGCGCTTTCCCCTTCCAGAATTCCCTCTCCAGCCAACTCGATAACTTGTTTGTCCACCCGGAAGTGCCGGTCGGCCATTGCGGCTACCAGGGGCTGGTGGGTGACGCACAGGACTTGGTGCCGGTGGGACAGCTGGTGCAGTTTGCCGGCAATGGCGATCGCGACTCGCCCGGACACCCCCACGTCAATTTCGTCAAACACCAGCACACCGGCATCGTCAACTTGGGCGAAACAGGCTTTCAGCGCCAGTAGGAAGCGGCTCATTTCCCCGCCCGATCCGGTTTCTGAGAGCGGTTGCAGCGGTTCGCCGGCATTGGGACTGAATAAAAAGGCGATCCGGTCAGCGCCAGTGGAGTTGGGCGCGATCGGGGCGAGCTGGACTTGAAACTGCACTCTCTCCATCGCTAGGGGCTTTAATTCTTCCAGCAGGCGGGCTTCCAGTTCCTGGGCTGCCACTTGGCGTTGGTAGCTCAGCTTTTCGCAAAGGGCAGCCAGCTTTTCGCACGCCTCCTGATAGGCTTGTTCCAGGTCTTCCAGGGACAAGCCTCCGCCTGTGAGTTCTTCTAGTTCGGCTTGGATGCGCTCGTGGTAGGCGATCGCGTCTGCCAGGGTCGGGCCATATTTGCGGCAGATATGTTTGAGTTCTTGGATGCGCTCCTCCACTTCTTCTAGGCGCTGCGGATCGCTTTCCAGATTGGCGCTGTAGGTGTTCATCTGTCGCGCCGCTTCTGTGATGCTGGCGTAGGCTTCGCTCACCAAGTCCAGTACCGCCTGCAGCTGGCTGTCGTAGCCCACCATGTCCGTGAGGGCTTTTTCTGCTTGGCCCACCAGGTCGGCAGCTGCTTGTCCGTCCCTGTCGTTTTGGTAAAGGGCTTGGTACACTTGGTAACTCTGCTGCTGCAGCTCGACGACGTGGCCCAGACGCCCTCGTTCGGCTTCTAAGTGCGCCAGTTCGTCGGGATCGCTGAGGTTGGCGTCTCCCAGTTCGCGGATCTGGTACTCGATCAGGTCGAGTCTGTGCAGTCGCTGCTGTTCTGACTGGCGGCGCTGCTCTAAGGCTTGCAGGGCTTGCTGGGTAATGGCGTGGGCGCTGGCGACGGCTTGTCTGAGCTGGAGGATGGGGGCTCCGCCAAAAGCATCCAGCCACTCGCGCTGGCGTGCCGGTTGGCCCAGCCCCAGGGTCTGGCCTTGGGCGGTGAATTCTACCAGGCGCTCGCGCAGGGTGTCCATCAGCGGGCGGTTGACCAGGGTGCCGTTCAGGCGCGACCGGCTGCGCAAACCCCCGGAAGTGACGCTCAGTTCCCGGCTGGCGACTACTGATGTCCCGTCTAGCAGGTCTATTTCTTGGCAGCGCACCCACTCGGCTGTGCCTGGATCGAGGTCGAAGGTGGCTTCTATTAAGGTGCGCTTTGTGCCGGTGCGGATGACGCGGCTGGTGACTTTGCCCCCTAGGGCGGCGTCTAAGGCGTCGAGGATAATGGATTTGCCGGCACCGGTTTCGCCGGTGAGCACGTTTAAGCCGGTGCCGAATTCCAGTTCGAGCCGGTCTATGAGGGCAAAGTTTTCAATCCGCAGGGATAGGAGCATCGAGCCACGCGCTTAAGGGTTTCTACCACATTCAGTTTAGTGTCTGTCCCCTGCCACAGGGGGAGTCTTCGCAATTTTGTAACATTACTTGCCTTTCGGTGCCTGCCGGCGCGGGCTGCCGGCGCTTCTGGCCACCCTTGCCTGTGGCCAGACAGGGGCGCTGCCGGCGTGCCGGTCAGCTCTTGGCTTTTAGCTTCTTCATATAGGATTTAGCCCAAGCGTACCGCTCCGGGTCTTTTTTCAGCAGGTGCTCGACCACTTTCCGGCGCTTGCTCTCATCTTTGGCATTTTTGACCACGCGCTTGATTTCGGCATCCATATCTCTGGGATTCGCCTCGCGTTTAATTGCCTCATTAAACCAATAATCTCCCTTTGCATATTGCCCCCGCTCGTAACAAATTGCCCCCATCAATGTGTAAGGGTGATAGTTTTCTGGCTGGTGCGCCATAGCCTGGCGGGCGCAATCTTCCGCTTCGGACAGATCGCCAATATCTCGGAACGCCCCGCCCCTTGTTGTAAAAAGTGCCGATTTTAGCTTGTTTTCTTTGATTGTATCCCATTGCAGCCGGTCTGTCAGTTCTAAGGCGCGTTTTGGCTTGCCCGCCTTGCGCCAGTGACTGCTGGCGCTGGGCAAGTGCCATTTGCTGCCGGTGTTCTTGAACTCCTGTTCGTAGAAATTCGCTTCGATTGTGTGGTGTTCAATGGCAATCTTGGAGTGTAAAAGCGCTTCTTGTGTCAGCCAAGCTACCTCCATCTCCTCAAGTCGCTCTCCTTCCTCCAGTTTTTGCAGAATGCTGTAGAGACGGCTGTCGGGTGAGTCTGTACGCTGCGATACCCCATACTTCTCTTTCAGGGCAGCACAGTGCCTTTCTCGGGCAATTGCAATCGTTTCAAACAGCTGTTTTTCGGTCAAAAAGTTAACTTCTGAATCAATCAGCTGCTCGCCCCTGTCAATTTTTATCAGGATTTGATAGAGAGGACCCGATGGGTGAGAGTCCTGATAGCTAGTGGCTCTATACTGGGCTTTCAGTGCGGCGAAGTGGAGCATCTCCTGAGCGAGTGCGACTGTCTCCTTAAATCCCTGCTGTTGCAGCCAGTTAGTCTCTGAGTGACTTAATTGATTGCCAGCCTCTAGTATACCTATAATTTGGTACAGGTTGCCGGCGGGAAATGAATCTTTATATTGGGCAGCTTTATACTTGTCCTTCAAGGCGGTAAAGCGAGCGACTTCCTCAGCAATTGCCATCGTCTCGGTCAAGTTACGCTTTTTCAGCCAGTTCGTGTCCGACTCTTGCAGCTGCTTGCCATCCTCCAGGCGTGCTAGAATTTTATACAGGTGGCACGAGGGCGATGAATCCTCATACTGGCTGGCTTTGTATTTGGCTTTCAGCGCGGCAAATTGCCTCTTAGCCTCCATGTCCTGAGCGATGGCAATCGTCTCGGCAAGTCCCACCTTTTTCAGCCAGCTAATATCTGACTCACTCAGCGGTTTGTCGGCTTCAAGTGTCTGTAGAATGTTATAGAGGGGACTAGCCGGTGATGAATCTTGGTGCTGGTTCGCTTGATACTTGGACTTCAGCTGGGAGAACTCAGCAGCCCTTGCTTCCTCTTGCTTGTGGAAAATTTCCAGGGTGTCAAAGAGTTGGTACTTTTTCAACCAGTTTTCGTCGGCACCAGTTAAGCGTTTTCCGGCGTCCAGTTTCTTCAGGATTTGATACAGGGGACTGTCTGGCGATGAGTCTTGACAGTTAGTGGCTCTGTACTTAACCTTGAGCGCCGCAAAGCGCCCCATCTCCTGAGCGAGGGAAGCTGTGCGAGCGAAACCTTGCTGTTGCAGCCATTTAATTTCTGCATCAGTAATATTGCCTTCAGAGTCTAGCTTCCAAAGGAGGGGATACAGCCGGCTGGCTAAGGATGAATCCCCAACTTTTCCGACTTGATACTTAGACTTGAGATGGGAAAATTCAGTTTCCAGTCTTTTTGGCTCTTCCGCACGGTGTCGAGCCAGCCCTATCAGGTCTATTGTATCAAAAAGTTGGCGCTCTCTCAGCCAATCTAACTCTATGTCAGTTAGCTCTATTTCTAAGTCAGCTTTTCGCAGGATGAGGTAGAGAAGACTGGAAGGAGATGAGTCTTCATACTGGGTGGCTTTGTACTTGGACTTGAGGGCGGCAAAATGTTTCGCCCGCAGTTGCAATTCGTCGTTCATCTTGATTTCGGGCGCGAGACGCACCGGCACGCTTAACTTTTAATCCTGTTCCAGAACATTCCACCGGCAAGGGTTCTCTTGGCCATTCGCAGTGCCGGTGCTGCGGAGATTTGCTAAAGATAGCACTTATATAGCGTTTCTCAGTTGGATGAACTATGGCCCAGAAACCCGGTTTCTGAAAGAAACCGGGTTTCTCAGTACCTCACTAATATGATAAAGGCTATAATGAGCTAACCCTGGTGAAAAGTCAAGACTGGTGCAATAATTTGTAACATGCGCCGGCTCTCGCATGCCGGTGAACAAACATCCTGACGCCGGACAGGCGTCTCGCCTGTCCGTGACACACCGGCAAGGGAGCCGGTTAACAAATGTGCCGGTGCAGTCGGGACGTCGCGCCTGTCCTCAGAACCCAAAGCGGAAAGGGAGCTGGGGGTTTAGGTATTTTTCAACAACAAGACGCTCCAGAGGGAGCCCCTGTTCAATTATAGTACCATATCTTAAAATAGGGTGACGCCAGGAGAAAGGGAATGTCTCGCAGAGTCTTTATTCCGATTGCGCTGTTAAGCCTGATTGCGGTTGGGGGGATCGTCTGGAAAGTGGTGAGCGACGAGCGCCAGGTTCACCTGCTAACCATTGCGACAGGAAAGAAGGGGGGCGATTATTACGGCTTCGCTCAGACACTGGCTGACGCTACCGCCAAATATCAGCCGAACATCCAACTTAAAGTGGTGGAAACCAGCGGATCGCTGGAAAATATGCAGCTCCTGGATCAGAAAAAGGTCGATCTGGCTATGGTACAAAATGATACGCCAACCCAGCCATCAGCCCGGATAGTCGCCTTGCTGTACTCCGAGCTATTTCACCTAATTGCTGCGGAAAATTCGGGTATTAAAACTGTGCCTGATCTCAAAGGTAAACGGCTTGCCGTGCCAGTCAGAGGAACCGGATCTTATCACTCTTTTGAGATGCTAATGGAGCATTACGGGTTGAAGCCGAGGGACTTTAAGCTGGTGGAGCTCTCTCCGGCGGAAGCGAATGAAGGCTTGCGCAAAGGCGAAGTGGATGCTATTTTTCGCAGTCTGGCGCTGGGAAACAGTCTGACGCGAGATCTGCTGCAAACAACTCGGGCGGAGCTGGTGCCGGTTGACCAAGCGGCTGCGATGAAGATTTCGCGCCCCTATCTGGAAGAAACCATTATCCCTAAGGGAGCTTACAGGGGAGACCCTCCTATTCCAGACAGAGATTTGCCAACGGTTGGCGTGCAGTCGGCGCTCCTGACAAACCAGGATGTCAGTCCGGAACTCATCCGCGAAATTACCAGCCTTTTGTTCGATCGCCGCTACGATTTAGCTGCTAAAAATCAGCTGTTTGCAAACATTTCTCACCCGGACTCCGACAAGAGTCTTGGCTTGCCACTGCATCCGGGGGCGCAAGCTTACTACGACCGGGAAAAACCGGATTTTGTAGTTGCAAATGCGGATTTCATTGCCTTGGTGATGTCGGTAGTGATGCTGTTTGGGTCTTGGCTCTGGGATTGGCGATACCGTCTGGGCGAAAAGCAAAAAAACCGAGCCGACAGGTACAACCTGGAAATTGTCACGCTAACGGAGCGGGTGCGCCGCACTACAGACTTAGAAGAGCTGGAAAATGCGCGGATCCAGCTGTTTGAGATATTCCGAAAAGTCCTTGAGGATTTGGATCGGGATAAGCTGTCGCCGGAATCCTATCAAACGTTTACTTTTCCTTGGCAGGTAGCGATGAGTGAAATTCAGCACCGAGAAATGCTGCTGCTGAATTTGCCCGGTTATAAAAAACACGCTGCAGAAAAATCCCTGTCCGAGCCGTCAGTGTCTGTGAACTCCTCTGACCATTTTGAAGAGTGATATAGCGGTTTTCAGTTGGATGCAGAACGCTCCAGAAACCCGGTAACTTCGGCGAAACCGGGTTTCTCAGCCCCGTGACACCCGCCTGGTGCGATTTCCCCAAGAGCGCCTGAGGGGGGAATAAGAGGGGCTAAAGCCCAACTACATACTTTGGGCTAAAGGCCAAAAAACCAGGTTTCTTTAAGAAACCTGGTTTTTCAATCCTGCGATACCCGCTACAGAAGTAGGGTGCGTTTTCTCGTTGCCTCTCCACACAAGGGAGCAGGTCCGCTGGTCTACCGCCTGCGAACGAGGGTTGAAACGAGGGTTGAATGCTGCGAAGGTTTCAGTTTACCGAACCTCTGGGGGGCACAGAGCCACACCCCCTCAAGCAAATAGCTGTTACAATACTTTACATAGTAACCCCTACTCGGTCGTCCCTCCATGACTGTAAAGACGGTATCGCCTCCACCGGCCCAGCTTGATTCAGAACAGCGACGCCCCGCTCTGCCAGCAACACTCAGGGGTGCCGCACCGGCACCGGCAGTAACGGTAGATCCCGATCTGCCCTCCGCCGCACCGGCAACCCTAAAATCAGCTGCGCCTATCCCCGCCTCCGAAATAGAAGCCTTGCGCTACGATCCGGTGGCGATCTCCCAATACTATGGCCAGCGCCCGCTCCAAGTGTGGGGGCGACTGCTGAGCATTGTAGGGCTATTTGTCTCTTTTCGCCTCAGCCTCTGGTGGGATGAAAAGTTGGGTCGCCTCAAACAAAATCAGCGTCAGCGAGCGGCGAGACTGCGGGAAATTCTCACTAAACTCGGTCCTGCTTTCATCAAAGTTGGACAGGCGCTCTCCACCCGTCCTGACCTCGTACCGCCGGTTTATCTCGAAGAACTGGGCAAATTGCAAGACCAGTTGCCGCCATTTCCCAATGAAGTAGCTTACCAGTTTATCGAGGAAGAACTCGGCGATGTCCCTGAAGAAATCTATGCCGAACTGACGCCAGCGCCGGTGGCTGCCGCCTCTCTGGGCCAAGTCTACAAAGGCAAGCTGAAAACCGGCGAAACAGTCGCGGTGAAAGTGCAGCGACCGGGTTTAGCCGACAGCATCACCCTTGATGTCTACATTCTGCGCAATCTAGCCGCTTGGGCGCAAAAAAACATCAAAAAGATTCGCAGCGATCTGGTCGGCATCATGGATGAGTTTGCCACTCGCATCTTTGAAGAGATGGACTACACCCAGGAGGCTCACAATGCTGAACGGTTCGCCCAGCTCTACGGTCATATAAAGGATATTTACGTCCCCCACATCTACTGGGAATACACGCGCCGGCGGGTGCTGACAATGGAGTGGATTGACGGCACTAAGCTGACGAATATGGAGGCGCTGACTGCTCAAGGCATAGACGCCACTCACTTAATTGAAGTGGGCGTGCAGTGCTCCCTGCGCCAGCTGCTAGAGCACGGCTTCTTCCACGCCGATCCCCACCCGGGCAACCTTTTGGCTAAGCCCGATGGCAAGTTAGCCTATCTGGATTTTGGCATGATGAGCCAAGTCAAGCCCTACCAGCGCTACGGCTTAATTGAAGCGGTGGTTCACTTGGTCAACCGCGATTTTGAAGGTCTGGCTAAGGACTATGTGAAGTTGGAGTTTTTGACGCCGGATACTGACCTAACGCCGATTATTCCAGCGCTGGCGAACGTGTTTAACAACGCTCTGGGCGCTAGCGTGGCGGAACTCAACTTCAAGAGCATTACTGACGAACTTTCGCAGGTGATGTACGAGTATCCTTTCCGGGTGCCGGCGTACTATGCCTTGATTATCCGATCTCTGGTGACGCTGGAAGGGATTGCGATTAATGTCGATCCCGATTTTAAGGTGCTCAGCAAGGCGTATCCCTATGTGGCGAAGCGCCTCTTAACTGACTCTGCGCCCGAGTTGCGGTCTTCCCTGCGGGATTTGCTGTTCAAAGATAACCAGTTCCGCTGGAACCGGTTGGAAAACTTGCTGAAAAATGCCAAAAGCAGCGATGATTACGATATCAGTCAGGCGCTGAATCAGGCGCTGGAATTTTTGTTCTCGGAACGGGGCGATTTCATTCGCGATTACCTGGTTGAGGAGATTGTCAAGAGTGTGGATGTGTTCTCGCGCCAGGGTTTGCAAAACGCTACGGCGGTTTTGAGCGAGTGGTTTGGGTTGCGCGTGAATCAGCCGCCGGTTTCCGCCGCCGAAAAACAAAAGTTGGAGCACATGCAGCGGATTTGGGGGATTCTCCAGGAAACCCAAGGGTTTGACCCGGCGAAGGTGGCGTCGCTGCTTCCTGAGCTGGTGATGAAGCCTGAAACTCAGCGCATGGGTCAGCAAATTGCCAGCCGTCTGGCGCAGCGAGCGCTGGCGAGATTTATTCGCGAAGTGCTGCTGCGCGAAGAGCCGAGTCAGATAAGTGCTGGCAATCAATTTGAGCAGTTGGCTCTGCCTGCCGGTCGCAGTGCCGGTGCGCCGGTTTCCAACTCGGCTTGGAAAGTGAGGAAATAAATTTGTTTCGTTCCCAGGCGGTGTCTGGGAACGAGATATAGCGTTTCTATTCGAGTTGTGAAAAGTTAGAAACCCGGTTTCTTTCAGAAACCGGGTTTCTCGCTATATGCCAATGCGCCGGCTCGCATTACGAATGCACCGGCTCGCAATGCCAATGTGCCGGCTCGCATTACGAATGCGCTCACCCCCAGACGAGCATCCCATTTTCGTAATCCCCCTCACCCTCACCGCCCGCACTTTGGGGTGAGGGGAGAATTCTTTATCTTTCCCCCCTCTCCCTTGATGGG
>Ga0114941_100213_pt1 | contig 12939 bp, 15 predicted proteins | sample DevilsHole_FD_89580 | JGI IMG/M metagenome (GOLD analysis project Ga0114941, IMG submission 89580) | Groundwater microbial communities from Devils Hole, Nevada to study Microbial Dark Matter (Phase II) - Devils Hole | ecosystem: Environmental > Aquatic > Deep subsurface > Groundwater | place...
GTTTATACACATCTTGGGTATGTGACTGCAGCAAAGCCCCTCACCCCCCCAACCCCCCTCTCCCACTTTGGGGTGAGGGGGGAGAAAGAAGTTCTTCCAACTTCATAGAAAATTGGGCTCAGAGGGATTTGTGTGTAAGCCGTAGCCGTGTGCGGGGAGGAGGAGTAAAAGGGGTGCCACTACCGCCGGAAGCGCCGGTCAGTTACTGTGCGGATAAATTGCATATAATAGAGATAGCGCCGGTAGCGTTTCGGCAGCGGCTGCAGTGGGTGGACTGTCTGTGAGTTTCACAGATGGTTCATCTGTTCTGTGCCGGTGCCGGTGTGCTGCCGGGCTTGCTGCGGCGGGGCGGTAGGGGGGGATGTTATCTCAGGGCTGGACTTTCCCGTGCCCCAGGAGCCGGTTCACCAGCAGCCTTTGCTGACCGCAGATATGTTATAGAAACCGGCCCCCTGTTGCCGGGTGTGAGATTAGTGTGCAAATTAGATGCGCGAATGCGCGAGGGCGGGGCCAGGGGTGGGGCAGAAGTGCCGGTGTGGGGGAGAAGCGCTACAACAGATAAGTCACACCGACTTCGGGGCTGCAAGTGCTGAGACTGCGAAACTGTTTTTAAACCAACACACGCTAGTCTCTCATCAGACCCAAAGCAATCTGCACTACAGTATTAATCACAAATCCCTGAGTAGTTTTTCTTATCCCTATCTTATTACCATCCTGCTCAGTTTTAGCCCAAGTATGTTACCATTGCTGTCAACTCCAAGATCAAGACGATCTTGTCCTTCACTGTTCTCAAGACGAGCGATAAATTCAAATGAACCGTCAGCGGTTTCCTCAGTAATCCTGATTAGATTCCCGTTTCCATCCGAGGCATAGCGTTTTTCTGGCATAGTGTGAAACTCCTAAAAATCAGTCAAAAATATCGGCGGGCAGCTCATGTCCACCCACTTTACTCGACCTAATGTCCTCTTCTCCCAAAAGATAACCCACTCGCTCAAAACTGAAAAGCAGAAAAAAGTTGGCAAAAGTTGGCTCTCTCTCAAATTGGTATAGAAAATGTGCCGGCGCGGCCAAAAAAGTTGGAAATAGTGAGCAAAAGTTTGGTAACGACAGCGAGATGGCCGGCACACATGTGGACATCCCTCAGATATGGGTTCCTTTAGAAGAAATCTTTTATGGTACTTCCTGGCATCTCCATCATCTCTTCTAGTTTTTCTTTAGTGATCTTGACAATTTCCAGGAGAATTTGTTGGATCTCATCGGGATCTGTATCTAAACCTGCTTGAAGCAGATCCTGCCATTGACCTTCAAGAAAAGCACGAAGCGTATTATAGTAGTTTGAACCTTTTGCATGGTGTTTCTTGTGGAAATCGTCAGGCAAAGGCATTAAGTTTTCTGGGCCATCTTTGTTAAAAACACCATAGCGTTCGGCTTGAATCACTAAATCGCTTTTCTTACAAAGATCGTGTGGGATGATGTGATGGTTAGCATAGCCTCCTCCTTTACTAGGATACTTCTTTTTAAGAAGGCGTTCTCTAGCTTCTTTCTGTTCCTCATTAAGCTCGTACAAATCGGAATATATATTTATCCGGCGTGGGACTTTCTCTCGTCGATCGGGACGTTTTAAGAATAAATCTCCAGTGGACTGGTCATACCTGACCAAGTATTGGCCTGGTTCGATCCCCCAGTGTTTACATTGCGATTCGCGAAGCTCCCAGAGCTCCCAATCATCTTGACTCCCCATATTCTTCACCTCACCTTAATAAACCCAAGTAATTTCAGAAGAAGAATAAACAAGATTTCAATTTCATCATCCCTCAAGGCATGTTGCAGCTGAAAGCGCAATTTATCCCGATCTAGACCTTTGAGCTTTCGGACAACTTTTTTTTCTTCAGGTTCTAGTCTATTGCGAATTTCAAGTTCTTCAAATTGTCTGCCAAACTTCTTTAGTATTTCTTCAGCTGTTGACTCTCCGACGGCTTCGCGAAATTTATCTGGATCAAATGGCGGGGGCTGTTTTGGCATCCAAGGAGGGTCAATTGAGCTGCGACCATTGTTAAAAACAATGTCTATAAGCCAGCAAGTTAGTCCGACTGTGAAGAGAGCAGCAATAAACGACCACTTGATGAGGGTCCCAATAACGCGGACGACCACACCTAAGACTTGAATAGTTCGCTCTAAAGCTGTCTGGGATTTTTCTGATTTTTGGGGCTTTTCGTCATTCATAATTCAGCCCTATCTCCGCTACAATACTATTTGAATTCTAAAAAAAATGCCCAATTTATATTCAAGCTCTCTCTCTCGAAAGATAACCTTTGCATCGAAAAGCAGGTGTAGAGCAGAGCGCAATACCACGCCTATATCTTCCAGTTACAGGTTAACGGCTGATATTTAACTGCTTTGCTTCCTATTGCTAGGCTAGCGCTGCTCCTCAAAGCTGACAAGCCGAAAAAAGTTGGAAAAAGTTGGATCTTTCTCAAATTGGTATAGAGAATGTGCCGGCGCGGCAACAAAGTTGGAAAAAGTTGGAAAAAGTTTGGTATAGTAACCATAGCGCTCTCACCGGCACACCTGTGGACATCCCTCAGATGTTGGCTCTTTCTACCATTGGCAGATAGAATCGGGATTGCCAGCCGAACAAGTTGGAAAAAGTGGGCTCTCTATCAACTTGGTATAGAGAATGTGCCGGCGCGGCAAAAAAGTTGGAAAAAGTTGGAAAAAGTTTGGTATAGTTACCGCAGCGCTCTCACCGGCACACCTGTGAACATCCTCAGATAGAGCAGTAGCCAGATTGCTTAGGACAGTGGACATTCTAGGGCAGGCCGTTCCGGACGGGCGCATAGCTGCGTTCCTCAGCCCCTACGCTAAAGCGCGACACCTGCCCTGCGGACACACCCGCAGGACAGGCATCTTGCTTGTCCCAATGTCCTTGAGAACAAGGGACATGCCTTGTCCATTACTGAGCTGTCCATTGCTATATTGGCTCTTCCTAGGATTTGCCGGCAGAATGGGAATGGCCAGCCGACAAACTTGGGAAAAGCTGGCTCTCGCTAAAATAGGGAGATATAGCACTAGCCACTAGCCACTTAGGTTAGGACGTAGGACAGGCGTCTCGCCTGTCCCTGTCCCTACTAGCAAGTGAGATGCCTTGTCCATTACAGAGCTGTCTATTGCTATAAAAGGGGTAGGCGCGGCAAAAAAGTTGCAAAAAGTGGGAAAAAGTTTGGTATAGTAACCCCAGTGCTCTCACCGGCCCACCTATGGACATCCCTCAGATATTGCAATTTGTCGATGAAGCGGTCTGCGCCAAGACCGGCAAACATCTCAATGACTTGCAGCGGAGAATTATCGCGGGAATACTGAAGGGCCAAAAGTATGCCGGTGTTGCAGAAACTTATGGGTATAGCGCCAAGCACATAAAAAAAGCCAGTCACGAACTCTTGCGCATGCTATCTGATGTCTTTGGCGAAGACGTTAAGAAAAGTAATCTTGAATCAGTCCTAGATCGCCAAATAAATTTTACTATTGTTGGCAATAAAAGCGCAACTATTATAGGTATAGGCTACATCAACAGTTGCCCCGATTCCTCCACTTCTCCCCCAGAGAAAAGTCAACCGGCAACTCGCGACTCGCCTCCGGACATCCCGAAAATTAAAATAGAAACAGTTAATAAATTGCGAGACTTTGGCTTGCGCGACGAGCAAATTGCAGAGGCGCTAGAGCTCCCCTTGGAGGTAGTTAAGCAGGTAGACTTCGAGGAGTGAGAAAGCCCCTCTTGTTTCTCGCTCGCCACCGGCAGCGGAAGCGCCAAAACACTTGTGCCGGCTGTAACTCTTCCGCCGCACGCCATATCCCTTAACAGAGTTGCTCTCGCACCCACTGACGAAATGCCCGCCGCGCCGCACCGGCACCCTCCGTCTGGCTTATTTTCAAATATTCCGAAATCTTCTCCACAACCGGCAAATTGGGAAATGTCGGGCTAGTACCCACCGGCACATATTCCCCCGAGCGCAAAACAAAAATTTCCACTCTCCCTTCTGCATAGCGCCACAGTTCCGGCACACCCAGCGCCACATAAGCAGACAGCTGCGTTTGTGAGGTAATATCAACTTCAAGGGCTAAATATGGCGGCGGATATGCAGATAAATCGCTCCGCTCTTTGCCCACCATCCGCGCAGCATTTTGAATGTAAAAACAATCGTCTGGTTCAACACCGGCTGCCATCTCTGGACGCTTAAACGTTGTCGAACCATAAGGCTCCCAGTCTGTCCCCAACTCATCCAGCAATATTTTGACAAACTCGCCAATCAGTATTTTGGCTTTTTCATGTTTTGGTAGCGGCATCCGAATCTCCAAAATTCCCTGATAGTAAGCAACTCGCGAACCGCGACCCTCTCCGATTTCTTCTAAAATTGCCTCAAACTCCGCCCAACTAATCTCTCGCAAGGTCAGCCGCTGTCCCGGTTGAACGTCTATCTGGCGCAATTGCAGTGTAACCACCATCTCAGCCTCCTTTCGAGGTAATCGGTTTACTCCCACAGTTCAGTTAAATCCAAAACAAACTCAGGTAAGACATCTTCACTTGATAAAATTATATACCCCAAGTTGCTACTTCAAGAGGCAGAGCCTCCAAAACGGCGTTACGGGCATTGCCCGTAACAATGTTTGTAGTTGGGCTTTAGCCCTACCGACTCCCCAGCTGCCGGCCAAGTTTTCTTATGTGGCGGTGTGCGCCGTTCCGAAGCGACTGCCTCCTTTCGACCATAAGCAGCATTATTAGCATAACAGCTAACCGTTACCCAACAGCGCGACAGCTGCAATTTGTCAGCCGGCAGTTAAAAAAAGCCGGCTTGCCTAGAGGCAGCCAGCTTTTGGAGTGGGGATTATCTATACCGGCAGGATTTCTCAAGGCAGCCGGTGTGTCAAAAAGCCGCATTTTTATTTACTTTGAAGCGATTAATATGAATTGCCGGTGGAAAACTAGGCGTTCTGCTGAACTTTGCGACTGCGCAACCGGGCCAAGATTGCGGCACCCAGCGCCAAACCGCCGAGAGTAGTGGGTTCGGGTACGGCTTCCGAACCGGCGAGCACTTTGTCACTTCCGCCACCAGCGTTCACCTGCTGGAAGCGACCCCCAGCCTGCAGTGAGCCATCTTTAAATCCACTTTGGAATGCGCTTTCAACACCGGCAGCAGTGAGGTTAGCGCCGCTCAGCAAAAAGCTCACACTAGAAGATTGGCCGGCAGTCAAACCAGCTTGGGGATTGCCACCGACAAAGTTGCCAGAACCAGCGGAGCGAATGCCGAAACGGAACGTCTCGGACGTTAAACCGGGTATCGAGACATTGTTGTAAGTCTGTGTAAAGGCGCTGGAACCTGGATTGTAAGTGTATGCGCTGACGATAGTCGGCAGGTCGAACGCCACCCCAACCAGAGTTGCCTGAGTTGCCCCCAACCCAGTTGAGCCGTTAGTGGTGTTTTTGATATCGAGGTTGAGCAGTACCTGTGCCCCCTGCTGGACAAAATTGAAGTCCAGCTTAGCTGTGGCGCCGGTGTTCTCGGTACTGCCATACTGGGGAGCGATGGACAAGCCGAAAGCCTGTGCCGGCGCTGCAGTTAGCGCGGTTGATGCGAGGGCCATCCCGGCAGCCAGAGCGGTTGTGCCGGCAAGAGCGCGAATGGAGAGAGAGGTTAAAACATAGGTGCTTTTCATATTTATTCCCACCTTCTAAGAGGAGAGATGCTAAACTTTCAGGAGAGATGGCTGAGTTGATGAAGCTTGCCGGTCTGTCCTTGTGGTTTACCGCTACTTTTATTGTGGCACTCTTATACCGCAATTCGTAGCAGTTTGCCTATAGCTTTAACCAAAATTTTTTTTCGCCCGGTTTTTCTTAAAGATTGAGTGAAATTTATCCCATATCCGTATAATTACGCTTGACAAGCTGCCTGCCGCATGCTTTTAGAACGGGATCATTCCGTAAAATCACGGAAGAGAGGATGGATAAGTTTTTAAGATATGTTAACGGGATGGCCTATGGATGTAAAAGAAAGTTAATGGGAAATCTTTAAATAACTCAAGTTGCTAGTTACAAGTGACTCGGGATCGATAGCGAAGCGGGACGCGATAGCGTCCTTCCCCCCCTAGCCCCTCTTAAAAAGGGGGGGAGATTCTTAAAGCCCCCCAAAGTAGGGGCGGGCCCTTCCGCCCCGATTGGGGGGATCTGGATGCTCAGACTTGCAGGTAGCAACTAGGGTTTAAATAACTGCTGGGTTTGGGAGGCGGGGTCAGGGGTGGGGGGTTTCCCTGAGGCAAGAGGAAACCGGCAGTTTAGGGCAACTAGCCAGATCGCTTATGACGGCGCCGGCAGGGAAAGAAGGTTTCAAGACTGCAAGGCTGTGACGCATTAATATTAATTTTATTTAATGGTGAAACAGATAGTTCTGGCTCCCCCCTTTTTAAGGGGGCTGAAGGGGATCTCAGAGACTGTTTATAAAGAAAAGTGAAGGAGCCAGAAACCGGGGGCGGCCACTATGCAGCCGCCCCTACAGGCTGTGGGCCACCATTACAGGGGCGCTTCTCAGTTGGATGAAGTACGCTTAAGAAAACCGGTTTATTTAAGAAACCGGGGTTCTCAGTACCTAACTAATATGAGAAAGGTTATATTTTGTTGTGCGCAGCGACGAAAACCGACTGCCTGTTGTGCTGCCGGTGTTGGGAGTGGGGATTCTCAACCTGGGCACAACTCCGGCGTCAGTCGGTGCGATCGCTGGCTGTCTTTCTACCTGGTGCAAAGCGCTTGATCGGAATTGCCGGTGGAAAACTAGGCATTCTGCTGAACTTTCCGACTGCGCAACCGGGTCGCGAGTGCGCCACACAGTGCAAGACCGGCGAGAGCGCTCGGTTCGGGTACGTCTACCGGATCTGGGTCAGGTGTGACGAGGCCGGCGAGCACTTTGTCACTCGCACCACTAAATCCAGGGCCGCTCACCTGCTGGAAGCGACCGGCAGCCGACAGTGAGCCACCTTGAAATCCACTGAAGAATGCGCTTTCAGCACCGGCAGCGGTGAGGTTCGCGCCAGTCAGCAAAAAGCTCACACTCGTAGATTGGCCAGCGGTCAGACCTGCCGTGGGATTGCCGCCGACAAAGTTACCAGTTCCAGCGGAGCGCATGCCGAAATCGAATGGGCCGGCCAAACCTGGTATCGAGACATTGAAGAATTCCCGTACAAAGGTGCTGGAACCTGGATCGAAATTGAAGCTGCTGACGATACTCGGCAGGTCTAACGCAACCCCAACCAGAGTTGCCGCAGTCGCCCCCAGCCCTGCAGTGCCGTCAGTCGTATTTGTAATACCGAGGTTGAGCGTAACGCCCCCAGCACTGTCCACAAAGTCGAAGTCCAGCTCAGCTGTTGCGCCAGTGTTTTCGGTGCTGCCGTACTGCGGAGAGATGGACAAACTGAACGCCTGCGCCGGCGCTGCAGTGAAGGCGGAAGAGGCGAGGGCCAGACCGGCGGCCAGAGCGGCTGTCCCGGCTAGCGCACCTTGAGGCAGAAGAGAGGTAAAGAGATTGCGGCTTTTCATAATTCCCATCCGGTAAGATAAAAGAAGCTGAACTGTCGGGATAGATGACTGAGTTGAGCCAGTCTGCGACCGCGTATCTGTCCTTGACCGACGCTTTTAGTATGACACTCACCTCTACCCGTTGCAAGCCCTTCCCTCTATTCTTTAACAAAAAATTATGTTGGCCCCGTTTTTCTTAAAGTTTCAGTGAACTCTCTCAAATATCCGCATATTTGCGGTTGACATTAGTTGCGTCGCATGCCTTTTAGTTCGGAACTACGCAAAATATCGGAACAGGCTATTTATAACTATAACTATTTCTAGGATATCAAAACAAGATTGTAAATTTTTATAAAGATTTGGAGGGTAAATTTTCCATGACCCCGCTCGGTCGGTGGGCGGGGGAGGGGCGCTATGCCATAAGATAGCCAGTAAATATCCAATCACAGCTTACCGCCCCGGTGGCTTGTGACGCCGCCGGCAGGTTGGAAGGTTGCAACGCTCTACCGTTTTGAGGTTCTAACGTCCCAACCCTCTACAGCTGCCGGTGGCCATAACGCTCTTTAATGAAACTTGGGAAAAGCAGATATCAGGGGGCGGGTTGACAAAAGATATCTAGTTTGGACAGCCCCTATCTGTAAAGCCGCCGCTACCGGGAGCCTGCCATTTTTGCAAATTCATCTCTTGTAGGACAGGGATATATGTGGGGGAGAGAAGACATTTATAAACCCGCCCCGTTTGGTCATATATGTGAGGGGAATTTGCAGCAGCGCCAGTCAGTTACACTTGCCGAAGTAGCTGAGCAGACCGGCACAGATGAAAAAGCTGTCCGCACTATGCTACACTACCTAGTGGAACAAAGCTGCTTGCTGGATCTAGGAATGGCAGGTGAGCGGCGCTACCGGCCTCGACTCGCCCCCAAAAAAGGACGCCTGCTTGGTAATAATATCTGGCAGCAGCTGGAGGAGTATCCGATTTTCAGCGACGGGCTTTCCGGCAGCAGCGCTAAAAAATAGCGCTCAGCATCTATTATAACCAAAGTTGCTAATTATAAGTGAGTCAGGCGAGATCCCCCCTAGCCCCCCTAAAAAAGGGGGGTAACATCTCAAAGCCCCCCTTTTTTACCCTTCCCGGCTCTGCCTGGGAACGCCGTTTTGGAGGCGCTGCCTCCAACAGTTGCAACTTGGGTTATTATAGGATGTGGGCGAGCTTAAAGTCAAGGGTCAGTTCGAGCAAGAGGTGCGCTTGTGGGGAGCGAGCAACCAGGTAAATTTCCAGCTTTGCATGGGGAGTTTTTGCGCCGCAGCTGCCCTGTTAACGCCTACCCTGACGCATATATCTGGCAGACTGCTGTTGGCGAGATAATCACAACTTGTATTGAGGTACGCAATGTCCAAAATCGTTTCAGTTCACTCCTTCCGTGGCGGCACCGGCAAATCGAACTCGACGGCGAACCTAGCCTCGATCGTCGCTGGTCACGGAAATCGGGTTGGCATCGTTGACACGGATATCCAATCGCCTGGGATTCACGTCCTTTTCGGTTTCGACGAGGAAAAGATGAAACTCTCCCTGAATGATTACCTGTGGGGGCGGTGCGCTATCGAAGAAACCGCCTACGATGTCACTGAGGTTCTCCGAGACAAAGCCACTGCAAACAGCCGCATTTTCCTCATCCCCTCCAGTCTCAGAGCTGGCGAAATTGCCAAAGTCCTGCGTGAGGGATACGATGTGGGCTTGCTCAATGAAGGTTTTCAAGAATTAATCGAACGTCTGGAGCTGGACTACCTGTTTATTGACACCCACCCGGGACTCAATGAAGAAACCCTGCTTTCGATTACTATCTCCGATGTTTTGGTGCTGATTCTGCGTCCTGACCGGCAGGACTTTCAAGGAACGGCTGTCACGGTAGATGTGGCCAGGAAGTTGGAAGTGCCCAAGATGTTGCTGCTCGTTAACAAGGTGCTGACGTCTTTCGATTTTGAGGCGATGCGGGAACAGGTGTCGAATACTTACAACGCCACAGTAGCCGGTGTCTTGCCCCTCTCGGAAGATATGGTTATGATGGCCAGCAGCGATCTGTTCTGCTTGCGCTACCCCGCTCATCCCTTCAGCAGGGAGATGGAAAAGGTCGCCCTGCAGATTATGGCCTGAAGCTTGAATCCAGGAGGAAACTATGAGCGGAAAAGGGTTCAATCTTTCGGGGGGAGGGGGATCGGAGGGGGAAAGCGCAGGCGGTCATAGCATGCTTGATGTTCTCAATTTACCTGAGGACGAGCAGCAAACGATCAAATGGATGATGCGTCAGGGAAAAGTGAGCTTCGCCCAAGTGGAGGCTCACATGGGTGATCAGGAAAAAGCCGCCCGCACGATGCTCGATACGCTGATAGCAAAAGGCTTCGTGCGCGAGACGCTGGTGGATGGGCAGCCACATTACCAAACTCAGCTCGCCAGCAAACCGAAACCCCTGCTGCCTCCAAAAATTTGGAAAGCTTTGGAGTAAGGGTGAAGAAACCCGGTTTCTTAAAGAAACCCGGTTTCTGGTACTGGGTAAAGAAACCGGGTTTCTTTGAGAAACCCGGTTTCTGGGATCTCAATCTTTTGGCAGTCGCCGCACTGCCAGCATGGTGATGTCGTCAAACTGGTCGGCGTCGGCTATGTGCTGCCGCACCTGTGTTTCGATTAGGTCAAGCAAACCCTTTGCTGAGGGGGGAGGAGACTCCAGTACAGCTAGCAATCTTTCGTCTGTAAATAGCTCGCATGCGGGGTTGTGGGCTTCGGGAACGCCGTCGGTGTAGGTGAACAGGATATCGCCCGGTTCTAACTGAGCCTCTTGGATTTTGTAATTAACTTTTGGCATCATCCCCACAGCTGGCCCAGTGTTTTTCAGGCGCTTTTTGATGCCATTCGCACCGCAGATAACCGGAAACTCGTGTCCGGCATTAATGTAGAGCAACAAACCAGTCGCCGGATCTAGCACCCCAAAAAACATGGTGGCAAACATATTCATCCGGCTGTGATTGTCTATCATGTAATTATTGGTGATCTCCATCGCCTTTTTCAGCGCCAGGGCACCGATTCTCAGCAGAATCTTCTTTTGGGCTGGATCTTCCGGGCGAGACTTGCGGGGGCTTTCATCGCCAAACCCCTTCAACAAGTCCAAAGAATAGGTCTGTTGGGCGAGAACCCGCAGCAAGCTGCGCAAAAGGGCCATAAACATCGCCGGGCCAACCCCTTTGTCGCACAGGTCGGCGATGATTAAACCGACGCGGGTGTCATTCACCATCGTAAAGGCATCGTAGAAATCTCCCGCAACCTGGCGAGCGGGATAGAAGCGGGCGGCGATTTCCCAGCCGGCTGGCTGCGGCAGGGTTTCTGGGAAGAAATCCCCCTGAATCTTGCGACCAATTTCTAAGTCTGTCTGGCCTTTGATCAGCTTTGTTTGGGCTTCCAGCAGCAGCTGGTTGCTGAGGGCGACGGATGCCTGTGAGGCGAGAGATTCCACCACTTGCTGCTGGTAGGAACTGAAGGGGACAATCTCGCCGGTTGTCGCGTTCTGGGCGTTGACCAGTTGCACGACGCCGATGACTTCACCGGCATTATTTTTCAGGGGTACGACTAGACAGGAGACAGAATGGTAGCCGTCTTTTGTGTCGTAGGCTTTGTTTTCAGTAAAGTCAAAACCCTCGGTCAGGTACATATCGGGAATGTTGACTGAGGTGCCGGTAGCGGCGACATAGGCGGCGACAAAAGTGTGATTGGGTTTGCCGTCGGCTCCGAAAAGGGGCGCGGGGGGTAAGGTAATCTCGTAGCCGGTGGTTCCCCCCCAAGCGGCATTCAGCGAGTCGTTGCGCAAGATGGCAAACTTCAGGCAGTTATCCTCGCCGCGCTGATATAAAATTCCCATATCAGCGTTGCAGATTGCCTTGACTTCTAGTACAATCCTCTCTAGCAGACGATCTAAATCTTTTTCCGCCGACAGGGCAATGCCGAGGGGAAGGATGGTTTGTGTGAAATCAGTCGCTAGCTTTTCCAGGGCTGCCAGTTTCAGCGACTGCGATCGCACCTCGTCGCGCAGCAGCTGTTTTTCCAGGCACTCACGGATGCGGGCTTTTAGCAACTGAGGCGTGAAGGGGGCGAGCAAGAAGTCTTCTGCGCCCATGCAGAGCGCTTTTTCCACCGTTTCACTGGCATTTGCACCCCCCAGCGCCAGTATGGGGCGCTGGTGCAGCGCATCCGCACGTTTTATCTGCTCGAGCAGCTCAAGTCCCTTTAGCGCGGGCGTCTGAATGTCGAGGAGCACCAAATCCACCGGATTCTCCTCGAGCAGTTTCAAAGTCTGCTCTCCGTCTTGTGCGACTGAAACTTTATAGCCAAGCTCTTGCAAATACCGGCACAGGACATCGGGATTGATTTCGCTGCCGACAGCGAGGAGCAGCTGGCTGTTTTCAGCTTCCATAGGTGTTACCTCTTTTGTGGGCGATAGCCTCAATTTTATCGCGGCAGGTCGCGGTAATTGTATGTAAAGTTTCAGGAAACAGGAAAATTTTTGGCATGTCCCCCTGTCCTTTTTGCTTTAAAGAGCCGGTCTATTCACTACAAAAATATTTCGATTACGGTCGGCGAAACGTTCGTACATGAATTTATCAACCCCCTGAATGGTCAGGTAAATTCCCAGACCGCCATTCGTATGTCTCTGCTCGAGTGGCTGGTCTACGAGCATCTCCTCCTGGGCCAATTTCTCGAAGGGGTCGAAGGCTGTAGCCGTATCTTCGAGGACGATTGTCAGGGCCCGGTCGTCCATCTGGGCTTGCAAGTCTATTGTCCCTTCAATCCCAGCTGGCTCGTAGCCGTACATAATAATATTGGTGGCGATTTCATCTACCGCCAGACGGAGGTTATAGGAGGCTTTCTTATCCAAACCGGCTTCTTTAGCAGCAGCCAGCACATAGTCCGCGATCAATTTCAAAGAGTCTAGGGTTCCGGGTACGGTTAAAGGTTGCATAGCCAAATGCCAAAATTATCAACTAAGTAAACTGTGTTTGATTGGTCTTGTCCTGACCTATTTCACTCAAGATAGGCAGCATCTCACTGCACGCAAATCTACCACATATCCTCTTATTACTCCCCCTCTACCCTTGTGGGCGGGGAGGGGGTGAGGGGGTGATAAAAGTGAGACGCACACTTGACGCTGGAATTGAGCAGATGTATTTACCAGCACCCTGAATCGCCAGAATCACTCTCAGCCCGCCGGCAAGTTGTGGGGCTAAAGCCCTACTACAAACTTTGGGGCTAAAGCCCTACTACAAACTTTGGGGCTAAAGCCCTACTACAAACTTTGGGGCTAAAGCCCTACTACAAACTTTGGGGCTAAAGCCCTACTA
>Ga0114941_100219_pt1 | contig 12711 bp, 9 predicted proteins | sample DevilsHole_FD_89580 | JGI IMG/M metagenome (GOLD analysis project Ga0114941, IMG submission 89580) | Groundwater microbial communities from Devils Hole, Nevada to study Microbial Dark Matter (Phase II) - Devils Hole | ecosystem: Environmental > Aquatic > Deep subsurface > Groundwater | place...
ATGCTGGGTTGGGGGGTGGTGTTCTTTATTTTGAACCGGTGGTTGTGGCGGCGGGGGCTGAAGCACTATTCGGGGATGGGAGCGTAGGTGCGCCGGGCATTGCCGCGCTCCTGCTGGCCACACTTTGCCCTCCCGAAATTGTCGCTATATATGGTAGGGTGCGTGGATACGGCAGCCGGTGGAGCCGCAATTAACCGGGCTAAGTGAGTTAAACGAATACTGTGTTCGCTCTGAGATCCCCGGCGTGTGGTATAGCAATGGACAGTCAGCTTAGGTCTGCGTTTGGCCTGTCCTCAGGGACATCATCGACAGGCAAGATGCCTGGACTGCGGGGTAAGCATGGACAACCCGTCGGTCGCGGTGCCGTACCTGAGGAACATTGGGTGTCATACGTCCTAACCAATTTGGCAAGTGCTATATCTCGATTGCGGAACGCTGCAGCTGGACAAATCTTGCGGGGCACCTCTGTGGACAGCAACCCGGAGTTCTCTAATTTTGGGGGACTGGGATGTGCGAAGCTGCCATCTCCGATGTTCCTGGCTCCTAGCCTTTTAAAAGTAAAACCAGAATAGTTGACAGAAAACCTGTCCTGTGCTAATAGGGCGGCGCTGAATGTGCAGAGCGAGAGCGTGAATAGTCCGGGTGGTAGCAGAGGCGGCGGATTACCTGTACCGGATGGCAGGGGGCAATCTCAGACGGTTCGCCACTATTTCGATTTGGAGAGTGGGACGGCGCGAGCATTATATCACCCAGCAGTCCCTGTGGGCGGCGTTGAAATTACTTGATTTAATTAAATAATTTTATAGCCAGTATAAATAAAAATTATATGTTTTTTTTCGGAACATTCATTGCTGGTCTTGTATCTCTCTTATAAGTAGTCGGACAAAAACAAACGACGCAGATACTAGAGATTGCAGTGAAGGAGTCTCCAATGTCAGGTAAAATTGGTTTAGCTGAACTGATCGATAAGGTTAAGGAAGAGTTGCTTTGTAAGGTGGACCCTAAGAAACCACCTATGTTTAAGTTGGAAAAAGTAGAGCTAGAACTGAATGTAACAGTGACACGAGAGGAGAAAAATGAAGCAAAAGGGGAACTAAAAGTTTGGGTTTTATCAATTGGTGAAGGCGCGAGTGTAAAAGGAGGTCGTCAAGATGTGCAGAAGATAAAAGTAACTCTTGACCCGTTGTTTACCAAAGATGCCTATTTAAAATCGTTGAGTATAAAAGAACTGGAAAATCTCCAAGAAAATGGAAAAAAGGCTCTGGTAAAAGGTTCAGGTGCCCTAGAAACTGGTGATTAAGTAACGGTTTAATAAATGCTGGCAATCCTGGGTCGTATCGACGATCAGTTTGTGTCACTTGTGGGGACTTCTCAGGCAATTTACCAGCTTTTATTGAGTAGTTACCGGATGAACAAGAGCTAAAGCTGCATAATTAGTTTAACTGTTGGCAAAGAAAATGGAAATTTTAAAGCTGATCCTCTCTCCTATCGATCAACAAAAATTCACCGTTACGGTTAAGGCAGTTTCGTCTAGTGATAGTGAAGTCACCAGAGAGGTTTCATTTCCCTACGACGACTGTGACTTTAAGAAGTTGAAAGGTTTGGTAAAGTTGTTAGCAAATGATTTTTGCTCAGAAGATTTTACAAAATCAAAATATTTAAAATTCAAAGAATCAATAGATAAAGAAGAGTTAAAATGGATGTCGGATGCTCAATTAATAGATGAAGAGAAAAATCTTCTTCCAGAAAGATATACTCGAATCGGACAGGAACTATATAAGACCCTTTTTAGTGGCACAATTGGAGATATTCTGGACAAAGCTAGAAATAACGCTATAAAAAACAATGATTTACTGCATATACAGATTGAAATCGGCGAAAGTGACAATAATTATCAGCTACATAATTATCCTTGGGAGTTAGCGTGTGGGAATGACAATCTGGGGTTTTTGGCGTACAACGGAGTCGCTTTTTCCCGCTACATATCCTTTGGGAAGCCCCCCGGAAGCTGCCCCGAAATAAGCCGCTTAAAGTATTACTGGTATCGTCAAATGCTTTTGATAAATCTAATAATTTTTGCCGCCTAGAAAAAGATGAAGAGCAAAAAATATTTAAAGTTTTTGAAGGTACAGGCAGCCAATACATTGATCTGATAAAACCAGGGCTTGAACGTGCTACTTTTGATAATTTACGAAACTATTTGAATCAGAATCGAGGCGAGAACGCTCCTAATGTAATTCATTTTGATGGGCATGGTTTTTTTGGGAAGAGGTGCAAACATTGCAATAAGATTAAGAAGGCATCTGAAAAATGTTGTTGCTGCAATCATCCCTTACCCATTAATCCAGAGGGTTTCTTGCTTTTTGAAGATCCGAATGACCCGAATAAGGCTGACTATAAAAGTGCGGAAGAAATCAGCGCACTTTTATATCCTATAAACGATAATAGCAACGATAACGAGGGTTTACGTTTAGTAGTGCTTAGTGCTTGTAAATCAGGTTGGTCGCGCCATAGTTATTCAGTTTTTAATGGTGTTGCCCAGCGTTTAATTGGTATAGGAGTTCCAGCAGTAGTAGCCATGCAATACTCAGTTACAGTCCCTGGTGCGACTAATTTTGTAACTGCATTTTATGAATCATTGCAGAAACAAGATTCGTTGCTGGTAGCGGTAAATAAAGGGCGCGAAAAAATGGGAGTAACGGGCGATCAGTGGTATCGTCCAGTGCTTTACTTGCGCTGGGCGGACAATGAAGGTGGGCAACTGTTCACTGTAGATTGGCACTATATATTTAGAAAAGAATTTGAAGATAAACTCAAGGAAGCGTGGAATAACGATCCAATTCTTAATGGCAGTGATAAAGTTCCTATTCTACAGCTAGACAGAAGCGATAACTATCTCGGTAGTGCTGAACAAGTAATGATTTTTGCATTTTCTCTCGCGCTGCTGGGCGGGTTTTATAAGATCGCATTATTCCTTATGCAGGACTACCACTATCTCTATCAAGACATAAACTTAGCAGAAAGAAATAGCCAAAATACTCACATAAATATCCCGATAAATACTCCCATTGACCCTAAAGATACCTCAAAGGCAACTAACAAAGATCCAGATACTGAAACAAATGTCTATACACTGGATAACTTGTTTACGGGAATCTTATCAGGTAAAATTGAAACTCAAAAAAGTCAAGGAAAGCGAATAGCAATTCTGGGTGAACCCGGAAGTGGTAAAACTGTAGGACTACTTAGAATTGCCCAATTAATACTAGAGAGCCAAGATAGTTTACCTGTAATGATTGATTTGAAAAAAATTAATTAAAACTTGCTTCAGACAGAAGGTGGGCTAAAGCAGTACTTGTATGAAACTTGGCTAGAAAAGATAGTTCGAGAGCAAGAACTTATATCACTGGGACAGGCAGAGGTAAAAGCCCGTTTTAAAAAGTTAGTATCAAGCGGAAAAGTCTGGCTGCTATTAGATGGAGTTAATGAAATTTCTTACGCTGATGGTTTTGGCCCCAAAAAAGGCCAAAATGTTTTCAAATACCTCCACGATGAGTTGCATCAGAAAGATTGGGAAAATATTAAAGTAGTGCTGACTTGTCGGTTGAATGAGTGGGAGTCTTCAGAGCATAGCTTGAAACAAGCTTGTGACACCTTCCGTCTTTTAAGCTATGAATACTTGCAAAGAAATGAGTATATTAACAGACGATTTAAGGGAGATAAAACTCAAAGTGATGGTCTGATAGCAGAGATTGAACGTCATCCACGCCTGAAAGATTTAGCAAAAAATCCTTTGCGTCTGGCAATGTTATGTTATATATGGAGATCCAAGAGCAAACTTCCTGACACAAAATTTACCTTTTATAAAAAATTTGAAGATGTATATTTTGAAGAAAAATTAAATAATGCAAATAGGGATTTTGGAGATAACACATTAGATATCTTGCGAGAAGAATTAGGAAGGCTGTCTCTGGAAGCTCTTAATTATAAATCTTCACCATTTTTGCTGAAATACCAAAAGATTGAATCTTTCTTTAAAGGTCGCCCAGACCAAAAAAAATTAGTGAACTTAGTGATTAGTTCTGGCTGGTTGAATAATATTGGGAAGTCGGAAGAAGACAAGTGTTTTACTTTCTTCCATCCCACTTTTCAGGAGTATTTTGCTGCTCTTGCAATTGATGATTGGGATTATTTTCTTCCCAAGGAACATACAGAGCAAAAGGAAAATATAAAAATTCCTCCTCAAAATGCCAATGGTAAATATAAACCATACCGCATTTTTGAATCTAAATGGAAAGAGGTAATTTTGCTGTGGATGGGACGTGAAGTGGACAACGATTTTAAGGAAAAAAAGGAGGAATTTATCGAACATTTGATAAAAATCCAAGATGGGTGGGAGAATTTTTATTCGTATCGCGCTTATTTTCTAGCAGCCGAGGTAATTGCTGAGTTTAAGGATTATGACAGATGCTGTAGCAGCAAAATTGTGAAGCAAGTTGTTGAATGGAGCTGCGATCATTTTACGAGCGAAAACAAAAAGCAACCTGGAGAAATTTTTATTCTGCCAATTAGACAGGCAGCTATGGATGTTTTAGAAAGGACAGACCACAATCTTGTTATGAACCGCTTAAATATAATTAACTGTGAGAATGGCAGCTATGAAGAAGTCAAAACAATATCAGAGTTTTTTGAAAGATATCCACATAAAAATTCAAGTCCATTGCCAATGGAATTTAAAGACGATCGAGCAAGATGTAATAGAATTGAAAAAATAGTAACCACAGCAGAACAGTTGCAAATTGAATGTGCTAATGATCAGAATCATCCTGTGTTTTGGCAGGCTATTGAAAGGTTAGGAGAAATTGGCAAGGGTAACAATACAGCAATTTCATTTCTCATACAAGTTTTCGATGCATCTCAAGGAAATACATACCTTCACTTGAAATCAGCTTTGCATTTAGCAGCGATCGGAATTAGTGATGCAACTCAGATCGAGGATATACAAATACCAGATTTTTTTGTACCGTGGATTAATGAAAAACTGAGAAACTCGCCAGATCCCGATATCCTACAAAAACTTCAGGGATCCTTAAGTTACATTAGTATTGTTGAACCTCTACTTAGTGTGCTTAGTAGATTATTGTATTTTTACATTCAGTTGACTGGCAGACGCGATATCAAGGAGCTAATAGATGTTGCCAGTAAAATAAAAACCATTGGCGACTATTCATCTGAGCTAAAATATAAAACAACCTTTGAAGAATTGCAGAAATTACTTACAGTCAAAGACTATCTCAAAATAATTAAAGACCTCAGGCAATACTTATCAAGCAAAAGTGAGGAAGAAATTGTAATTCCCTGTTACACTCAGGAACAACGTGATGAATGGCAAAAACTAGGAATAGCAGATTATCTTTATCAAGAAGGCAGTCCCTCAGAGCGATTCCGTGATTGCTACAAAACGCTCTGGTATTGCGCTCAAGTTATGCCTTATCCTGAGTTTTATTCAGCTTTCAACCCGGAGTCTAGTAGTAATGAATAAAGAAATGACCGTGAGAATAATTTGTTCAGCTTTACTAATAGCTGTCTTTCTCCTCTACCCCTGGCTTAACAAAAGAGCCGCCAACGCCCACATCATTAAACTTTGGATAGATGATTGGATTCCCCTAGTGCCAATCTTCAGCATCCCCTATATCTTATACATCCCCTTCCTGGCAATTACTTTGGGATACTTCGTGTTCTTTACGGAACTCTATCAAGCGATATCTATCTCATTCATTTTCTGCATAGGAGTGGCTTCCATAATCTACTTCTTCTACCAGACAACTGTGCCACGTCCCGAAATTACAGGCACAGATGTATTCTCAAAAATGGTATTATATATTTACTCCAAAGACCACCCATACAACTGTTTCCCTAGCCTGCATACAGCCCTGTCTGTTTTGTCTTTTCTCTATTGGATTCAAGTTTTCCCCAATCTCAAGTGGTCAATGGGTGCTTTTGTGCTGTCAATACTTATCTCAACAGTCACCCTCAAGCAACATTACATTCCCGACGTGATTAGCGGAATTCTCTTAGCGATCGCCAGCTTATATGTAGCCAATTTTATTGTGGGGAGTCGTATGTTTTAAATCGGCCTCGATTCGACAATAATTAGAATCTAAAAATCTGCCATAATAGGATAAAATCGCGACGAAATGAGTCGCTACTCGGGAATCATTTTCCCTCAGGAAGGAGATATGGCTGCAGGCAAAAGTTTCAAGCGAATCTAAGCCGCAACGCCACCTATTCCACACAAAAATATCGCAGTAAAAGTTTCCATTGAGGAGAAATAAAACTAATCAGCCTTAAAGGGCAGCTACCGCTGCTCCATCCAAGCAAACACCCAACCTCTCTACTCTGTGCCCCTTCTAGTTAAACCCTATCTATATATATATAACTCAAGTTGCTACCTGCAAGCCCAGGTATATAGATCCCCCCAAACCCCCCTTAAAAAGGGGGGCTTTGAGCATTCCCCCCCCTTTTTAAGGGGGGGCTAGGGGGGGATCTCGCCCGAGTCATTTCTAAGTAGCAACTTGAGTTATATAGGGTCAGCCTGAATCAGCCAATAACCCTGCCCGGTTTGTTCATTAAATCCGCAGGAGCGCTCTTGGGGCGCACGAATTGCATCGGCGTACCGTTTATGGAAATGGTATGCCGGCTCACTTTTGACGTTTCCCTAAGGCCATTTATAACGGCTGCAGCCCCAGACCCTCTACTTGGCCAGCCACCGATATACTTTCCCTAACCGTTTCCATAAATAGCCATGAGTTGGGTGCGGTGACTCAGTAGTCAAATGCCCCCTCTCTAACGGGTGGGAGGTGGTTTATGAAGGGGGAAAAACAGGCTGTGAGTGGAGTTTGAGTGAGCCAGGAGGAGTTAAAAAGGCTGGAAGGCTGGCTGGGTGAGGGGTTTTAGATAGTCCAGACCGAACAGGTACGATCTCCACAAGACTCTATCGCTTATTCTCTCCCCATCCGGGCGCGATTTCCCCACCCCCACACGATCGCCGGCTCCCCGGCTTCCCTGGTTCCGCCCTCACTCCCCCTGCCTAAACAATACTGCTCAGATGATTTTGGTACCCCTCTGGAATTACAACCTCTTTTAACCCCGAATGCCAAAAAACGCCTCCCTTGGAAGTGCAACAGGCGTCTCGCCTGTGCCGCCGGCGCACCCCAATGCCTGCATTGACGCAGCACAGGCGTCGCGCTTACGCGCCCGCACGGAACCGCCGGCGCACCCCAACCCCTTCGGGGCGGCAAAATTGGGCAAAGAGCCAGACACTTGTGGCACACTGGTGGCACAGGCATCTTACCAGCACTCTGGGAGGATGCCGACACCACAAGAAATGGACAAAGCGATGAAGCTCTACTACATCACCCTCAGCAGTTCCGAAGAAGCCCGTAAGGTGAGTCGCGCCTTACTTGAGGAACAGCTAGCTGTCTGCATTAACTGGTTTCCTATCAATTCTGTTTACCGCTGGGAAGGTAAGATTGTCGAACAAACAGAAATTGTGCTGATTCTCAAGACTCAGGATGGCTATCGCGAAGAACTCCAAAAGGCTATCGGCAAACACATTGACTATACTAATACTATAGCAGAAATTTATGTTGAGTCAATCAATCAAGAATTTATCGAATGGCTGGACGCCGAGGTGCCGTCTGTACCTCATAAAAAGCGATCGGACAAATTTATTCCTGTTTTGACTGATGAGGGCTGAGCGCCCTTTGCTAAACCGGAGTGCCGGGAAAACCCAGAGATTTTAACGCTCGACAAAGAGGGTAAAGTATGGGAAAGGCATTACCGGTTCGCGTTCCAATTACAGTATGGGTGGATGTGTGACTTCTGTCCGCAATCCTTCCCAATACGGGGAATTTCGCCCTTGTAGAGGGCCAGCAGGTGGCCATTTACCGAGTGGGATACGGGACGGATATAGCGTTTCTCATCCGAGGTGAGGTACTGAGAAACCCGGTTTCTTAAAGAAACCGGGTTTCTGTGCCATAGTTCATCCAACCGAGAAACGCTATATTTACGCTCTCAGCAATCGCGTTCCGTTTACTCTGGCGTTTGTTTTGTCCTCTGCCTCCTTTGTGTGATAATCTTCCTAATAGCGTAACAGCTTAGTTCGGGGTGAAATTGAGGCATTCACCCCCGCACCGCGACAGAGGTTGCAAGTATCACCCCACCCCTCAAAAGATATAGGGGGCGACGAAATAAGTTTTTGATTCTAGGTTACAATTTTATGTACACGCCCACCACCGCACACCGCCCATGATTAAAGCTAACCCACGCGCTGACAAAAGTTTTCCCCTGGATGACAGGGGCGAACCCCTGTCTCAGGAGACAGACGACCTGCACCACCAGCACCCTCACTCTCACGATCATTCCGCTCACACTCACGTTCACAGTGAAGAATCGCTGCGACGCCTTGTCAACCGGCTGTCTCGCATTGAGGGACATATTCGGGGTATTAAAACTATGGTGCAAGAGAGCCAACCCTGTCCAGATGTACTAATCCAGATTGCTGCAGTCCGGGGCGCACTCGATCGCGTGGCGAGGATTATTTTAGACGAGCATTTAAGTCAGTGTATTGCTCGGGCTGCGAAAGCGGGAAATATCGAAGATGAAATCGAAGAGTTAAAAGCCGCCTTGGACAGATTTTTACCCCGCGAAAAGAAACTTGACAGAAGTGACAAGTGAATTATATCAGTCAAAAGAAACCGGGTTTCTTAAAGAAACCCGGTTTCTGGCTCAGTTCCAATTTCCGATTAGCGTAAATGCCGACCAGAAATAGGGGTGCGACAGATTTAAATTCCCCAGCGCCGCAATTTTGGGGGGGAGAGGGATAAGCTGCAGGTCAGATCCGCGCAGCAAACCGCCCTCCAGTCTAACTTGTCCTTTGAGCATGGCCAATTGCGCTTGTCTGAGCGCCTCTACTTTGTTCCCCGTCACACTTAATTGCGTGTAAAACTCATTCATCAGCGCCAAGGTGCCGGCGTCGCTGATGTACCACAGACTTGCCAGCGCTGATTTTACACCGGCATTAACCGCTAACCCAGCAAATCCCAATTCCGCTTGTTCATCTCCCAGTGCCGTTCTGCAGGCGCTCAAAACCAGCAGTTCCACCGGCACTGTGTTCGCCGCATTCCAGCCCAATTCTTGTGAGACTTTTCTGAGTTGAACCAGACTGAGTTTACTGTTCCAAAACTGGATGTAGGAATTGCTCAGATCTCCGGGCTGGAATTCCCCGTGAGTGGCTAAGTGAATAATATTAAAGTGCTGCTGGCGGTTCAGCGCCTTAAAATTATCCAAAGTAAACTGTTCGTTGAGGAACCTTTGCCCGCGCCAAGCCCCACTGACGATTTCAGATAACTCCACCGGCACGGCTGGTAAGGGATTTTGGTCTTTAAATTCCGAAGCCCCCATCGCCAAAATTTGCGAGTCCCTCAAATTCAGATAGCGGGTGTCCGTTAGGCCAAAGCTGGGAATCAAAGCTACGCCGTATTTTTCGATGATAAACTGTTTGCCGTCATGCAAAGCAGCCAGTGGCATGGATCGCAACCCAGAATCCATCACAAACACTATAATATCTACATTATTGGCTTGCAGTTCTGGCTCTATGGGCGCGACAATCCACTGATACAGCTGTTGGGCATGCTTTAAATAGCTGGCTCTTGCAAGCTTTGTCAGATTGGTGATTTCCAGGCGAAAATTCCTGGCAGCTTGGTTTATACTTTTGCGGTCAACCGGCACCGATTTGCGAATCGATGGGTTGTTAACACCCTCGGTTATCGTCCCCGGATTCTGGGGAAATATCGTCAGTGTCTGTAGTTGGTTATCCAGGGCGATAACGTAGGTTATTACTGCCTTTTTACCCGTCGCTTGGTAGAGAGTGAAGAGTGCCTGGGCTATCACGTCAATTGTGGGCGCTTTACCGTATAAAGGTACGCCGAGTTGGTCGCTAAATTCTACCGCTTGCGCTTCTTCCACGGTTTGGACTGCCTTACCAGTCTTTTCCTCTTGGAGAATCTCCTCAAAACCCGCCCTATCAACTTCACTCCCTCCGTTTGTAACAGCGGTTCCAGATGTTTCAGCTGTTCCAGAAACGGCATCGGTTGGGTCAGAAGTCTGCGCCGCATTTGTCTTGGCTGTATTCGGCGTCTCTCCGCTAACCGGCGGTGTTTCAGAGGGTTGCACCGCTGGGGCGGGACTCTGTGGCTCGGTTATAACAGTCGTCGTATCCGGCACATTAGGGAAGCCATCGGATTGGTTGCCGGTTTGATTGAGAGCCGGTCTGGCTGACAGCAAAATCAGCAACATAGCCAAACTGAAATTAACGCTAAACTTGAATAATTTCATGGTTTTTAATTCTATCTGAAAGAAAATCCGTAGCCAATCCCCAAAATGAATCGGGCACCGTCACCGGCATTATTCGTGATATCTGTCACCGCCGGTGTGATCACTAGCAGCTGGTTCCGAAAGGGGACAAACGAGACTGCCAGGGTCAAATCCTGACCCGTCCACTCGGCGATTGCACTTACAGGTTCAGCCACTCGCACAGCAACGCTGCCGAAACCGCCAATTGAACCGATATCTTCGTTTATATCCAACTCGGTGCGGAATTGTCCGCTGCCAATGCCGGCGGAAACATAAACCCTGCTCAAGGGTTTTTCCGTACTTTCTCGCAGGCGAAACATCTTGGTGACGGCACCGTAAACGCTGCAGCCGGCATCGGTTTCGCCCCAGACAATCGCATTCTGCCAGCCGATGGCAACGGCAAAATCATCGGAGAGGGCGCGGTGCAGCTTGAAACTGACGCCGCCCCGATCTCCAAAACTGTCTGACAGATTGAAAACCGTCACCCCTACATCCAAGCCCACGGCTTCCCGCGAGTCGCCAAATCCCATGCCATAAGCAATGGCTCCATCCGATTTATCAGTATAGCGAGTCCGCGCTTGAAAACCAACACCAACCCCCGCACTCCCCCAGGATTTGCCGTAAGCTGATGGAGTAACAGAACTAATGCCAGGAGATGCTATCAGTCGCTGGCGCTGCAGGCGGTTTCTCGACGGGCGCAGGGGAACTCTTTCAGGTATAAATTGTTGCTCTCCGGGTGCGGCGGGCTCCGGCGTTAACGTGGGTGGCGAACCGGCACCCTCCGCGATTGCCGGCGGTGCGGCTGCTGTGTCGCCAGAGGCGGCGTCACCGAGCTGCAGCTGGGGTGCCGGCATTAACAATTCAGCGCGGTTAGCCGTCGGGGAAGGTGCCGGCAATTCAACCGCTAAGCCCACAGACGCACCCAAATTTTTTATGACATTTTTCTTGAGTGATCCACTCAAACTAACCCCGTTTCTCGCGCTTATGGAGAGCGGTTGTGGCGGTAAAATTGGGGCGGCAAACTCTGCTGCAGGTTGCCCGGTTGTGGGGCTTTTATCACTGCTTAGCGCTGGGCACTCCGCCGCATCCGGACAGTCTGTATTAGCCAGACCGGCGAGAGAGGTTTGAGCAGCAGTAACGGTAACAGCGATGCCTGCCAGACTAGACATCATCAGCTGGAAAACAGCAATAAAAGGCGAACCTCTATAATGAGCCGGTGATCCCTTGGCGAACTCTCGAGTAGATTGCCCTGACACTATCATGCTGCCTGAAACTCCTGCCTGTCGCTTTTACATTACAGATTTTAGATCCTAGCTTCCTTGATAACTGCTAAAATATTTATTCGACTTTTACCTCTTTTGGCGCTTTTAATCCTACCACAGATCAGCGCGAATTTGCTCTTCTGGGATAGAAAATACATTTTTTGGTAGCGGTCATCAAGTCGTGACAGCCAGCCCCAACAAACCCCCCGACTCCTCTCCCTTGGCGTCCTACCCAACGGGCAAGCCGCGCTTCGCGTCTAAGGCGTCTTGGCGGTTAATAAAATCAACTACAAACCTTTGGGCTAAAGCCCAACTACGAACTTTTGGGCTAAAGCCCAACTACGAACCTTTGGGCTAAAGCCCAACTACGAACTTTTGGGCTGAAGCCCAACTACAAACGGCGACGGGCTTTGGCCACCTGCCTGTAGCCAGCCAGTGGCGAAACCGTAATAATAGAACAAGCAGGCGCTAGCCGGTCGCCTGTTGGGGGCGGCTGCGCCAAGCCATGTCAACCTTAGCGGAAACAAAGACCATGAAACTCTTTGGCTGTTGCTTAAAACTGATTCGCAAAAGCTTCGGCTTGCTGTTCGTCCTTCTGGGAAGCATTCCCACCTTCCTCATCCCAGGGATTGGGCTATTCCTCGGTTTGCCCTTCCTGCTGATCGGTGCCATTTTGCTAGGGTGCTGATCCAGCACAGTCTGGCCCACCGGTTGGGCTAAAGCCCAACTACGAACTTTTGGGCTGAAGCCCAACTACAAACCTTTGGGCTAAAGCCCAAGTACAAACTTTTGGGCTTTAGCCCAACTACAAACCTTCTTAACAACGTTTTGAGCCTAGCCGCTGGGGCTAGGCTCTTTAGTTACGAACGATATATTGATCAACAAGTCAAACAAAAACGACTGCTGTTTCGAGTGCAAACAATCTACAACTAGGGTGGACAGTGTGTTCCAGGACTCTTGACGGGGGACACCGGGTCTAAGCCCATACTCTTGAAGAACTGGTTTGACCTTACTCCTTTTTGCTCTGGACTGC
>Ga0114941_100224_pt1 | contig 12633 bp, 10 predicted proteins | sample DevilsHole_FD_89580 | JGI IMG/M metagenome (GOLD analysis project Ga0114941, IMG submission 89580) | Groundwater microbial communities from Devils Hole, Nevada to study Microbial Dark Matter (Phase II) - Devils Hole | ecosystem: Environmental > Aquatic > Deep subsurface > Groundwater | place...
GTTGTGGCGCGAAAAGTGGCTGAGGCAGCTGGAGTGCCGCCAGCAGAAATTCAGCTGAGCAATGGCTCCGGTTTGGGGGAAGAAAATCGGATTTCCCCCCGCGCCGCCGTAGCCATCTTTCAGGCAATAGAGCTGTACCTCCAGCCGTATAATATGACAGTGGCGGATGTGTTCGCAATTGCCGGCAAAGATTTAGGGGTATTGAAGGAGCGCAAGATTCCCACCCTATCGGTGGTGAAAACCGGCACTTTGAATAGTGTCGCTTCCATAGCGGGAGCCATGCCCACTCAGAAGCAAGGCCCTGTCTGGGTGGCAATTATGAATGGAGGGGAAAACTTGGAGGGATTCCGCGCTCAGCAAGATGTTCTTCTCAACAGTCTGTTGAGCCGGTGGGGAGCCGTTCCATCCGCACCGGCAGAGCTCTCTCCCAGTGCGGCAAGGATTGGCAAATCCTCTCGCAGTGAAATTGTTCAATAACAGTAGGGTGCGTAAGCGAAAGTGCGGCACCCTATCAGTGGCGGTTTATTAAAAACATAATTCTCACCACTCAATAACAAACCGCTATAGCAGTGCTAAATGATAGGCGCAACCGCGCTTGGCCCAGAACCCCGGTTTCTTTAAGAAACCGGGGTTCTGAAATTTACACCAATGATTTAGACCCGCTGTCTATAGCGTTACGCACACCCCTCTACAAATTCCACTTCAGGGAGTTTGCCGGCTCTGTACTGAGTGACGCGATTCCCGTCAGTCTCGAACACGAGGCGGTAGTTGCTGTCGGATCGGTCTTTCGGTACAAACGTCAGGTAGTGACCCCCTTGTACATATTTATGAGGGCTGACTTGAATTTTTCCGGGATAGAGTGCTTTGATTCGGGCTTCCGTATCGCCAATCCGTGCGCCGCTTAACGTCGTGACGCGGCTATCTTTCCAAATATCCACTCTGGAAATGCGACCGTCTGTGACCATGAACCCGACATCCCTCGGACCCCCTTCCGGCGTCAGGTAGAAGCAATTGCTTCCACCCCCACTGTCGCCGGTGGAAACTAGCGGGCGACCGGCTGCTTTTGATGCTTCGGGAACAGTCATGCCAACTAGCACCGATCCGATGCCGTTAATGGATAGTTTCGACTGCTCTGTCAGTTGCGCCTGCGCGATACCCGGCAGCACAGTCACAAAAAAAAGTGAAAGTGTTGCGCTCAAGAAGGTTACAAATTTTACGCGGCTGTTTAGTCTTTTCATACCCTCACCATTCTCAGCAATTTCACTGTTTAACCAAAGTGGGTGCGTTCCGGAGTATCGCACCTAAAAGCCATAATAATTCTGCCTGATTTCCTGCCACTCCCGCGCCAAAGCAGTTTGATTATGCCGAATTTTTCTCCCTCTTAGATCTGGATGTCTTGGTTCTCAGTTGGATGAAGTACGCTTCAGAAACCCGGTTTCTTAAAGATACGGGTTTCTCAGTACCTCACCTCGGATGAGAAACGCTATCGCAATAGCTTTTCCCCAGTCGCACAGCCCGATCAATTCGCCCCGCTTCAGGGAAAAGTTTACCACTAATGATTGTATAGGGTTTAGACCCTAAATCGTGGTAAATGTTACCAAAATTTACATAAATGCTAATCTGAAGGCGCGGGGAGGGCAGAAAGCCGGTCTGTTGGGGAGACCGGCGTTTCGCAAGCGGGCTGTACAGGGTAGTGGAGATCGCCGAGCCCTCACCGCAGCGCCAAATCAGGGGTTGAGAGCGCGGGGATCAGCCGGTCTAGCCAAGAGAATGCCGGTGGAACTTTCAACCTTGCCTACATAGGTTTGTAAATCGGGGGAAATTTTTACCGCCCCACTGGGGGAAGCGTGGATCAAACCGGTGCTGCCGTCTGGAGAGCGATAAACCAGGCCGGTGTGGGTGACGTCCAAGCCTTCAATTTCTGTGGCGATGGCAACAATATCACCCGGTTGCAGTTGAGCGTAGGCGCGGCGAATCTGGCTTTGAGGAATATAATAAAACCTCAGGCCATCGAGTCGGGCTTCTGCGCCAACAATACACTGATAAGTGGCGTCGTCGCTGGCCATTTGTGGGTAGCTGCTTTTATGCTGGCTCATAAAGTTCAGCGTTTTATTCAGCGGGACGCCCCCTAGAGTGCGAGTAATGTTGGTAACAGTTCCCCGCTTTTCGTTGTCAAAAATCCAGTCAGAAAAATAGTGCAGCCGGCTGCAATATCCGTTGAGTTGGCCATTCCGGTAACGCTGGTCAACAATGCGACTGACAAAGCTGTCGTAGGAATAATCCCGCACCGCCACACCCCGCGCCATCGCCAGCACAGTTTCGACAAACAGCACGCAGTCAAATTGAGTCAGAGAGACAACCAACGTTTCGGTGTTTGACTTGTCTAATAATCCCGCCTTGTACTGTGCGCCCAGCAATTGCTCAGCCAGCGCCTGCAAGATTTCGCTCATCGGGCGATCGTGGAGTTTCTCCGCCTGTGCGTACTGCATGAGGCGCTGGAAACGCGCCACTTCTTCTGTGCGCCGGACATAGGGCACTTGAGCGAAATCCCCAACCTGCTGCCGGTGAGTTTTGATTGGGGATGGGGAGGATAAATTGTTCTCTTTTGCGATCGTCGCGAGGCGAGCCCCCACTTTTTCTGCAGGAGTTGGGCGAGAGGTTGGGATTTGTCTGGCAGCAGCAGTTTCCAGGGGGAAGTTTGTGTCAGGGAGAGTCTGGCTCAAGGCGGGCGCACAGCCCACCGAGCAAGGCTCTTTTTCCCTAGCTTCAGAGGCTTTGCGCAAAGTGCCGGCGCAAGCGAGCAAAAATCCCAACACAGCCAGCCCTAAAATTTTTTTCATTGTTTCTAGATGGTACGGTCACTGCTAATTATTTCAGATGGGAAGCCGGTGGCGCAGGTACAGGTCAGCGAATTTTAGATTTTAGATTTTAGATTTTAGATTTTAGATTTTAGATTTTAGATTGGGGGTCAGTCTAGGAGGTATAGCACTAGCCAAATTGATTAGGACATTAGACATTGAGGGTGGGCGAACGCAGTCCCTAGGGATATATACCCCGTAGGACAGGCATCTTGCCTGTCCAAATGTCCTGGCACTGACTGTCCACTGCTATTTACCCTAAGAAGCGCTATTTGTCAAGATCCGGTGTTACGGTTCTCACAGATGCCCGGATTTTAGATGCCCGGATTTTAGATTGGCGGTCACGCCCGGTGGCATACCCTAAGAAGCGCTATTTGTCAATAGGCAGCGTCACCGACGTGGCGGGAAACTCTCACCAGCAGTTAACGTATCCGATCGCAGCAGATTCGAGATCAATCGTCCATCCTAAGAATGTTGAGTTCCCGCACCAAGAATGCAATCCCAGGGTAATTTTTTCCAAGAAGCTTTCAAAACCCAATTTAGGGGAGTCACGCTCGAAGAATTATTTGCTGAGAGCATGCTCTCAGGCTACCTTACAGACAGTAACTGTTTTCGGCTGAGGGCAGCCCTGTTAGAGGGTTCCCTGAGCGAAGAGGATCGCGCCATCATCACCCGGATACTTTACAGCCTGCGACGGGGGACGCTGAAAATCAAGGACTAGACTGCGGGCGCAGCAGTCGGGGGCGTTAGTATAGCAGCAGATAATCAGTGCGCGGACACGCTTGACAGGCGGGACGCCTGTCCTACGAGGTATAGGCGCAGGGCAGGCGTTCCCTCCGACCCTTAAGGTCTAATGTCCGCGCCCGTGCGTGGCTACTGCTATAAGCTGTTAGGCTTTTAACCTGCTTTTCCCTTGAAAATCGGCGGAGCAGACAGAGGGCGTTCCCAGGCAGAGCCTGGGAACGAGGGAAACGAGGGAAATTTAAAACTCTGCGCACCCCATTTTAAAGTTGAAATTTTTAATTTTTAATGGCGATAAACCGGCAGCGTGAAGTGAAAACAGCTGCCTTGAGAGGGCGCGGAGTCCACCCAAATCTGGCCTTGGTGAGCGCGGATGATCCGCTGGCACAGAGAAAGACCTATTCCATAGCCTTCCTTCATTTCATCCCGCTGGAGCCGGAAGTGGTCTTCAAAAATGTGCTTTTGATTCTCGTCTGGAATGCCCGGACCGTTGTCGCAAACGCTGACCTGAACTTTTTGCGTCGTGCGGTGGAGCACCGACACCTGAATCACGCCCCCCTCAGGAGTGTACTTGATGGCATTGTCCAAAAGATTCACCAGCACTTGCCGCACCCGCTCTGGATCGGCATAAACGCGGGGCAGATCCGCAGGGATATCCGTTTTCACCCCCTGGCATTTAGCGCTCAGCCGGTCTTTGAACTGTTCGAGAACCTCCTGACAGAGCGTTCCTATATTGAGGGCTTGCGGCTGAATGCGCAACTGGGCGCTCGCCCCCCGCTCCGCTTGCAGGATGTCGGCGATCATCCGCTCAATGACGCGGGTTTGGGTGCGAGCGTGTTTGATTAACTGAATCGTCAGCTTGGCAGTGAGCCGGCTCTGTCCGCTGTTCGGATCGGTGTTTGACTCCAAAGTTTCCAGAGCTAGGGAAGCAGCGGTGAGCGGATTGCGCAGCTCATGCGCCAGCATGGCAATCAGCCGGTCTTTGAACCGCAGCTGCTCGAGCAGTTCTTCGTTTTCCTGCTGGAGGCGAAAAATTTCGTCCGAGAGGCGCATCACTTCTGCCGAGTAGGCGATAGAACTGATGCAGATATCCGAGGGTGGTGGTTCTGAAGTCTCAGTTTTGGCATTTAACTCCAGCAAGTAATCGGCTGCCGAACGCTGCCAGCGCCCCCAGCAATTATGCAGCTGGGCGACCAAATTACTGCCAGCCAGGGTTTGTTTCGGTTCGGGATGGATCTTGAGCAGGGCTGGGGTGGCTATCAGTTTGAAATGTTCGGCTAAATACGGCTGTTCCCCGACATCGACGATCTCAAGTTCAAAGGGGCAGTCTGTTTTGGCGTCTTGCAGGTAACGGCGGATTTGCCGAATTTGTTCTCGGGAACTCGGACGCTTGTCTACAAACAGCAACAGCTGCAGAGGCGCTTCAGAATTATTGACCTTGTCAGGATTTGCTACCATGCAATCCCTTTCCAGCGAGGGAGGTAGAGAGGGGAGGCGTTTTGTCAAGGCGAGCTCATCAACCATTGCCGGTGACAGGCGGGTAGGGGGTACGGGGGCGGGCGCTAGGCGGCTAGGCGGCTAGTCGGGAAGGGGGGTGGGGGACAAGCGGGTTGCGCCTTTGGTTTTTCTTTATTATTTTATAACTTATCCTGTGAAACAGCACAAATAACCCTCTCGCCCATCTAGCTCAAGTATGAAATAGGGCTTCAGGCCCGGAAAAAGGGTGGGACTGCCGGTGAGGGAGAGGGGGAGAGAGGGGGGCTAAACAGGGCCGGTTTTTCAGAAACGGGGTGTTGAAGAAGGGTTGTTGCTTGTCAGGGACAGAATTGACCTTCAGATAGGGGCTGTAGAGATTTCGGCCCGCGGGCGGCACCCGCTGACTTGGGTCAAAGCCCGCCCCTGGAAGGGAGAGGGGGCGGATGTCTTGAATCACTGACTTGGAGATGAGAGTCTTAACATTATGTCAAAGTGAGTGGTGTAATGCTTGTTCGCTTGCAGAAAAATCCTTGGGGCGCGGTGGTTGGTGCGGCGCTGGCGTTTTTTGTCCTGGGCCTGATTTTTACCCTGCACCGGTATTATAGCTTCTACGCCTCCTACGACCAGGGCATTTTCAACCAGGTGTTTTGGAACGGCATTCACGGTCGTTTCTTCCAGAGCTCCCTCTCTTCTGCCCTGTCCACCAACGTCGTCCACGACGGCCAAGTTCCAGAGGTCTTCTACCACCGGCTCGGGCAGCACTTCACCCCTGCGCTGTTGCTGTGGTTGCCCCTGTACGCCCTGTTTCCCTCACCGGCAACACTGACTGTGCTACAGGTAACATTAGTCACCAGTGCCGGTCTAGTGCTGTACGCCTTAGCCAGACAGTATCTAGAACCGCCGCTAGCCGCCAAAATCGCCATCAGCTTTTACGCTGCCAATGCGGTGATTGGCCCGAGTTTATCCAACTTCCACGACATCTGCCAGATTCCCCTGTTTGTGTTCAGCCTGCTGCTAGCGATGGAAAAGCGCTGGTGGTGGCTGTTCTGGGCGATGGCTATTTTGATTTTAGCGGTGCGCGAAGATGCCGGTGTCATCTTGTTTGGCGTCGGCGTTTACATGAGCGCCAGCCAGCGCTATCCCCGCACAGGTCTTGCCGTCTGCACCCTGAGCTTTGGCTACATGCTGGTTCTCACCAACGCCATCATGCCCCTATTCTCGCAAGATATTTCCCGGCGGTTTATGATCGAGCGGTTTGGCCAGTATGCGGATGGCCCGCAAGCTTCCACCCTGGAAATCATCTGGGGAATCGTCAGCAACCCCTGGCGATTGGTCAAAGAACTGCTCACGCCCTTCTTTGGCACGATTAACTATTTGCTAGGCCAGTGGCTGCCCTTAGCCTTTGTACCGGCTGTCTCCCCAGCAGCTTGGACTGTGGCGGGATTTCCCCTGCTCAAACTGTTTCTCGGCAAGGGAGAGTCGGTTCTGTCGCTCAACATTCGCTATGCCATGACCGTCGTGCCCGGTCTGTTTTACGGGGCGATTCTCTGGTGGCACCGGCACCCCGAAATCTTCAAAAAACCCTCTTTTCGCCGGTTATGGACGGTTTGCCTGAGTCTTTCGCTGCTGTTTACCCTCCTGTCGAGCCCCAACCGCACCTTTTATTTCCTGTTTCCCGACTCCTATCAGCCCTGGGTGTATGTGTCGCTGGCCAGACAGTGGCAGCATGTGGCTCACATCAAGTCATTTTTGCGTCAAATACCAGCAGATGCCAGCGTCTCTGCCAGCACCTACATTGTGCCGCATTTGTCAAGCAGGCGGGAAATCGTCCGGTTTCCGATTTTACAGCTGCGCAATGACGCTAGAGAGGTGGTAAAGGTGGACTGGGCGATTTCTGACCTCTGGCAGCTGCAGCAGTATCAAGTCGCTTTCAAAGCTGACCGCCAGCAGTTGAGGGACATGGTGAAGCGAGTCGAGCAGATGGTTGGGAATCACGAGTATGGCATTGTCGGCTTCCTTGATGGAGTGATTTTTATGCGCAAGGCAGCCCCCTCCGACAACGCTGCTATGGCGAGATGGGACGCTTTCCGCCGAGAGATAGAGCCTGTTTTGTAACCAAGCGCACAGCAATTAGGGCAGCAATTAGGGATCGGGAGTGTTCTGGAGCGGGTAAGCCGAGAAACTCTTGTGGAGGGCAGCCCCGAAAATGGGAACAATCCGGGAAACAGGGTTAAGGCTGAAAAAAAATAGCAGTAGGGTGCGTTAAGCTGTTAAGCTTTTAATCTGCCTTTCACTTCAAAAGTCGGCTCCGCCGGCAGACCACGGTTCAAAGCCTGTAGCCGCAGGCTTACCTTCAGGTTTGCCTGCAACTTTGCGTACGGTAGTATTAGTGCAAATTAACTGTAACTTAATTTTTTATCCCACCCTACAGCTGAAGGAGCTGCGGAAATCCTAAAAAAAGTATGAAATTTACATCCGCTTTTCGCACCCCCCCCGAACCGGGTTCTCCCCCGCACCCCTCACTCCTAACCCTCCTCACGGACTGTAAAATCTGAGCGCCGGCCATTTTTTTGTGGCATTCGGGGAAAAATATGCTAATAAAAATTGACGGCTCTATGTAAAGTTATGAAAAATCCTAGTAATGAGTGGGGATTATGAAGATATTGGTACTGAGCTGGGAATTTCCTCCCAAAATCGTGGGGGGCATTTGTCGCCATGTGGCGGAGTTATATCCCGAAATAGTGAAGCTGGGGCATGAAGTCCATTTAATCACGGTGGAGTTTGGCCGCGCACCGCTGTATGAAATGGTGGATGGCATCCACGTCCACCGCGTCCTGGTTGGCCACAGCCACAACTTCTTTGAGTGGGTGGCTCGGATGAATGATAGCATGGGACGACACGGGGGCAAGCTGATACTAGAAGAAGGGCCCTTTGATATCATTCACGCCCATGACTGGCTAGTGGGAGACGCGGCAATGGCGCTCAAGCACCACTTCAAGATCCCGCTGATTGCCACGATCCACGCTACTGAATATGGCCGCTACAACGGCATCTATAAGAGCGAACACCGCTACATCCACAGCAAGGAAGGGGAGTTGGCCTACAACGCTTGGCGGGTGATTGTCTGCACCGAGTACATGCGGCGCGAGGTGGCACGGGTTTTAAGCACGCCTTGGGACAAAATCGATGTGATTTACAACGGCATCCGCCCCGAGAAAAAACCCCGCTGGGAAGATTTTGACGCTTGGAACTTCCGCCGCCGGTTTGCCGAGGATCGCGAGAAAATTGTCTACTATGTCGGTCGGATGACCCGCGAAAAAGGTGTCGAGGTGCTTTTGAGTGCCGCTCCCAAGGTGCTTTGGGAGATGGGGGGCAATGTCAAATTTGTGATTATTGGCGGGGGGAACACCGACCATCTCAAGCGCATTGCCTGGGATATCGGGATTTGGCACAAGTGCTATTTCACCGGCTTTATGTACGAGGACGACCTTAACAAATTCCAGGCGGTGGCGGATTGCGCTGTTTTTCCGAGTCTTTACGAACCTTTTGGTATTGTGGCGCTCGAAAGTTTTGCCGCTCGTGTGCCGGTGGTGGTTTCCGACACCGGCGGTTTGCCAGAAGTCGTCACCCACACCAAAACCGGCATCGTCACCTGGGCGAATAATTACAATTCCCTGGCGTGGGGTATTCTGGAAGTCTTGAAAAACCCCGGCTACGCCCAGTGGCTCATTGACAACGCCTACGAGGATCTCGACCGCCGGTTTAGCTGGGCAAAAATCGCCTTGCAGACGCAAGCAGTCTACGAGCAAGTGGTGCGCGATCGAGCGCAGGTTGACTGGTAACTCTACGATCCCCACACTCTAGGGCCGGCTTTTTACCGCACCACTAGGAAAGGACGAGCCAAATGCCCATCTCACAAGACACCATTAACCCTAACAGGTTTTTGTCCCAAAACCAGGTTTCTTTAAGAAACCTGGTTTCTCAATATTATGTTTATTTTTATTGTTAGCGCCTCCGGCAACCACACCTAACCTGCCGCTCAGCTCTTTATTTCCGGGGAATCATCACATCTGCGATTACAGGTAAATGCGCCGAGCCCATATCCCCAGCCGTCCTAATTTTCACAACCTTAATTTCTGGACTCACCAAAAAGTGGTCTATAGGAAGAGACACAAACGGAACTCTATTTGACCGCCATGTCGGCAAAATGCCAAATCCCGATCGCGCGTTGCGCAGTCCAGTTTTTTGCGCAAACCGCTTGTAGTAGGGCGACCACACAGTCATATTTAAATCTCCCACTACCAAAATAGGGTTTTTTGACTGGATCGCGTAATCCCCTATTTCTTCCAGGTGTCTGTTCCTCCACTCAAAACGAGTTTCATTCCGGGGATAAAACAGGTGGGTGGCAACCATTGAAACTACTCGATCTTCAAGAGTTACATCCGCCACTAGGGTTCTGACTACTTTCCGATCCCCCCAAAATTTAACGCCGACATTTGCCAGAGGCAGTTTACTGTAGATAGCTATGCCATCTGTTGGGTAATGGTGTGACGCAGAGTAGGGTAAAATATCCTGTAAAGCTTTTAATTCTTTCGCCCAAGTGTCGCTCGCTTCTGGAAAAATGGCGACATCCGGATTTTCTTTTCTCACCAGCGCCCTCACTTCTGAATACCGCCCGTCGCTTGGCCGATCTACACTGAACAGGAAGATTCTCACCTGTTCTGAACTTTCACCGGCATTTACATGTGGCGGCATGTACCAAGGTACGATTTCAGCTAAATTCAGGAGAATGCAGAATGCGCTAACAGCCAGCCACAATAACTTCCGGCGGTTCATCCCAAAGAAAAAGAAGGCGCACAAGCCAGCCAGCAGATATTGCACTTTGAAGTGGGAGGTCGCTTCTAAATATCGCTGCCATTCTCCTAGGTAGCCGGTCAGAGAAAGAACCGTGACCGTAACTGTTATCAGCCTAAACAATCGGTCAATACAGCATTTTATGAATTGCTCGGACATAGATAACTGCGACTCAAATTCGCCAAAATTATTTCCTGCTGTAGCAATAGACAGCTCAGTAATGGACACGCTCGATACGAAGTATAGACGTAGGGCAGGCGTCGCGCACTCCGCGCCGCGCAAGCGTTCCACCTGCCTTCAAGGTCTCGCTCGATCGGAGGGAACGCCTGTCCTGCGTCCGTTCCCGTGCGTGGCTAGTGCTATATTTTAGCATTTCTGCCCAAAAAGAGCCCTTGATCTTGCGCCCACGCAGAAAAGCTGTAGCGGAAAAGTTGCGGCAATTTTCTCGCTATTGCCGCTGGCAATAGCCCCGGCGATTGTGCTATAATTTTACTGGAGAATGACTGTATCTGATATCAGCGGCAGGTGGTCAGAACCAACATTCCGACTGGTTCGGGTATGCAAAACTTTAATTCCCTCACTGACTAAACAGTGATCCAGCGGAATAAACAGCAAGGGAGATTGAGCGGGCCAGGTGGGCAGGATGCCAAAGCCGGTGCGGGTGTTGTGAAGTTGGGTTTTTTGGACAAACCTTTTGTAATAGGGCGACCAGACTGTCATGTTCAAATCTCCAAGCACAACCTTTGGGGTTTTTAGCTGCTGGAGGTACTGGCTGAGTTCTTCAAGCTGGCTGTTGCGCCACTCAAAGTATTCTTGACTAGTGGGAGGAAGCGGATGCGTGGCGAGAATTGAAATAACTTTTCCTTGCCAGGTCACACCGGCAGACAAACTGGGAATTTCATCTCGGAACAGCTGGACAGTCTTGTTCTGGAGAGGCAGAGAGCTATAAAGGGCTATTCCAAAATTGTCTTCCCTAGGGTATACTAAAGAATAGGGGAGAAGAGCGCGAAGCGTGTCAAGTCTCTTGGCCCAAGCCTCGTTGACTTCTAAAAACACAGCGATATTAGGTTTTTCTTCTTGGATGAGGGAGAGAACGTCCTGATAGCGCCGGTTGGAAGTCAGGATATTGGCCAGGAGAAACCGCAGCTCCAGTCCCGCAGGATCTACAGCACTTCTGGGCTGGGGGATGTACCAGGGGAGAATGGCAGCAAGATTGAGAGCGATGCAGAAGAGACTGACAAGACACCACAATTTCCTGCGGGTAAAAGAAAAGAAAATTAAGGCCAAGCAGCAGATGGCTAAATATTGCAATTTGAAATGGCTGGTCAGTTCAAGATAGAGGTGATAGGCTCCCAGATAGCCGGTCAGAGAAAAGATCGCAGAAACAGCGGTTCCGAGAATTAGCCAGCGGGAGAGGACGTTTTTAATTTGCTTGCGCCAGTCTGTTCTATTGAAAAATGGATGCATAAACCTGTAAGGCGAGTTGTAAAGAGCACAGCACCGGCACCAAACCCGGGGTGCCGGTTGCCAACCAGATAGCCGTCTTCAGAGGCGAACTGGAAGTGCTTTGGCAGGAGCGCGGATGGTGGTACAATTTGGGGGGGGGCGGCACCGGCACAGAGCTTTGGCGAGAGAGCCCAAGCCTGTCCGGGCGGCCTGCCTGAGCGCCAGAACGCCCGCTTCCCTCGCTCCCGCCAGAAAAGCGCGTCCGTTACATCCGTTACCGAATCAGGGCTCTTGCATGCGTTATATCCGTTATAGCCGAGCCCGGGAGCCATTGCCACCGGGCGGACGAGCGCTGCGCCTTGCCTTGTTCGCAAGCCAGGAGGAAAGCGCATTCCTGCGGTTTCGCAGTAATTTCAGAGGAACACCAACAACTCCAACCCCAAATCAGCGTGATCGCCATTTATCCGGGCAGCTTCGATCCGATTACCTTCGGTCACCTCGACATCATTGAGCGTGGCTGCAAGCTGTTTGAGCGCGTGATCGTGGCGGTTGTGCGCAATCCCAACAAAACGCCGCTGTTCAGCGTAGCTGAGCGGGTCAGCCTGATTCGCCAGTCCACGCAACACTTGGACAACATAGAAGTGGACAGTTTTGAAGGTCTGACGGTAAACTATGCCAAAATGCGAGAAGCTAAAGTGCTGCTCAGGGGGCTGCGCGTCCTTTCAGACTTTGAAATGGAGTTGCAGATGGCGCACACCAACAACACGCTCTACGAGCAAATAGAGACAGTTTTTCTCGCCACCTCTAACGAGTACAGTTTCTTAAGTAGTAGTGTAGTCAAAGAGATCGCCAGGTTTGGTGGCTCTGTCGATCATCTAGTTCCCCAACATGTTGCCCTAGAGATTTCCCGATGTTACGCCAGGACCCATCCCGGATCGATCCCGACCTCACAGGAAGCAGCCCTCAGGATGAATCACGACCGAGTGGCTCCGGAGGCATAGATATCCAGCGGGAGCTCAACCGGCTCGAGGAGATGATTCTCGACAGCCCCCGCATCCCGCTGACGCGACGCACTCTCATTGATGAAGAAATTGTGCTCGACCAGCTGGATCTGGTGCGCCTAAACTTGCCTGCGGCTTATCTGGAGGCGGAAGAAATTATGCGCCGCCAGGATTTCCTGCGCGTACCTCTCCGCCTGTCCCAGAATTTCCTCTCGGCGGCGCATAATTTCTTCCGCCTCCAGATAAGCCGCAGGCAA
>Ga0114941_100225_pt1 | contig 12596 bp, 8 predicted proteins | sample DevilsHole_FD_89580 | JGI IMG/M metagenome (GOLD analysis project Ga0114941, IMG submission 89580) | Groundwater microbial communities from Devils Hole, Nevada to study Microbial Dark Matter (Phase II) - Devils Hole | ecosystem: Environmental > Aquatic > Deep subsurface > Groundwater | place...
CAAGAAATTCAACTCACGCCTGCGCCCGGGGCAAGATTCTGCCCTCGTCCCCTCGTTCCCAGGCGAGCGCCTGGGAACGCCGTCGGGGAGGCTCTGCCTCCTTTAAAGGGAAAAGCAGCATTATTACCGTCACAGCTGATCATGCTATCTCCTAGGGAGGGCCGGTGCGGTTTGGCTGCCGTTTTGGGAGCTTAGCTGCTAGGCTAAGATAACCCAAGTTGCTACTTACCAGAGAGTCAGGCGAGATCCCCCCTGGCCGGGGCGGAAGGGCCAGCCCCTACAAAAGGGGGGGAACATCTCAAAGCCCCCCTTTTTAAGGGGGGGAAAGGGGAGATCTAAATGCAAAGACCTTGTAGGTAGCAACTTGAGTTAATATAGCAGCAGTCATATTGGGCACGGACATCAGTGGCCTGGGTATAAAAGGCGTAGGACAGGCGTCTCGCCTGTCCCACTATCCAAACCTAAGTGCATACTGCTCTAATGCTGCTTGTCTGCCCTTTTGAGGCAGTCACGATGATCCGGCACGAGCCGCTGCGCTACAACTGCGCACACCGCCACCAATGAAAATTGTCGCAGCTGGCGGGGCGATCACGGGGGCGCAAGCCCCTACAAGACTATTTTCAAGTCAGAGCCTCCCCGACGGCGTTCCCAGGCTGAAGGAGGCAGAGCCTCCCCGACGGCGTTCCCAGGCGCTCGCCTGGGAACGAGGGGACGAGGGCAGAATCTTGCCCCGGGCGCAGGCGTGAGTTGAATTTCTTGCTTTCGCGCCCGGTAAGGAAAACTCTTTACTACAGTTCTTCTTCTTGGTGAGTTAAGATGGTGCAGTCAGAGGTGGCGTAGGCAACGCAGGTCAAGACAAACCCATCCGCAATTTGGTCGTCATCCAAGAAATTTTGGTCATCCTGGTTTACTGACCCGCTGACCAGCTTGCCAGCACAGGTGGAGCAAGAACCGGCGCGACAGGAGTAGGGCAAGTCGATCCCTTGTTCCTCAGCAGCATCCACAATGTACACGTCGTCGGGCACTTCAATCGTCTTGTCCCCTTCGGGGGTCTTTAACGTAACCTTGTAAGTTGCCATGCAGTGTTCCTCTCCAGTAATCGCGTCAATTATAAATTTACCTAATGGCCGCTCCAAGGCTTGACCAAGCCGGCGGCATGCTTTTAGGTGCGCAACATTTCTTATAGTACGGGAAAAGATCCACCAGGTAACACTCCCCACGCAGATTTTCCCAATGGGAAAAGTTATAAATTTTTCTAATTTAATCTCAATTGCTTATAGGTTCAGTGTGGCCCGGTGGTGGGGCCCGGTGGTGTGGCCCGGGGCGGCCCGTCTTGGGGCTGTGTCCTGGGGCATGTCCCGCGAGCCGGTGGGCGTCAGTCCCACCGGCTGTGATAGCCCGGGCCAAATGGGGTGGCGGACATTCTGGGCTTCTGCTGCGCCGGCACCGAGAGTGATCCAGCGGGATGATCGCAGATTTCTACTGAGTCAGGTACAGATATTAGATCCCCCCAACCCCCCTTAAAAAGGGGGGCTTTAAGAATGTTCCCCCCCAAAGTAAGGGCTGGCCCTTCCGCTGAAAAACAAGGGGCGCGAGTTGAATTTCTTCCTTTCGCGCCCGGCAGGGAACACTGTTAGTACAGGTCTTCTTCTTTGTGGGTGTTGATGGTGCAGTCAGAGGTGGGGTAGGCAACGCAGGTCAAGACATACCCGGCTTGAATTTGATCGTCATCCAAGAAAGACTGGTCAGACTGGTCAATTGACCCGCTGACGAGCTTGCCAGCACAGCTGGAGCAAGCACCGGCGCGACAGGAGTAGGGCAGATCAAGTCCAGCTTCCTCAGCAGCATCCAGAATGTACTCGTCCTCGGGCACGTCAATCGTCTTCTTCACCCCTTCTTTTTCGTTGATTAACGTAACCTTGTAAGTTGCCATGCAGCGTTCCTCTCAAGTAATCGCGTAAAGTATAAGTTTACCTAATGCTCGCCCGCGGGCCAGATTTAAGCCGTCGGCACGCTCTTAGGTGCGCTCCATTTTTGATAGTAGGGGAAAAAATCAGCACCGCAACACAAGTGCGGGCACTTGTCCCAATGGTATTCCTTATAAGTTTTTCTAATTAAATCTGGATTGCTTATACTTGGTGTGGTGGCCCTGGCCCGCCCGTACTGGGCCCGTGGAGTGGGGTGGGTGCCGGGAGCCGGTGTCCGGCATCAGTCCAACCGGCTCTGACAGACCGGGCCAAATGGGGGGAGCGATCCCGCCGGCTCTCAGCTTCTGCTGTGCCAGCACCCTGAGCGCGGAAGCGCTATTCGATCGCCATTAGGCGCACCGGGCAATTTTTCTGTGCTATAGCAGCAGTCATATTGGGCACGGACATAAGTGGCCTGGGTTTAAAAGGCGTAGGACAGGCGTTCCCTCCGATCCTACTGTCCGTGCCCGAGCGTGAATACTGCTCTAGGAGTGGGGCGCAGCTATGGCTGAGGGGGCGTGCAGCGGGCGCTAATTTGTTCCTTCCCTTGCCAGAAAGGGAAGAATCTCTCAATGTTTCCCTCAACTCTGAGAGCGAGCTGAGCGTGACATTGGCACAGCAATCAAAAAGCCCTATGCTCTATTTGAGCCCAGCGATAGCAGATGGGCCACGGCACCGGGCATTTGAAATTGTCTCGCCGTTAAAATATACAAAAAGTAATCAGGGAAGCAGCTAGACGGCCCCACTCCTGAAGTCTCTATAAAATCGAATTCCCCTGCCTTCGTCAAACCAGACATCCGTTTAAAGACTCAAATATAGGCCCCATGTCGCTGCTCCCTGTAGGCGTGGGGGCTGAAAGACAAAGGGCGCGAGTGGAATTTCTTGCTTTCGCGCCCAGCAGGGAACACTGTTAGTACAGCTCTTCTTCTTTGTGGGTTTCGATGGTGCAGTCAGAGCTGGGGTATGCAATGCAGGTCAAGACATACCCAGCTTGAATTTGATCGTCATCCAAGAAAGACTGCTCAGACTGGTCAATTGACCCCGCTGTGACCTTGCCAGCACAGGTGGAGCAAGCACCGGCGCGACAGGAGTAGGGCAGGTCCAGTCCTGCTTCTTCTGCAGCATCCAGAATGTACTCGTCGTCTTTAACTTCAATCGTCTCGTTCAGCCCTTCGGCTTTGTTGATTAACGTCACCTTGTAAATTGCCATGCAGCGTTCCTCTCAAGTAATCGCGTAAAGTATAAGTTTGCCTGGTCCTCGCTCGCGGGCCAGATTTAAGCCGTCGGTACGCTCTTAGGTGCGCTCCATTTTTGATAGTACGGGAAAAAATCAGCACCGCAACACAGGGAGGCCACTTTTCCCAATCGGATTTGTTATAACTTTTTCGGATTAAATCTGAATTGCTTATACTTCGCCTGCCGGGGTGGCCTGGGCCACTCTTACTGGGGCCGTGTCGTGGGGTGCGTCCCCACTCGACCGGGTACACTGGAGAGGCTGGTGCTGGTGTGTGGCGATTTTCACCCCCGGTCGAATACAAGCCAAGTCGGGGAATGTGGTATTATGCTGGATTGGCAGTATGGGTTGGCATAAATCCCTACCCGGAATGAAAAACAAGAAAAAAGGCGTCAAGACCCGTGAATCCCGGAAACGGGACTGAAGCAGGCACACAAACCCAAAAATTCGCACTATTCGCCCAAAAATGCCCCAAAAACCCTTAAATGCCGGTAATGGCTCGCCCATTCGGGTGGGGATAGCTGGCACCGGCTATGCAGCCAAGCTGCGTGCCGAAGCAATGCTTGCCGATCCGCGAGCCACTCTGGTGGCGGTTGCCGGTCACACGCCAGAAAAAACTGAGGCGTTCAGCCAAACTTTCGGGGCTGAAGCTGCAGTATCTTGGCGCAAGCTGGTGGAGCGAGAGGATCTCGATCTGGTGATAATTTCCACCGTCAATCGGGATCACGGCGCGATGGCCCGGGCGGCTCTGGACGCCGGCAAGCATGTGGTGGTGGAATACCCCCTCTCCTTAGATGCCGCTGAGGCCGAGCAACTGATTGCTTTGGCCCAGAGAACCGGCTTGCTGCTACACGTCGAGCACATTGAACTTCTCGGCGGGGTGCACCAAGCTGCAGTCAAATCAATGCCCACACTTGGGGAAGTTTTTTACGCCCGCTACTGCACTGTCAGTCCCAAGCGACCGGCACCCCGCCGCTGGACTTACCAGCTGGATCTGTTTGGCTTTCCCCTCGCCGGTGCCCTTTCCCGACTGCACCGGCTCACAGACCTGTTTGGCACTGTGGCCACGGTCAGCTGTCAGGCCCGGTTTTGGGACGCCCCCCGGCACACCCCTGACCCGCCCTATTTTACCGCCTGTTTGTGCGACGCCCAGTTGCGCTTCACCTCAGGCGTATTGGCCCAAGTCGTTTATGGCAAAGGCGAAACCTTCTGGAAAGAGGAGCGCCTCTTTGAAGTTCACGGAGATCGGGGCACTATGATCTTCGACGGCGACGCGGGGCGAATCACGCGCGGCGATCAGAGCCTGCCGGTGGAGGTGGGCCCGAGGCGGGGCATGTTTGCCAAAGACACGAAAATGGTGCTCGACCATTTAATTGAGGGAGCGCCCCTGTATGTGACACCGGCAGCCAGCTGGCACACCCTGAAAGTGGCTGATGCCGCCCGCCGGTCAGCTGAAACTGGCCAAACTGTCTCTGTGGGCGAATAGGTTTGGGTGAATTCCCCGCATTTGCCGGTTCTGTGTGCCCGACATAACGGAAATGGCCGGTGGGAACTGCTGGCCAGCCTGCTTTCAGGCAGCAAGTGGCTTTGGCGCAAATCGCAGCGGCTGATCTGCGTTCCCAGGTACAGCAGGGAAGGGGGGAAACCGGGGGGCAATTCCTGCGCCTTTCTCTGCCGCAGACAATTCCGAAACGGCTGAATCAGCTGACGGCAGCGGAGAGGATTTTGCTATGATTGTTTCCATCCCTAACAGGGATTCAAGGTGATTTTACCCGCCTGACTGCTTGCAGTGTAGAGTAAAAGTTCTCGCCTTTCCATTATAGCATACCTGGCGACCGCATGGCAAATGGTCTGAGCGTGTATTTTTGAACCAATAGAATTGGCCATCTTAACCCGAGCAGCTGCAACCGGCATCTGGGTGTCATAAAAATTTGTTTATTTACTCAGGAGGCTTTCATGGGGGCGACTTTGCAACAGATTGCCCGCTATCTGGACGCAAAAGGTTGGCAATACGAGCTAGACGAAGAAAATAGTCGAATTATTACAGGAGTTTATGCAGAAAATGTAGAGGACTTCCTGATCGTGATCCAGCTGGATGAGGACGGAGAATTTTTTAAGCTATTTGCCCCACAAGTTATGTCTGGAGTCAACGATCATCGATATAAAGATGCCATCCTCCAGACAATGCTCTGCATTTCTTGGGAGACTAAAATGCTCCAGTGGGAGTACGACCCATCGGATGGAGAAATTCGGGCGATTATAGAATTTCCCTTGGAAGATTCTATTTTAACAGAAAGACAGTTCAACCGCTGCCTGAGTGGCTTGATTCAGATTGTGGATGATGTGGCGATGCCCCGCCTGAAACAGGTGATGGAAACTGGGGTAGATCCGGGGGATGAAGAAATCGGAGAAAGGCTGCTGCTCACCCTGCAAGAAGAAGCGCCCGGATTGCTAGAAATGCTGGAGAAAGCGATGCAAGCCCGCAAAAAGCGGGGGCTTTTCCCGCCGGAGGAAGATGACTATTAAGTGGGGCGATTCCGTTCCCACGCCCTGCGGGGAGTCTGCCACTTTTGTAAATAGCTTATTAGAAAAAGTCGGCGGAGCCGATCGAGGCGCGTTCCCAGGCTCCGCCTGGGAACGAGGGATAGTTTATTGCTATACTACCGGCCTAATTTGTTGGGAATCCCTTGGCAACCCCCCGGAATGGTGGCTCGGGTTTTTGACCCGCCCCAAGCGCAGCAGTAGTAACGCTGATCCTCAGACAGCCGCTGCGCGTCGCTGAAGTCAGCGTTCTCAATCACAGCGCCGGTGTGTTCGCCAGTATTGTAGTCCGGCAATTCGGTGCGGCTGCGGGGGGTTGCCGTTTTAGGGTCGCCGTAAAACAGTCGCGCTCCCTTGATGTCAGCACCGGCAAGATTGGCTTCGTAGAGGATAGTGCGGGCCAGGTTGGCTTTCACCAAATCGCACCGGCTGAGGTTGGCTCTGATCAGATTGGCGTCGCTCAATTCTGTCCAGCGCAAGTCGGTGCCAGAAACATCCGCCCCCGCCAGCATTACCCCCAAATCGATAACGCGGACGCCGCTGTCGCGATCCTCCTCGTAACCGCCGTTGCCGTTGAGGATTGGGCGTCCCAAATGCCGGTCGCGCTTCAGGGGGGTGAGCAATCTCGACTGGGACAAAAATCGCAGGACTTTGGCTTTGCCGGCAGCGTCCACACTGCTGAGAATGGCTGCAGTGCGCCCTTCGCAAAAGGCTCGCTCTTGGGGCCAGTCTTCAAGCAGTCCCTCGTCATCAAGGGCGAGATCGGAGATCCCCTGGAAGTAGGCGTCAATCGTCTGCTGCTGGGTGAGAGTGTTTTGCTGGCTCGTCAGCCGGTTTTGCTCTAGAGTCAGGTCGCGAGAAATCACATACTGCTGCCAAGCAATGTACACCGCTAAAATAGCGATCAAGATTTGCCCGAGGGCTCCAAACCATTCGGCGAGGCTTCCGAAGGCGTCCCACTGAATCTGCCTGCTCCAAGTGACCAGGCGTTCAGAGAAACCCAGGAACTTCAGGAAGCTCAAGGTTGCCACCGCTATGCCCACAGTGGCCACGACTAGGGAGCTACGGTGCGGCGGCAGCAATTGCGCCAGCAGCGAAAGCACCGCAGGCCAAATTATGACGGCGGATACCAGCAGCGCCAAGAAGGCACCCGAAAGTCCCAGCCAGGGACTGTTAATGGCCAGCCCTAAAAGGGAGATCGCGGCTCCCGTCAACACAGCTACACTCGGGCTGGCTTTCCAAATGCCAGCCAGCACCTGTGCTGTGGGGGGAGAGGGCTGGGTGGAAGGCGGCTGGGGTGACTGGGAGCCGGTGGGAACGACAGCCGCTTTGGACTCCGTGGGGTTGCCGTCTTCTTCTCCCCCACCGGCACCGCCAGGACTGGCAAGCGTTAGATTAGACTCGGGTGGGATGGACTTGGAAGAATCGCTTTTGGGTGTCATGTGGCTCTCGATATTGGCTTTCACAAGAGTGCAAGCTGTCGAATTTGATGGCTGCGCCACAAGCTTCAATGCCCCCACCGCTGATGCCTGGTGGCGGCACAACCGGCAGAAACAGCAGCTGAAGAGGAAATTTTGCCTTTAGCTTTGCACTTAGAATATCTTAACTAACCCAGCCAGCCGGTGTTACTCGACAAAAAATTATGGCAAATCAGACTTTGGGGATAAAACCAGTCAACCATTCGGTATCGAAGCGACAGAAAATAAGTGAAGATATGAAAGTAGGAGCTATTTGCCTATGTCAAACTCCGTCTTGCTGCCCCCTTTCTCGCCCTTAGAGTATCGGGCGATTGGTATCGTGCGCGGGCGCTATCTGCCCAGCCAAAATAAAATCACCAGAGGCACCCTGCTGACTCATGACGGCACCGTAATGTCCGCCAACCTCACAGATAATGCCGGTTGGCTGACTAAGGTGCAGCCGGAACTGCTTCTCGATCAAGAGCGCGTCTGGGTGGCTTGGCCACGAACCGAAGACAGCCACCTGCACATGCAGCTGAAAACCTTGCGCCTGCCAATGGAAGGGCAAACGATCAATGATATCCAAGGCGTAGACTATTTCTCGGTTCGCGGCGAGATAGTCTCTCAAGACAGCCACACCGGCACGATCGCGGTTCGCATCCACCGCAATATCATCCCGCCCGACAAAGCCCTGAGAAAAAAATACCAGCCCTTCACTTTGGCTATTGAAGGCTTCTTGCCCGGAAATGTCAATGGCCAGTTCTGGGATCTGGACGTGTGCCGCGAGGGAAACAAGCTGGTTATGGAAGACGCCACTTTTATCGCTCAAGTGGTGTTCGAGCTCCCTCCTGTGGAAGAACCTAAAAAAGCCAAGAAGAAAAAGAGCGACAAACCGCCAGAGAAAAAACGCACCCCTCGTCAAATGCCCGCCCAAACTGGGACGGAAATCCCCCCTTACGAACCCCCGCCCAACCTGTTCAAAAAGAAGAAAAAGCTCTGATTCCCCGGCCCCAGCCCTCAGGGGCTGCCCACCGGAAAAAAACAGTTTAGGACACTTGGTCGGAGGGAACGCAATTCCTGAGAGGTATAGGCGTAGGGCAGGCGAGACGCCTGCCTCAAAAGTCTAATGTCTTAACCTAAGTCTCTGCTGCTATACCAGCCTTTCCGCCAGGAAACCCCACAAACGTCCCCGGCGTCCCCAACTGGGCAAATGTCCTTCCGGTGCGGCAGCATTGAAAGAGAGTTCAGAGTAAGGCAGCCAAGTATTGCCGCGACGCCATCCCACGATATCCCCAAAATCATCGTAATTTTTTTTCACCTGTTTCCAGATGCGTTTTTGCACACTAAAGCCGAAACGCCCATTACTGTATTCTACCCAAAGAGAGTCAATTGTGCGCAGATCGCGACCGGGAAATTTTTTTACATCTTCTATATCCAACCGGCCTTGTTTTTCGCGACCGGCAACCATAAGCATCAGAGATGCCGTTTCCACATCGGCGTCTTCCCACTTGCCGGTGGCGAGTAAATCGCGCAACTTGCTGTAATCCATACCCACAGCAGAACTCCAGCGAGGGATTTCTGGAGGGGGTGGTGCGGGAGTGGATTCAGGTGCTGGTGGCGGCGAAACCGGAGAGGTAGTGGAGCTATCCGAATCCAAAAGCTTTAACCATTCTAGCACAGACTGGGGGCGATTTTCTGGTTCCAGAGCCAAACCAAGTAAGATAGCCTCATTCAGCCGATCGCTGAGGTAATGGTTAAACTGTTTAGGAGGGATTAAAGAGTCAGTTTTGTGTTTGAAAGTGCTGCGCTCTCTAGCAGGGGCATATTCAGGAACCTTAGCAGTTACCATAGCATAAAGCGTAGCCGCCAAACCATAAACATCAGTATAAGCGCCGCGAATCGCTCGCCGGTCATACTGCTCAATAGGCGCAAAACCATCCGAGAAATACAGAGTGTGGACTTGGGTGAGATTCGGGGTAAATTCCCGAGCGATACCAAAATCAATCAGAACAGCTTCAAGTTTATCTTTGCGCAACAGGATGTTGAGCGGTTTTATATCTCGGTGCAAAAAGCCCTGCTTGTGAACTGTAGTGAGGGCGTCACCAAGTTGGCGGGTGTATAGCAGCGCTTCAGACAGTGGTAAAGCGCCCCGGGTTTCAATGCGGGTTGCCAAATCCGTGCCTTCGATGTACTCCATAACTATGCACCAAAAGGACTCCTCGCAGATTAACTCATCGACGCGCACGATGTGAGGGTGGCTGCATTTTGCCAGACGCAGCGCCTCATTGAGGAAATCTTGCTGAAGTTTGGAGAAGTCCCGGCGCTGGCGCACTTCGTCATTTAGGGTTTTGATAACGGTTAAATTGCCGGTGTTTTCTCTGGCTAGATAGGTGATGCCAAAGCTGCCTTCTCTTATCGTTTTTTCGATGGTGTACTTGCCGTTTTGCAAGACGTGTTTTGCTTGCCAAACCATTGTTTACGATCGCCAATTTATTTGAACATTTTAAACCGCAGATAAACGCAGATGGACGCTGATAGTGCGGGGTTTATCCGCGTTTATCTGCGTCCATCTGCGGTTTTAATTAGCGGTTTCTAGGGGCGGGTCAAGCCCCCAAATCTCAGAAACCCGGTTTCTTAACCGGCACTATCCGAGGAAGGGGTCAATCCCGGATTCCGCACCGCCTCCTACCATGTACTCGAAAGTTTCTTGGTAGGTGACTTCTTCAATTGAGGACGCGCCATATTGCTGGATCAGGGCGTCCGCGTGAGCGGCTTTGTAGTCATCGAAGTTTTGAAGCTTCGAGGAGGGTTTGTAGCCGTTTTCCAAGCCACCGGACAGCATGTACTCCAGCGTTTCTTGGTTGCTGACCTCATCAATAGAGGCTGCACTATAGTGCGTGAGCAAATCGCTGGCGTAGAGTTGGCGGTACTCGGCAATGTCAACCGCTGCTGACGGGTTATTGCCCTGCTGCAAACCGGCACCAGTCACATAGTCAAACAGCTCGCTGTTATCGATATTGCCGTTAGCGTCAATATCGATGGATTGTTTGTCGGTTTCCAGCGCTTGCGCGTAGGTGGTGCGATACCACTCCAGGTCAACTGCCGGTGAGGGGTTCAGCCCTTGATCCAGACCTTCATTGAGCATGAAGTCCAAAGAGTTTTGAGAGCTGACGCTGTACACGTTGTCAGCGCGGTAGTTTAAGGTGATTTCACCGGCTTGGTACTGGCGGTAGAAGTCCACATCGACGAAATCGGAAAGCTTCAGACCTTTGTGCTTGCCTTCGCCAAACATGAAGTCCTTGACTTTGTGTTTGTCCAGCTTAAAGACATCTTTAACGTCAATGTCGAACTCTTTGGCCAGTTCTTTCGCGTATTTAGCGCTGTAGCCGGCGAAATCGATGCCAGACAGCTTGAAGTTGGGGTCGAAGTCCTTGCTGTACAGGTGTTTGAGAATCTCCTTGTCGGAGAGCTTGGCTACGTCCTTAACGTCAATCTGGAGGTCGGTGGCCAATTCCTGCGAGTATTTGACGCGATAGTATTCGTAGTCAACGAATTGGGACAAACCGCCGAATTGGTAGTCGATCACCAGATCGTCGTCAAGGTTGGCAACTTCATCGACAGTAACGCCGTAGAACTCAGCCAGTTGGGTGACTTGTGTCTGGCGCAGGTAAGCGACATCGACGAATTCCAGCGGGTTGACGCCTTGCTTCCAGCCTTCGCCGAAGATGTACTTGACGATCTGGGCGTCGCTGAGGTCGGCTGCGGGGATGTCGTCGCCGCCGGTAATAGTGTCAGAGGCTGGATTGTCGCCAGATATGTCGCCGTCAACTATTGTCTCAGTGCCGGTGTTGCTGCTGTTTTTCGCGCCGCCGGTACCGCCAGACATGTCGCCGCCGGTAATGCTCTCCGCGCCGGTGCCGCCTGAGATATCATCGCTGCTAGTGCCCTTATTGGTGTTCTTAGCGCCGCCGGTGCCTTTATAGAAGCTGGCCATATCGTCACCGTATTGCTGGCGATAGGCATTGATGTCGATGGCGCAACGTTTACCGTCTTCTGGCAATTCACCGCCGAAGGCGAAATCGACGACTTGCTTGTCGGTGAGATCCTCTACGCTGTCCACACCGTAGAAGGAGATCAGTTCAGCCTCGTAGGTAAAGCGAGTGTAGTTAATATCCACACTGACCGAATTGGCGCTGAACCAGTCCAGAATTTGCTGGTCAGTAATCGCTGTGACATCGGTGACTTCTGTGTGGAAGTTGAGCAGCGCCGCAGAGTAAGTCTGGCGGTAATACTCGAAGTTGACAAAGCTGGAGGCGTCGAGTCCGAGATCCAACCCCTCGCCGAGGGCGAATTCTTTGATGTCCTTCTTGTCGATGTCTTTGACAGTCTTGACCTTGAAGTGGTCTTTGAGTTTCTTGCCGTGCTCCAAGCAATAGCCATCCACATCCACCGGCGACAGCTGGAAGCCTTCCACTTCCGAGAGTCCCTGGCTGTACACGAAGTCGAGGATTTGGACGTGGGTGATTTGTTCGATAGAGACGTCGGTGTATAGCGCCGTCAGTTCTGTCGCGTAGGTAGTGCGCAGGAAGTCGTAGTCAACTTCTTTGGACAAACCGCCGAACTGGAAGTCAAGCACCAGACTGGCGCTGAGGTTGGCAACTTCCTCAACCGTGATGCCGTAGAACTCGGCCAGTTTGTCGGCTTTGTTGGCCTTAATGGCGTCAACTTCCCCTTCCCCGACGAAATCGGCAGGGTTGATGCCGTCTTTCCAGCCTTTGCCGAAGGCGAACTTGAGGATGTCCTTATCTTTGAGCTTGGCAATCTTGTCCACGCCATAGAATTCCACCAGTGCGTCTTGGTTGGCTTCGGCGTAGGCTTCCGTGTCAAAGGAGGACACCGACACCTGCAAGCCTTGTTCTGGCAAGCCGGTGCTGTAGACAAAATCGAGAATCTGCCAGTCGGCAATCTGGTCGATGGCCACTCCTTGGTAGAAAGCGGTCAGCTGTTCGGCGTCGGTAGCGCGAATGTAGTCGTAGTCCACAACCTCGGACAAGCCGCCGAACTGGTAGTCGAGGATCAGCGCCGCGCTGAGGCTGGCCACTCCCTCAACCGCAATGCCATAGTGTTCGGCGATTTCGGCCTGGAACTGAACGCGGAAGTATTCGAGATCGACCACGAATTCGGACGGGTTGATGCCGATTTCCCAGCCTTTGCCGAACATGAACTTGATGATGTCCTTGTTTTTCAGGCTGTTGACATCAAAGTCTGCGCCATCGCCGGTGCCGGTGTTGCCTGACATGTCATCGCCGCCGACACCCATGTCCTCGCCACCGGCAATCGTGTCCTCGCCACCGGCAATCGTGTCCTCGCCACCAGCAATCGTGTCCTCGCCACCGG
>Ga0114941_100226_pt1 | contig 12570 bp, 4 predicted proteins | sample DevilsHole_FD_89580 | JGI IMG/M metagenome (GOLD analysis project Ga0114941, IMG submission 89580) | Groundwater microbial communities from Devils Hole, Nevada to study Microbial Dark Matter (Phase II) - Devils Hole | ecosystem: Environmental > Aquatic > Deep subsurface > Groundwater | place...
CAATTGGAGAGCGCGGCAATTGGGTATTGGGTCAATTATCACCCTACCTCCTGAAAGCTAAAACTTAACACCTGACCCCTTAATCCTAAAACCCCTTCCGGCTCCCTGGAAATCCCTGGGGTGAACCAGGCCCTGCTGAATGCCGGTTAGTCCTTTCTTTCCCATTCTCGGTGAGAATAGCACAACAATTTTCCCAGGCGGATTTGAAAAATAATAATTTTACATTCTCCCTATAAACCTTGGAGTGCAAACGGTATAATAGCTAGCCTGTAGAAGCAAACCGCAGCTTTACAGAAACTTTTAAAAAGCCCTGGGGAGAGGGGGTCGTTGAAAGCCAGACAAATCAAGCCCCAGATCCCGATCGCTTCGGGTTTTCACAACAGAGTTAAGAAAGTTTCGCAAGCTGCGTGTGCTGCGCCCTCTGAAGGGCTGGAACTGCAGCTGGCCAAAATTTGGCAGCCGACAATGGGCGTGCGCAGTGTCGGCGTCAAGGACAATTTTTTCTCTCAGGGGTAGCAGACGCTGCTTTTGTTAGCTCAGCAGGCTCGAATCCGTAAGGTTTTCGGGCGGGATTTGCCCCAGGCTGCTCTGTTCCAGGCACTGACTGCCCTTGCAAATGGCTGCTGTTGAAACGCGCTTGTTGAGCCGGCAGCGCCTTGGCAAGTCCCTTCGGTTAAACAGGCGGGCGGGGAACCGCTCAGCCAGCGCTCGCGCCGTTGGGGGGTGCCGGGGGAGCTGCCGGCAATTGTCCCAGCGCCCAACGCCTGCCTCGGCGCTACCCCCACGCCAGGTGGTCATCTCCCCTAGGGGAGGGTAAACTCTATAAAAAGACAGAAAACAGAAAGCTCCAGACGGGAATTATTCCCGTGATTGCCTTTTAGGCCGGCACAGCACTCCGTGAGCTAGAGTGCCTGCCGCACACTCACCACCGGGCTAGAATTAACCAAATAAGGGGTAGAAAAGACCAATGCAATTAGAAGAGAGGGAAAAGTCAACCGCAATTTCACGGATAACGGTGGCCATCGCCGCTACATTCACAGCGGAGCCGGTGGAGGAATCTCTAAGCTTTTGGCTCTCTGAGCTCGATATCCCCAGCAAAATAGAGTTTGCCCCCTACAGCCAAGTCTTCCAGCAACTGCTAGATCCGAATAGCCTGCTGTCCCAAAACCGGAATGGCATCAATGTTATCTTGCTGCGAGTGGAGGACTGGGAGCTAGATGAGGAAAGAGCCGGTTTGGGACAACATGAGTTGCCGGTGGCGGCACACCGGAGAGAAGAGAGCGTTCGCGCCTTGCTAACAGCATTAAAGTCCCGGTCTCAGATTTCGGCAACACCTCAGCTCGTCTGCTTGTGCCCGCCTTCAGGAGCAGCTGCGGCTGACGCCAACCGGCAAGCGTTCTTCCAACAGATGCAGGAGAGGCTGAGTCCGACCGAAGGTCGGCCAAGAACATTAGAACTAGACAGCCTCACCGGCACACACCTGGTGTTGCCTGAGGAAGTCGCAACCACCTATCCAGTAGCGCGTTACTACGACCCACATACAGATGAGCTAGGTCAAATCCCCTACACACCGGCATACTTCACGGCACTCGGAACCCTGATCGCCCGAAAGATCGCTCGCCTGCTGGCACCGCCGCACAAAGTTATTGTGCTCGACTGCGACGGCACATTGTGGAAAGGCGTCTGCGGGGAAGATGGAGCCACCGGCATAGAAATAGATCCGCCCCGCCAAGCCCTGCAAGAATTTATGGTGGCGCAGCGCGACGCAGGCTTCCTGATTTGCCTGTGCAGCAAAAACAGCGAGCAAGACGTCTTCGAGGTGTTTGAGCGACGTCGGGAAATGCCGCTTAAACGCGAACATCTCGTATCCTGGCGCATCAACTGGCAGCCCAAATCAGAAAACATAAAATCCCTAGCTGCAGAACTCAACCTCAGCCCCGACAGCTTTATCTTTATCGATGACAGCCCCATTGAGTGCGCCGAAGTCGAAGCCAACTGTCCAGAAGTCCTCACCCTGCAGCTGCCGGCTTCTCCAGAAGATATCCCCAGATTCCTCAAGCACGTCTGGGCGTTCGACCATTTAAAAGTCACCGAAGAAGACAAAAAGCGAACAGATCACTACCAGCAGAACGCACAGCGCGAGAAATTGCTATCCGAAGCGCCCACTCTGGAAAGCTTCCTGGAGAGCCTTAACTTAGAGATTCAAATCGCACCGATGGAACCCAATCAGATAGCGCGAGTTTCCCAGCTGACGCAGCGAACAAACCAGTTTAACTTCACCACAATCAGGCGTTCAGAAAGTGAAATAAAACAGCTGTGCGAGTCAGGATTAGAGTGCCTCACATGCGAGGTAAAAGACATATTTGGGGATTACGGCTTAGTCGGAGCGATGATTTTATCAGCTGAGTCTGACGCTATCATTGCAGACACATTCCTGCTCAGCTGCCGCGCCTTAGGCAGAGGTGTGGAGTACCGGATGCTGGCAAAACTGGGAGAAATCGCTGTCGAAAGGGGGCTGGGCTATGTCGAGCTTTCTTACATTCCCACCCAAAAAAATCAGCCGGCGCTCAATTTTCTCAAAAGTGTGGCTGCGCCCCAAAAAAACAAGAATTTCAAACAGCCCTTTGAGCGGGGTTTCCGCTACCGGCTCCCCGCAGAAGTTGCCGCAACCGCCCGCTACCAGCCCGCAGGCTCCCTTGCAGAGATGCCATTTATCGCATCTGTTGAGGCGTCTCCCCCCACAGCGCCCACGGCGTCTGCAGAGGCGTCTGGAGCGCTGGATGGGGAAAACAGGGTCGAAATCCCCAAATCCCCCAATCCCGGCACCTTCAAGCTCAAACCGCGAACACTGATTCGGATTGCCACAGAACTGTTCGATACCGAACGAATCCTCAGGGCGATTGAATGCGCTAAGAGCGCACGGCGCAAAGCGCCTACGCAAAAGCGCCAGAAAAGACAGGATCTGGCAGGGGCAAAAGCAGGCAATCGCCCCTACATAGAGCCCCGGACGCCGGTTGAGCGGGTGCTGGCCAGCACCTGGGCGGCAGTTCTCGGCCTCGAGCGGGTGGGAATTGAGGACAATTTCTTTGAGTTAGGCGGACACTCCCTGCTGCTAACCCAGCTGATTTCCAGGGTGCGCGAAACTTTTAAGACAGAACTGTCAATGCAGGATTTCTTTGAAGCGCCGACTGTGGCGGGAATCGCCGAGAGACTCGCTCTCAGTGAGAGCGGGCGATTGCCCGCCGCTAGTACTGTGTCTGAGCTGCTGATAATGCTCAGCCAGCTAACCGAAGAGGAAGCTAAAGCACGGCTGGAGCAGAAATTAGGATCTGCAGTAGGGAGTGCGGCGACAGATGGCGCTCCTGCGGAGGCCGATAGCCGGCAGCCGGCAATGGAACTCGGGGACGAACCAAGGGGGGGAGAACAATTGCCGGCTGCCCCGGACGGGGAAGAAATGGCCCCTTCTGCGCTCCTTCGGGGCGGGCAAGGTGCACCAGGCGCTGCACCTGCCACCGTTTCCGTGCCGGGGAGCCCCCCAAAAAAAGAACACGACAGCGAAACACTGGGGCTGCCCCTACAGGCTGCCAGCAAAAAAACTTATTACCGCACCGGCGATATTGAGCGAGTCCCAATCCGCGACAATTCAGAGTTGGTGTACTCCAGAACCAGCCGGTGCAGCTCACACCTCAGCGCTGATATCGCGGAACTTCTCTGCGAGTGCCGGCAGTTCAAAACCCTCGATGACCACGCACAGGATATCTGCCAGACTCGAAATCTGCCAGAAGATAGCATAGAAGCGATAAAAAGTCAACTGACAAGGCTGGCAGAGGCCGGCTTTCTAATTTCGCGAGAGCAGCTGCTCTTCGACGGTGCGTGCCGGGGCGGGCAGGCATTGGCGCTTGGTTTTGAAGCAAATATATCGGGCGAACCCGCCGCAAAAGACTCGCCCGCCACAGGCTGCTCTATCGCCTCGGTTGGAATACTCACCTGCAACCGGCCCGAGGGTAGCGAGCGCAGTCTGAGGAGCTACATCGAAAACAGCAAGCAATACGGCAGAACCAATGACTTTGTGGTGATGGACGATTCGGCCAGCCCCCAAACGCGAGAAAGCTACAAGTGCCTGCTGCGCGAGCTGGCGGCTGAATATGGCGTAGAGATTTTCTATGCCGGTTTGGAGGAAAAGACTGACTTTGCCAAAGCGCTGGTGGAAAAGGGAGGCTTACCGGCGGAAGTTGTTAACTTCGCTCTGTTCGATGTAGAAAAAACTGGGGCTTCTGCCGGTGCCAACCGCAATGCGCTGACTCTGCATACAGCAGGCGACGCCATCTTCAGCGCCGACGACGATACGGTGTGCCGCTTGGTGCCGTCTCCAGAGTTGAGGGAGGGGTTGGAGTTTGCCGCCGGCACTGAGGCATCTGATATCTGGATTTTCCCCAACCGCCAAACCGCCCTGCAGTCGGTTTCCTTCATTGAAGACGATAACCTCGCCCTTCACGAGTTGATGCTGGGAAAAACAGCCGGTGCTATTGCTACCACGTTTGGCCACACCGGCGACTTCAACGGCGCGGACACCGCCTTGGTGCGCCGGTTGCGAGCGGGTGGCGGCAGAGTCCTGGTGACATTCAGCGGACTGATTGGAGATTGTGGCTGGGGGGCACCTTTTGGCTATTGGAATGCCCCCTTGGGATATCTGCTGCTCACCGGCAGCTCCCGCGAGCGATTAGTCCAGTCTGAATCCGACTACCGCTTTGGGCTTACCAGTCGCGACATCTTGCGAGTGGCCAGCACCCTGACTATCAGCGACGAAACCTTTGGCATGACGACCTTTGTCGGGCTGGACAACCGCCTCCTGCTGCCGCCGTTCCTGCCGGTGAGACGGGGGCAGGATTTAATCTTTGCCACCACCCTGGGCCAGTGCTTCCCAGACGCCTGCTTTGGCCACCTGCCGTGGGCCCTGCTGCACGAGCCGGTGGAAACCCGAAAATTCTGGCCTGGTGAAATCTTCAGAACCGCCTCCGGCTTTGACACCGCTAAACTAATAGTAGAGTGCGTCAAATCCTGCTCTTTCGGACCGGGCCAGACCGGCCCAAAACAGAGACTTCGCGCCCTCGGCACCCACTTGACTGAATTGGGGTCCCTTCCCCAAGCCGACTTTGAAGAATTTGTGCGCCTGCAAGTGTGGCGCACCAGCAGCTCGTTTATCTCCCAAGCGGAAGAGCAGCTGCAGCAGTATAGCGCAGAACCGGCATTTTGGGCCAACGATGTCAAAAAATACCTGGATATTTTGTGCCAGTCTCTGACAAGAGACGATTATTTCGTTCCCCTTGACCTGCTAGCCCGACGCAGCACCAGCGAAGCGCGGGAACTCGCCCAGCGCTTAGTTCTGAAATTTGGCCAGCTGCTGTGCTGGTGGCCCGATATGGTCGAAGTTGCCAAGAAATTGCGATCTCAAGGTCAAAGACTGGCCAGAAAGGACTTTTGACGGCTGCCTGCCTGCCGATTGCCGGCAGTGGCCAGCCGACAGCCGCCGGATTTTGGATTGAATATAAAATCTAAAATCTCAAACAAAAATTAGGGCGCATCTCAGTAAAATAGTGTTATAAAAAGGTTTCAAAATGGGTGAGTCTATCAAAGATATAGCCGATCTATCTCCTAATAAGCGGGCGCTTTTTGAGTTGCTGCTGCAGGAAAAGGTAACATTGCCGGTTGCTGCAGGTGCAAAAATACAAAGAATCCCTCGGGAGAGCGGGGAACAATATTTTCCCCTTTCCTTTGCCCAGCAGCGGCTGTGGTTTATCGACCAATTGGAACCGGGGAATTCTGCATACAATGAGACAACGGCCCTCCGCCTCCAAGGGGTGCTGAATGTACCAGCGCTGGAGCGGAGCCTCAATGAAATTGTGCGGCGGCACGAAATTTTGCGGACGACCTTCGCCACTGTGGGGGGAGAGCCGGTTCAAATCATCAACAACTTTGAAGAATGCGCATCGGCAGCCGGCAGTGGGGCAGCAAGCACCGGGGATGGGGAAGATTTTGGGAGCGCGAGCAATCAGCAATGCCCGGAGTGGGCTAAAGCCCAACTACAAACAGCGCCCCATTGCCCACTGCCCCCAATGCCCAACTCTCTGACTCTGGAGATAGTAGACCTCAGACAGGTTCTCGAATACAAGCGAGAGTCTGAGTTTTGGCAGCTGTCCGCCCAAAAGGCCAAGCAGCCTTTTGACCTCAGCAAAGGGCCCCTGCTCAGGGCAACCCTGTTTCAGCTGGGAGAACAGACAAGCGCATTGCTGCTAGTCGCCCATCACACGGTCAGCGACGGTTGGTCGAGTCGGGTGCTGCTTCGAGAGATGGCCGCACTTTATCAAGCTTACTGCGCCGGCACTCCCTCTCCCCTTCCCGAACTGCCAATACAGTACGCCGACTTTGCCGTCTGGCAGCGCCAGTGGCTGACCGGGAAGACGCTGCAGTCGCTGCTTTCCTACTGGAAGGAGCAGCTAGCTGGCGCTAGCTTCGTGCTGGAACTGCCGGCCCTAAAGCGCCCCCTCAAGGCGGAGCTCTCTAGAAGGGGCTGCCGCCACTCTCTGATTCTGTCGGAAAAGCTGAGCGAGTCCGTCAAAGCCCTGTCCCGCGAGTGCGGTGCCACTCTGTTTATGACCCTGCTGGCTGCCTTCCAGACATTGCTCTACCGGCATACCGGACAAGAAGATATTATTGTCGGCTCTGCGAGTGCCGGTCGCAATCGGGCTGAAATTGAGCCGCTGATTGGATTTTTCATCAACACGCTGGTTTTGCGCTCCCTACTCGGCGGAAATCCCAGCTTCAGGGAACTGTTGGGCCGGGTGCGCCAGGTGGCTCTCGGGGCTTTTGCCCATCAAGACATGCCCTTCGAGAAGCTGGTGGAGGAACTCCAGCCGCGCGGCGGGCAGTTTGGGCATTTGAGCCGCACGCCGCTGTTCCAAGTGTTTTTTAACCTGCTCAACTTGGAAGCCCCCTCGGCTCAAGGGCGCATCGAAATGGCCGGCGTTACAGCAGAAACCTTGCCGCGCCCCGAACAGGATGCCAAGTTCGATTTAACGCTGTACGCTCGAGAAAAAAAAGAGGGAATCGAACTGGAATTTCTCTACAGTGCCGATTTGTTTGAACCGGCTCGCATGGAGGATATGCTGGCGCAACTCTCTATGCTGCTCGCTCAAATCGTAAGAAACCCCGATGAAAAAATAGCGAATTTTTCTCTACTAACTCCCCAGGCAGCAGCCCTCTTGCCCGATCCCGCTCAACCGCTTGTTTCTGAATGGTTTGAGCCGGTTCACGCCCGGGTGGCCCAACAGGCGAAGCGGGTTGGGGAGCGCTTGGCAGTTGCGGACAAAACACAAGTATTGACATATTGGCAGCTAGATGCTATAAGCAACCAAATTGCCAATTACCTGCAGTCGCACGGCATCGGCTGTGGCGATGCGGTTGCAATTTACGCGCACCGCAGCGCCCTGCTGGTTGTGGCTGTTCTGGGCATTCTCAAAGCCGGTGCGGCTTTCTTGATTTTGGACGCAAATTATCCAGCTGAGCGCTTAATCGATTGCTTGCGAGCGGCGAGTCCGGCGGGCTGGCTGGAGATGGAAGCGGCGGGCCCGCTGCCACCGGCATTAGAAGAATTTGTCGGTTGCAGCTCAGCAGCCGGCAATCGGGCAGCCGGCAGTGGGGCGGCGGACAATCGCCCCCTGCTGCGGTGCCGGCTGGCGCTTCCCAAAAAGGCTGCTGTTTGCCACAACCTGTTGAGAGATTATTCGACTGCAACCCCAGATATAACAGTTGACCCGGATGACTTGGCTTATATTGCCTTTACCTCCGGCTCCACCGGCAAGCCAAAAGGAATTTTAGGAACCCACAGACCTATTTCGCATTTCTTGCAGTGGCACATCCAGACGTTTGAGCTGGGGGAGTCCGACCGGTTCAGTATGCTGTCGGGGCTCTCTCACGATCCTTTGCTGCGGGATATCTTCACGCCGCTGTGGCTGGGCGGGACATTACTCATCCCCGATCCAGACAGCATGATGAACCCAGGCTGGCTGCTTGACTGGATCAAGCAGATGCAGGTTAGCGTCGCTCACCTGACACCGGCAATGGGACAGCTTTTGAGCTTTGGCGCAGGGGTGGCGAAATTGGCAGCAAAACCAGGCGAACCATTACCGGCTGCCGAGAGCGTCGCGCTAGAGCATAAAGCCCATCTTCGCTACGCTTTCTTTGGCGGAGATGTGTTAACGAACCGCGATGTTGCCCGGATGCGAAAATTAGCTGCCGGTGTCACTTGCGTTAATTTCTATGGAACCACCGAAACTCCTCAGGCAATGGGCTATTATATTGTCCCGAATCGAGAAGCCGGAGAGGAAGGCAGTGTGGGACTGCGGGAGCGGGAGAGAGAGGAAGATTCTTCTTTCGAAAATCGAATTCCCGTAGGCGCTGGCATTAGAGACGTTCAATTACTGGTTTTAAACGCGGTCGGGCAGTTGGCTGGGATTGGGGAGCTGGGAGAGATTTGTATTCGCACTCCCTATTTAGCTAAAGGATATCTGGAAGATGGTGAGCTTTTGCAATCCGGTTTCCAAAGATTCAAGGGCAGCAATATTTCCCCGCCGCCGGCTGAATTGAAGATACTTTCTGACGACCGGCTTTACAAAACGGGGGATCTTGGCCGGTACAATTCCGACGGAACGGTTGCGATTGCCGGTCGCGCCGACTCTCAGGTGAAAATCCGCGGCTTCCGTATTGAGCTGGCCGAAATCGCGGGGGCTTTGGCTCTTCACCCGGCTGTGTTGCAGTGTGCGGTTATCGTCCGCGAGGACGTACCGGGTGAGAAGCGCCTGGTGGCTTATGTCGTCCCCAACCCGGAGGTGCCCAATCCGGAAGTGGCGGAAGCAACCGCAGAACAGGGGTCTGGCCTTTCTATGTCGGACTTTCTGCGGGAGAAACTGCCTGACTACATGGTGCCCTCTGCCTTTGTGATCCTGGACGCTTTGCCGCTGACGCCCAATGGCAAGCTCAACGTGCGGGCGCTGCCGGTGCCGGACAAAGTGCTCAAACAAGGGCAGCCCGACCGGCAAGCTGCTGGTAATGCGGCACGGAAAGATGTGCTCGAACGCCAGCTGACGGAGATTTGGGAGAAGGTTTTAGGCGTCAGTGGCATCAGCGTTTATGACAATTTCTTCGATTTGGGAGGGCACTCGCTGCTAGCCGTGAAGCTGTTCGCTCAAATCCAGGAGTCTTTGGGTAAAGCGCTGCCCCTGGCTACTCTGTTCTCCGCGCCGAATGTTGAGCAACTGGCAAATATTCTGCGCAAAGATGGGTGGGTGCCGAATTGGAAGTCACTGGTGCCAATTCAGACGGGCGCAATTAAAACACCTTTATTCTGCATCCACGCGATAGGGGGCAACGTTTTCTCCTACCAGGGCATGGCGTCCTATCTGGGGGAAGACCAGCCAGTTTACGGGCTGCAAGCGCGGGGTCTGGATGGCCAGGAGGAACCGCACACGCGGGTTGAAGATATGGCGGCTGATTACATTCAAGAGATGCGCACTGTCCAGCCGAAAGGGCCTTATTTTCTGGTCGGCCACTCCCTGGGCGGCATTGTGGCTTTTGAGATTGCCCAACAGCTGGCAAAAGCCGGTGAGCGGGTGGCCCTGCTGGGGCTGTTTGATACTTTCAGCCCGCTGCTGTTTAACAAGGGTACCCCTCCTTTCCGCTACCAGCTCTACATTCACAAGCTGAACCTCTCGCGGCTGAAACCAAGAGAGCGGCTGAGCTACGTTACGGAGCGGGTGAAGTGGAAGATTGACGGGCTGCGCCAGAAGTTTACTGACAGGTTAAGCTCGTGGTCAGGGCGTCCCAAGCCGGATCTGATCCCTGAAAGTTTCCGGCTCGTAGAGGAAGCCAACCGGCAAGCTGTAAGAAATTATCTGCCGCAAGTGTATCCGGGGCGGGTGACTCTTTTCCGCTCTATTGAAAGGCCAACTCGCAAGTATTACGAGCCTCTTCTCGGCTGGGGGGAACTGGCTGCCGGTGGGGTGGAGGTTGTCGAGGTTCCCGGTCATCACAAAACTCTGATTTTGGAACCTTATGTCCGCTTCCTGGCGGAAAAGTTGCGGGGTTGTTTGGATAGGGCGCAGGCGGAAGAAAGCTGAAGCGATCTTGGGTGTTGGGTGAAGAGCGAAGGGTGACATACATTTCACAGTTCGCACTTCACATTTCTTCTGCTTCTGCGCTTTTGCGAAAATGAGTCAAGGTATTTTGCCTTTGATTTGCATTACCAAAAACTGGCTGCCATAATTATACTGTTAGCTACGTTTTTTAGGCTCGGCTACTTTAATTTAAAAGCAGATTAAAAGTGTAACAGCTGCTCTCGTTGGCCAATCTTGGGAATGGATGTGTTTTCTGATATAATCTGCAGCAGTTATTCAACCATATCCCTTGGCATCTCCCAGACATGTACTCATCTGCCAGCACCGCACCTGCCGCAAGCTGGGTGCTGCGAAGGTTCTGGCGGCTTTTCAAGCTGACCCCGCTGCCGGTGTGACAGTGACCGGCAGCTCTTGCCTGGGACAGTGCGGGGAGGGGCCAATGGTGCTGGTGCAGCCAGACGAGGTTTGGTACAGCCGCGTTCACCCCGATGAGGTGCCGGCGGTTGTTGAGCGACACCTCGTCGGGGGTGAGCCGGTAAAAGCGATGCTCTATCACAAGTTCCATCCCAGCTAGGGGGCGGCGGCGGGCAATGGGCGGGGGGCGGAAGGGCCAGCCCCTACGGCAGGCGGATGTGCGTTCCCAGGCTGTAGGGGCGAGAAAGAATGCCCGCCCCCGAAGGTTAATCTGCGGTTCAATTAACCGGATTTTTTATTATTGCACCGGCGGTCCCAAGAAGGGGAGATCAACGGTTTCACCCTCGCTTTCTCCCACCCGCACTTGCAAACCGGCACCCCCCGCTTTCGTGCGAATATACGCCAGACCAAACGGCCCTCGCTCGGTTTCCGTGTAACTTGTTAGTTTTCCAACTTTCTCTTCCCCGACTGTGACGACTGTTCCGGGGGATGCCGAGAAGCTCAGCCGCACCCCCCAGAGGTGTTGCTTGACGCCTTTGTAGGTGTTCAAGCGGGCAATTGTCTCTTGACCGATGTAACATCCTTTGCTATAGGAAATCGTGTGCGAGAGCCGCGCTTCTAGGGGGTTGTAATCCTCCGTGAGTTCCAAGTCGGGTGCCGGTCTTCCTTGCTCGATTCTTAACTGTTCCCAGCCTAGGGAGCTCAGTGGGGTCGCACCGGCTGCTGTGATACTATTCCAAAGGGTTTCCGCACCTGCAACCGGCATAATTAAAGTATAACCGGCAATCGCCAAACCATTTCCGACAGCCACCCGAAAAACAGCACCGGCAATATTGAATAACTGATGGCTGCCATCGGGTTTACCCACCATTTCTCCAGCGCCGAGTTTCTCCAGCAAGGCGTGACTTTCTGGCCCGATTAAGCTGAAGGCAGCGGTTTCACTGGTGATATCTGTCAGCCGCACTTTGTCGGCAAAAAAGATATATTTATCCAGCCACTGCATTAATTGCTGCCGGCGGTTGGGGGAGACAAACAGCAGCACTGAGTCTTCTGTGATGTAAGCTGTGGCCAGGTCAATAGTGCGAGCTGTAGAGGTTACGAAAACGGTGTCGCAACCCTGTCCTGGTTTGAGGCTGTTAAAGTCGTTGGTACTTTGGTTGTGCAAGAAGCGAATGCGATCCGCATCTTCAACCAGGATTCGCCCCCAGTGCGAGTGGTTCGCCACTGCTGACGCCAGCCGGCAAGCGTTAAGTGCGGCGGCTTCGTTTCCGTTGGATTCCTTACCCAGGTTGCAGGCTGGGTGCTGCGCGAGTTCTTCCATAGTCGCTATGTTAATTTTGGCTAAAACGTGGGGCACTGCTCCCTAATGGTAGCCTAGAAAGTTCTAAAACGGAATAGGAGGGCGTCCGATTTAAGTCGCGGGCAAACCGGCAAATAGCTGCGCTACAATCTGTTTCGTCTTGGCATCGAGCCGGTTCCAATCCACATCGCCGGTTTCGTCGATGAGACTGGTATCGATGTCAACTTCCACGCTTTCTGATTCAGCGTGGGAAGGTCTGTAGTTGCTAAAGCATATCTGGTAGCACAAATCCCAGAGGTCAAAAGTGAATTCTTGCTCTTGATGTTGCAGGCGCAGGAGATAGCCCGGATAGGGGGAAAGCACGTCCTGATAAGTGCCTTGCCAGACAGATTCTTCCAGCTGTTTGCGGATGTTGTCTATTAGGCGGATGAGAGCCGGCTGCATCAGAATTTCAGCTTGCTGCCACGCGGCGGGATCTTTGATTTTTGGTTTCATTTGAACGGATATGTTGATAGATTTTCCAGGGCAGTGGGCGATGGGGCACGCTAGTATTGGGAATTGGGCATGGGGAATTGGGAATTGGGCATCATCGAATTGGGCATTGGGGATGCAAGGATTTGGGATTGGGGATTGATTGTTGCCTCCCATGCCCCATGCCCCATGCCCCATGCGCAATCCCCCATGTGC
>Ga0114941_100230_pt1 | contig 12530 bp, 8 predicted proteins | sample DevilsHole_FD_89580 | JGI IMG/M metagenome (GOLD analysis project Ga0114941, IMG submission 89580) | Groundwater microbial communities from Devils Hole, Nevada to study Microbial Dark Matter (Phase II) - Devils Hole | ecosystem: Environmental > Aquatic > Deep subsurface > Groundwater | place...
CAGTCACGAGAAATTTCTCGTGACTGATTCCTGCTGATGCCTGAAATATAGCGCCTCTAAATCCTTCGTGTAATTTTCAGAACCCCGGTTTCGTAGGGGCGGGCCACCCAAGGAGACCGCCCTCTTCCGGGGTTCTGGGCCAAGAGCGGTTGCGCAAATCATTTAGAACTGCTATAGCAGTATTCACGCTCGGTTATGACATTAATGGCATGGCGCATGGGGCTCATGCGCATGGGGCTCATGCGCATAGGAAAGACTCACAGATGCATGCGTTCTGGCCATCTGGCCATGCATGCGTTCTGGCCATGCATGCGTTCTGGCCCATGTCCGCGCCCTAAGTGGCTAGTGCTTTATATCTGAAGTGTTAGGTGTTAGGTGTTAGGTGGCAGGTGTTAGGTGGCAGGTGTTAGGTGTTAGGTGGTAAACTTAACAGCTGAAACCTGTAACCCTCACGCCGCAGGTGTTATAGCAATAGACAGCTCAGTAATGGACACGCTTGATACGAAATATAGGCGTAGGGCAGGCGTTCCCTCAGTACGCGCCGCGCAAGCGTTCCGCCTGCCCTAAAGGTCTCGCTTGACAGGCGAGACGCCTGTCCTACGTCCGTTCCCGTGCGTGGCTAGTGCTAGATAGCGGTTTTCAGTTGGATGAAGTACACGCCAGAAACCCGGTTTCGCCAAAGTTACCGGGTTTCTCAGTACCTCACTGATACGAAAACCGCTCTAGGTGTTATCCGCATTCGTGACTGATGACTGGCAAACTCCCTCAATCCTTACCCTGTGATTTATTTTATCACTGTCAACTATTACTCAGCTGATCTAATTGCCAATCTATTAAAATCCATTCAAGCCGCCGGCGCAACGTCCTGCAAATTCCTAGTCGTAAATAACTCCCCAGACGACAGACGGATTTATGACTTAGAGAAGGACTCTGCGCTGATTTTAGATGCCGGCAGTAACTTAGGGTTTGGGGCGGCTTGCAACTGGGGACTCAACTGGGTTTACCGGCAAGATTCCCGGGCAGTTGTTTGGATTATAAACCCAGACACCCTGGTGCGGGAAGACTCCCTGCAGAAAGTTCAAGGCTTTTTTGAGACTCACCCTGAACTTTCAATAGTGGGAACGACTGTCTGTACGCCGAACGGGAAGATTTGGTTTGCTGGGGGTCGATTTGTGCCAGAAACGGGGGCGATGCTTAACGAAGATAGATTGAGTGACAGTCCGGATGTTGCGTGGGTTCGCAGTGACTGGGTGACAGGTTGTAGCCTCTTAATAAACTTTAGTAAGTTTGACAGCTGCCCGCAGTTCGATACGGATTACTTTCTTTATTACGAAGACTTTGATTTTTGCCAGCGCTATGCTAAGCAGGGGCATTTAATTGGGATGACAAGCCAAATGGGTGTGGTGCACTATCCCTCTTCGGTAGCCAACCGAAATTTGTTTACAAAGTTTAAATACAGTACCTGCGGGTATTTACTAGCAATGGAAAGGTATGCTGCTAAGTCCGCCTTTATAATGAGATTCATCCGCCTGAGCGGTCACGCACTGTTGTTGCTGTGCGTGCGACCCCAAGTGGGGATTGGTAAACTGGCAGGCGTGGCAATCTATTTGAAGCGAGTCATCCAACGTTGTTGAACTCATTACTGATTAATCTGTCTTTTCTGATTCCTGAACCGACCGGGCTGGCCACCTATGCCACCAATCTCTTCCCGCACCTTCAGGCTCTCAATCCGACGCTATTGGTGGGCCAACCTATTGCCAGCTATACTTGCTACCCAGTTCCGCCGAATTTAACCGCCGCTCAAGGCAGGCGAGGGCATATGGCCAGACTGATGTGGACTCAGCTGCAACTGCCTAAAATTTATCGCCAGCTTTCCTCCCGCCTGCTGTTCTCCCCAATCCCGGAAGCGCCAGTAATGTCTGAATGCCGGTATGTCGTGACGGTGCATGACCTGATCCCGCTGCGCTTTCCCAGATGGCTGTCTCCCCTGACCCCTTACCACAGGTACTATCTTCCTAGGGTTTTAGCCGCTGCCGAGCATATTATCTGCGACTCAGTGGCAACAGCGCAGGATGTCACGGACTTTTTGCAAATTCCAGCGAGCAAAGTAACGCCGGTTCTCTTGGCGCATGACGCCAGTCACTTTCGCTTTCTGGATTTGCCTGGGAGCAATTATTTTCTGTACATCGGACGCCATGACCCGTATAAAAATCTCTACCGAGTGATTGAGGCATTCGCTGCTTTGCCCAACAGGTCGGATTTTGAGCTGTGGGTAGCGGGGACAGCCGACCGGCGCTACACGCCGCAGCTTGTGGCCCAAGCAGAAGAGCTGGGTGTGGGCAGTTTGGTGAAATTCCCGGGCTACGTTCCTTACGAAAAGCTGCCGGTGCTTCTCAATCAGGCAATCGCGCTTGTTTTCCCCAGTCTTTGGGAAGGATTTGGGCTGCCGGTGCTGGAAGCGATGGCCTGCGGGACGCCGGTGATTGCCTCGAACCGGTCGTCGCTGCCAGAGGTTGCCGGTGATGCCGCTATTTTAGTCGATCCCTACAGTGTGGGAAAAATTACCGAGGCGATGCAGGCAGTGGCCAGCAGTGCGGGGTTGCGCTCCCGCCTGCGGGAACTGGGTCTGGCCAGAGCGAGTCGATTCAGCTGGGCAAAAACTGGCCAGAAGACGGCTGAAATCCTGCAACGATACCTTTAGAGCCGTTTTTCGCCACTGTGCCAGTCCGGGCTCTTGTCTGTCCGGATTGCACGGAAGCGCACCGTTAAGTGGGATTGTTCTGGGAAATGCTATCCGATACATTTTTGCGTGCCAACCTTTAACAGTTGCCAACAAATACATAAGCTGAGAGATTCTCTCAACCAAGGTGTATCAACCAATGCCCACAGGAAAATCCCGCGAGCACAACAGCCAAGTTCATGATATTGGCCACCTTCTTTTAAGAAGAAGTCACTTGAACTAGCTTGAAGGCCACTCATCCCTAGGTTTCAGGCTTTGTGGCAATTTCCGGGACAGCCACAAAGCCTTTGGTTCTCAGGTCTAGGTGACTGTCTTGAGCTTTAGGGCGCAGCCACCCGCCTTTGGTTTTCAGGTTCGGGTCACTGTCTTGAGTAAAGTATAGCATAGATTGGAAGATGGAACGCAAATCACTTGCTGTGGCCAACCTCCACTTGCAGTGTGCGATCTCTGGAGTAAGCTACCCTTGTTCTAGAAGTCGGAGGCGGGTTCGCGGCAAGTCTGGAGCTGACCTGCTCAAGCTCCTAGAAGGTTAAAGCCGGTGCGTTCAGGAGTTGATTGCTAGATAGCCGCACGACCGCACCGGCCACGGGCAAACATTACCCAGTGCAGCAGTGCCAGCCCGTCTGATAAAAGAGAGCCAAAGCTGGGAACTGCACTTCTTGCCGCTGGAGAAATAAACAAATAGCGCTGGCAACCGGTGGTAATATCGCACCGGCTTGCAGCTCTAAGAGCTTTTGTGTGAGGAGTGAATCAAACATGGTACTAATACCTGCTCGAACTCAGGAACAAGCCCAGCTCAACCCGACCCTTTCTTTGACAGAGGGTTCGGCACCACCGGCAAACCGGACGAATATCAATCCAGCTTGGAACGCCATCGGGCTGCCAGCGACGCCCCTATTTGGGACAGACGGGATTCGCGGGCGTGTGGGAGATATCCTCAGCGCCCCCTTGGCGATGCAAGTTGGTTTCTGGGCGGGCCTGGTACTCAAGGCGCAAGCCCCCAATCCGGGCCCGATTATTGTGGGCCAGGACTCAAGAAACTCCAGCGACATGCTGGCGATGGCCATAGGAGCCGGTCTGACTTCAGCTGGGCTGGAGGTCTGGAACTTGGGGCTGTGCCCGACTCCCTGCGTTGCCTATCTCACGAGTATTTCCGGGGCTGTCGGCGGGGTGATGATCTCGGCTTCCCACAATCCGCCAGAAGATAACGGGATTAAGTTTTTCGGGCCCGACGGCACTAAGCTGCCGGCGTCGCTGCAACAGCAGATTGAAGCGGGCTTGCGGGGGACAGGCAATTTCGCACCGGCACCGGGCAGTTGGGGGCACCAGTACCACCGGCCTGAATTGGTGAGCGATTACGCGGATATTCTCTGGCGTCCCCTGCTGCCTCAGGTCAGCCTGCGGGGGATGCGCGTCGTTCTGGACTTGGCTTGGGGCGCTGCAGTCTATCTGGCACCGGCGATGTTCAGGGCAATGGGAGCGGAGACGATCTGCTTGCACGACCGGCCCGATGGCAACCGGATTAATGTTGGCTGCGGTTCCACCCATCTCGATCCGCTGCGCGCTGCAGTCAGAGAACACGCCGCCGATCTGGGATTTGCCTTTGATGGCGATGCCGACCGGGTTTTGGCTGTGGATGGATCGGGCAGGATGGTGGATGGCGATTACATTCTCTACCTGTGGGGCAAGACGCTCAAAGAGTGCCAGCAATTGCCCCGCGATCTGATTGTGGCCACCGTGATGGCCAACTTGGGGTTTGAGAGCGCGTGGAAACAGCTGGGTGGCCAGCTGGTGCGGACGCAGGTGGGCGACCAGTACGTGCAAGCGGAAATGCTGCGCACAGGGGGAATGCTGGGCGGGGAGCAATCTGGCCACATTCTCTGCCGGCACTACGGGATCACCGGCGACGGGCTGCTGACGGCGCTGCACTTGGCCTCACTGGTGCGGCAGGGCGGCGTCTCCCTGGCAGAACTGGTGGATGGCAGCTTCCAAACCTATCCCCAACTGCTGCGCAATGTGCGCGTGGAAGACCGGCAGCGCCGGCTTAACTGGCAAAATTGCTCTCAACTGCAAGCGGCAATCGCCCGAGCCGAAGCCGATATGGGCGACCAGGGACGGATTTTGGTGCGAGCTTCGGGCACTGAACCGCTGATCCGCGTCATGGTAGAAGCCGCCAGCGCTGAACTGGCCAACTACTGGACAGAAAATCTCGTGCGAACGGTTGAGCAATATATATAGCGGTTTTCATCGAGCGTGAGGTACTGAGAAACCCGGTAACTTTGGCGAAACCGGGTTTCTGGCACCTGCTTCATCCAACTGAAAACCGCTATAGTGGCGTGAGTTTTGGCTTTTAAGGCCACCTATCCCACTCAATTTTTTGCAATTAACTTGCCATATTAATTTATATTAATAGGATAAAAGCTATATTGAAAAAGGAGATAGGGACAAGGCGCAAATTTTACAACAAGCAGATTAAGAGCAGAAAGGCATAAACCGCCACAGAGGCAAGCTCCGTCTGGCAGCGGTGGGCTGACTGCAGGGCAGAGGCCAAGAGGACAAGAGAGGTGGTGAGGAGAGGTGGGCCCACCAGAAACCGCGCCTGCCAGAAACCAGGTTTCTGAAAGAAACCTGGTTTCTTAATATTCGGTTTATTTTGAGCCGGCGCAACTTTAATGGTTTTGCATCTAAAATCGATGTGGGGGCTGCTCGCTGAAAGCTCAAAACTTCTCTCATGCCCAAAAGTAAGCCGAAATCAAAGCGGAAATCTAAGAAAGGCAAAGCGCAACCCAGCAGTGACAAGCCACCTCTGAGTAAGAAGGAGGAACAAGCGCAAAAGCGCCAAGCGGCGCGGCAGCGTCAAGAACTGTTTAAGGTGCTCACTCCGGTGGCGGTGGCGGCGGCAGTGATTGGCCTGTTGCTTTTTGCCGTCAAAGGGCCCGTGCTTGGCGTTGCCGGTGGGGGCGGCTTGCTGGTGCTGGTACTTTCTTTCAAATATCCCCGGCAGGCTCTGTGGTTTTTCCTCATCTACATGCCCTTCTCTGGCACAATCACCTACAGCATTGGCAAGGGGAACGCACTGTTCCAGCTGGCTAAAGATGGTTTCTACTTTCCGGCACTGATCGCACTGGTTCAAGAGTGGAAACGGCGGCGGCTGCCTTTTATGGTTAACAAACAGCTGGTGACGCCGCTGATGATTTTGCTGACAGTCTCTGTGCTGACTATACTGTTAGTTAACGGCTCGCAGCAGTTCGCTGCCGCCTGCAGCAGTCTGCCCAATGGCGGCAGGGGTATGCTGTGCCGGGACGGCATGCCCATCCCTCTGGGAATTTTGGGCCTGAAAGTTTTCATGGGATACATTCCCCTGATTAGTTGCGGTTACCATCTGATCCGGGATAAAAAGGAGTTCCTCTTCCTGACTCGCCTGCACGTGGTTCTGGCCCTGATCTGCTGCGGGCTTGGTTTTGTCCAGTACCTGTTCCTGGTGACGGGCCGGTGTGTGGGCACCCGAAATCTTACAGGTGACGATCTGTTTAAGGCTACCCTAGATGCTCGGTGTCTTATAGGCGGCTCTCTCGTCTACAGCCCTCAGGTCGGTATGATCCGTTTGCCGGGGACGTTTGTCGCTCCCTGGCAGTGGGCCTGGTTTCTGATTTCCAACACGTTTTTTACTTTTGCCGCTGCTTTCAGCGATCCGTCACTGTTATGGCAGATTGCCGGTTTTGCCGGTCTGGTATCGGTGTTTGTCAATGCTGTGATCTCCGGTCAAAGAATCGCTCTCGCCCTCGTGCCGGTATTTGTGGTTATCTTGCTGGTCCTCACCGGCCAAATTGCCAACTTGAAACGGTTTCTGCCGATTGCGGGGGGACTTGGGGGTCTGGGGGCGATTGCTATGGCCATGTTCCCCCAAGTGATTGCAGAGCGAGTTCAGAGCTTTATCGATCGCTGGAATGCTTCACCCCCGACGGAGTTTATTGCCAATCAAGCGGAGTTTACCTCGGATGCGGTGGGATTGCTGGGGAAAGGCTTGGGGCGAGCCACAAACTCGGCTCGCATCTTTGGCAAAACCAAACTGATCGAAACCTGGTTTCCTAAAGTCCTCTATGAACTGGGGCCGATTGGACTGCTGGCGTTTTTGTTTTTTGTGACAGTCCTGACGGTGGTTACTTTCAAGGTTTACCGCTCGGTAAAAGACAAGAGTTTGCGAAGCTATGGAGCCTGTTTTTGGGTGTTTATCTTATTTATTAGCTACAACACCTACTATTACCCCCTAGATGTAGACCCGGTGTCTGTCTATTACTGGCTTTTTGCTGGAGTGATTTTCAAATTGCCAGAACTTGACCGGCTGGAGCGAGAAAAACTCCTGGAGGCAGAGCCAGTCACGCTGCCAGCTAAGAAGAAAAAACCTAGGTGATCTTTTTGGGGCTGCCGGATTTAGAATCCCAAATCTCCAATCCCAAATCCCCAATCCCAAATCCCCAATCCCAAATCCCAAATCCCAAATCCCAAATGGTAAAGCCTTTGATTTCCGTGATTGTACCCACCTATGGGCGCGAGCAGCCCCTGCGGGACACTCTAGCTGATGTCCTGAAGCAGGACTACCCGAAATTTGAAGTGCTTGTCGTCGATCAAACCGCCAACCACGAGCCCGAAACTCAAGCTTACTTGGATGAACTGGCAGCGGCTGGTAAAATACAGCTGTTCCGGGTTGACTGGGCGAGTTTGCCCGGTGCCCGCAACTTTGCGGTGCGCCGAGCGGCGGGTGAAATTATCCTATTTATTGACGATGACGTTCAGCTCCCTGCGGGCTTTCTAGAAGCTCACGCCCGGAACTATATGGAAAAACCGGCAGTGGGCGCGGTGGCGGGACGGGTATTCGACCGCATGAAACTCGCTGATTCTAAGGGTGAGCTGACCATCGACTATCTCCCCCCAGAAGCGATGGACCCAGCACTGGCCTGGTACTATATTGACTTGGTGCATACGGTGAAACCCCAGCAAGTGATATCAGCCAGAGGCTGCAATATGTCTTTTCGCCGAGAGGTTTTTACCAAGTACGGGCTGGGATTTGACGAGCGGTTCAAGGGCAGTGCGGTGCGGGAAGAGTCCGATTTTTGCCTGCAGTTCCGCAAAACCGGCTACCAGATATGGTACGATCCACAAGCCTATCTCATTCACCTGGGCGAGGAAACCGGCGGCTGCCACGACATCAGCACCCGCTCGCCGGAATATCAGATTAACCTCTATCACAATCACTTTGTCATGGGGTTCAAAAACTTGACCCCCCTCCAGTGCGTGCGTTTTTTTGCCCGCTTGTTCGACTGTCAGGTGCTGGGGCACCCGCCCTGCAACAAAAGTGGCTCCCCACTCAAAACTTTGGTGCGATCGGGGTTCTACACGATAGGCTTTGCGAAAGCTGTCGCTACTGGGGTACAATCTGCTTGGGACAACGGCCAGATTTACAGCCGGGAAGACGGCGTGAAAATTTCCCCTTTATAGCGGTTTTCATATTCCTGAGGTACTGAATGAGAAACCCGGTTTCTTAAAGAAACCGGGTTTCAGAGGCGCACTCCATCCAACAGAAACCCGCTATATTGTTTAAAAGGATTGGGTTGGGAACGTTTGAAATAAGGTTGAGATGAGAATTCTAGTCGCTAGCCACACTTATATCGTTGACCTCAACCGCGAAAAGCTGCGGGCTTTGGCTGTTGCCGAACCGGGCATTGAGGTGACAGTTGTGGTGCCGAGCAGGTGGAAACCGGGCGGCGTGCAAAACAAAACGGTTGAAACACAATTCCTCCAGGAAGGCTCCTTTCAAGTCGTGCCGGTGTCCAATTTCAGCCAGAACAATCAAGGATTGCTCACCTTCGGGGCGGATCTCATCGGGTTGCTGCGCCGGTTTCGCCCACAAATTATCCAGGTCGAACAGGGTTCGAGATCCCTGGCCTACGCCCAGCTGATTGCGCTCAACCGGCTGCTGGGGCTGAAAGCCAAAACTCTGTTCTTTACCTGGTGGAACCTTCCTTATGACCTGAAATGGCCAGTTTCTCTGCTGGAAGCTTATAACCTCCGCAACACCGACGGTTTGGTTGCCGGCAATCAAGATGGCGCTGACATTCTGCGCCAGCGCGGCTACCAAGGGCCAGTTAAAGTGATGCCGCAGCTGGGCGTGGATGAAACCTTGTTCCGCCCCCAACCCCAGCCAGAATTGCGAGGCGAGCTGGGCATCAATCCCGATGATTTTGTGGTGGGATTTGTGGGGCGGTTTGTGGAGGAAAAAGGCTTACTCACTCTCGGTAAAGCGCTTGCCGGCTTGCGCGATTTTCCCTGGAAATGGCTATTGCTGGGGCGCGGGCCTTTGCAGCCGGTGCTGGCGGAACAAGCTGCCGAGTTGGGCATACAAGACCGGCTCATTTTTGTAGAAAGCGTTCCCCACGATGGCGTTCACCGTTACATCAACTTGATGAATGTCTTGGTGCTGCCCTCTGAAACCACCTACAAATTTAAAACCCTGACGGCTGCCGGTTGGAAAGAACAGTTCGGGCATGTTATAATAGAGGCGATGGCTTGCTCTGTGCCGGTGATTGGTTCCGATTCGGGAGAAATTCCCCATGTGATTGGAGATGCCGGTTTAGTCTTTCCAGAAGGCAATGCAGAATCGCTGCAAAATTGCCTGCGGCAGCTGATAGAAAGCCCAGCCTTAGCGGCAGATATGGCAAAGCGCGGCTACCAGCGGGCAATGGCGAACTACACAAACAGGGCTCTCGCCAAACAGCTGCTGGATTTTTACAAGGAGCTAATGGCTATATAGCGGTTCTCAGTTTGATCTACTATGGCCCAGAAACCCGGTTTCTTAAAGAAACCGGGTTTCTCAGTACCTCACTAATCTGAGAGCCGCTATAGCGGTTATAAATGATTTGTGAAATCTGTGAGGGGCCAGAAACCCGGTTTCTTTGAGAAACCGGGTTTCTTAGTACCTCACAAAGGCTGAGAACCACTATAAATGATTTGTGAAATCTGTGAGGGGCCAGAAACCCGGTTTCTTTGAGAAACCGGGTTTCTACCTTTTCACAACTCGAATAGAAACGCTATAGTGGCTGATGAGCGTGGGGAAGAAAAATCGCCCCTGCCCAGCGCGATGATGCCCAATGCCCACTGCCCAATCAACAGGAAAAACTGTGCGCATCCTGCAAATCGTTCCCTCAATCTCCCTGGTTTACGGCGGTCCCAGCCAGATGGTGCTGGGACTCTCAGCAGCCCTCGCCCGTGAGGGTGTCGGGGTGACTGTGCTGACGACGGACTCCAATGGGGATGTGGGCCAGCCCCCACTGGATGTCCCCCTGGACCGGCCTGTCGAGCTCGATGGCTTCCAAGTGCGCTATTTCCGCTGCTTTCCCTTCCGGCGCTACAAATTTTCCCCGGATTTGCTGGGCTGGCTGCACCGGCACGCCCGCGAGTTTGACTTGGCTCACATCCACGCCCTGTTCTCGCCGGTGAGCACGGCGGCGGCGGCGGTGGCGCGCGAGCGCCACCTGCCCTACATCCTCCGCCCTCTGGGCACTCTTGACCCCGCTGACTTGCGCAAAAAAAAGCAGCTGAAGCGAATTTATGCGGCGCTGTTCGAGGGGCCGAATTTGGCCGGTGCGGCGGCGATTCACTTCACCAGCGCCCAGGAAGCCAAGATTTCGGAAAGATTTGGGGCGGTGACGCGGGATTTGGTGATTCCGCTGGGCGTTAATTTTCTCGACCCCGCCCCGGAAACCCCTCAAATCCGCGCCCAGTTTGGCATTCCAGCGGACCGGCTTTTGCTGCTGTTCATGTCGCGAATTGAGCCGAAAAAGGGGCTGAATCTGCTGCTGCCGGCGCTGGAAAATCTCTTGGCTGAGGGGCTGGATTTTCACTTTGTTCTGGCTGGCAGCAATCCGCAAGATCCAGACTATGAAGCGAAGATTCGGGCGCAGGTGGAGGCGTCGCCTCTGGCCAAACGCACGACGATTACCGGCTTTGTCACCGGCACTTTGAAGGCGGCTTTGCTGCGGGAAGCGGATCTGTTTGTCCTGCCGTCTTACTACGAGAATTTTGGCATTGCGGTGGCGGAGGCAATGGCTGCCGGCACGCCGGTGTGCGTTTCGCGGGAGGTGCACATCTGGGAGGAGGTGCTGCAAGCAGGGGCGGGCTGGGTGTGCTCCTGTGATGCCGGTTCGCTCACCGAGCAACTCAGGGTGGCGCTGCGGGATGCCGGTGAGCTACACCGGCGCGGGGTGAGCGCTCGCGAGCACGCTTTGAAGAACTATAGTTGGGATGCTATCGCGCAGCAAACTGTGGGAGCTTACCGGCAAATTTTGGATAATTCTATTAAAGAGATTAGTTGAACCGCCGCCGTGAAGAAGCGCCAAGGGAAGAGGGGAAGACGGAGAAATTAATTCCAGGAAAAGGTACAAAAACCGGGTTTCTTAAAGAAACCCGGTTTCTTGCGATTGCGCATATTTTAGCTTAAAATGTGGGAAGAGGGAGGGCAACTGATGAAACTTTTTGTCCCGGGCAGGCTCTGTCTTTTTGGCGAACACAGTGACTGGGCGGGGGGCTACCGGCGGCTCAATCCGGATTTGGAAAAGGGCTGCACTCTGATTGCCGGCACGAATCAGGGGCTTTATGCTGAGGTGAAGCCTCACCCCACTCACCTGATTCTTCGGGCTTCCCTCAATGACGGCTCTCGTAAAGAGCCGGTGGCGCTTCCTATGGAAAGGCAGGTTTTGCTTGCGGAAGCGGAAAAGGGCGGTTTTTTTAGTTACGCTGCCGGTGTCGCTTATCAAATTCTCACTCACTTCCAGGTGGGGGGACTGGAAATTGACAATTACTTGACGGATCTGCCGGTGAAAAAAGGTCTGTCGTCTAGCGCTGCTATCTGTGTCCTCGTGGCTCGCGCTTTTAATCGCTTGTACGAGCTAAAAATGACGGTGCGGGGCGAAATGGAGTTTGCCTATCTGGGCGAGATTTCGACACCTTCCCGCTGCGGGCGGATGGATCAGGCTTGCGCTTACGGCAACCGGCCTATTCTGATGGCGTTTGATGGTGACACGACTGATGTTATCGAGCTAGAGGTGCCGCAGGATTTGTTTTTTGTTATCGTGGATTTGGGTGCCGGCAAGGATACCAAGGCAATTCTCAGCAGCCTGAATCAGTGCTATCCTTTGGCGACTGACGGAGTTCAGCAGAATGTCCAGAAATATCTCGGCCCGATTAGCGCTCAAATTACTCTGGAAGCCGCTGAGGCACTGCAACAGGGCGATGCTGAAAGGATTGGCGCTCTGATGAACAGGGCGCAGGCGGAATTCGACCGGTATCTCGCACCGGCTTGCCCGTCGCAACTGACGGCTCCTGTCTTGCACCAACTCCTCAATTCCCCTGCCATTCAGCCACACATTCTGGGGGGAAAGGGTGTTGGCTCTCAGGGCGATGGCTCCGCGCAGTTTATCGTAAAAGATGCGGATTGTCAAGAGCGGGCTATCGAAATTATTGAGCGCGATTTTCCCCAGATGAAATGTCTCAAGCTGGCGATTCGGCAGTAGGGGCACGCGCTGCCGGTGAGCTACAATTATAAGCTGTTATCCATAAAATTTTCGCAGGATATAGAGGGAGGGAGTCGTTTCGGGTTGGGCTAAAGCCCAATTACAAACTTTGGGCTGAAGCCCAACTACAAACTTTGGGCTGAAGCCCAACTACAAACTTTGGGCTGAAGCCCAACTACAAACTTTGGGCTGAAGCCCAACTACAAACTTTGGGCTGAAGCCCA
>Ga0114941_100232_pt1 | contig 12390 bp, 13 predicted proteins | sample DevilsHole_FD_89580 | JGI IMG/M metagenome (GOLD analysis project Ga0114941, IMG submission 89580) | Groundwater microbial communities from Devils Hole, Nevada to study Microbial Dark Matter (Phase II) - Devils Hole | ecosystem: Environmental > Aquatic > Deep subsurface > Groundwater | place...
GGTTTCTTTCCCCCCGCCGAACCCCAGAAACAACCCCAGAAACCGGGTTTCTCAATCAAGATTTCGGGAGGATGCGAAGGCGATCGCAGAAACCCGGTTTCTGGGGTTCGGCGGGGGGAAAGAAACCGGGTTCCCATTAATTCCACTTCCCCGAAGGGAAGCGACTTTTACCAATGTTCTGGCGACATTAATGAGTCACAACACTTCGCTAAACCTTGAACCTTTAATAAACAGCCCTGCTTTAACTCCAATGCCATCCACGCTTCTGGATACTCAAGTTCGTATGGGGCGGCAATAGAATGACCTAATTTGAACCCTATACGTCCGTAATAACTTGGGGCACCATATACAAATACTGCATCAAATCCCTGCGATTTTAGGATATTTAAGCCATCAGTGATGAGTTGAGTCCCTAAGCCCTGTCGTTGAAAGTTTTTAGACACAGCTAGGGGCGCAAGGATATAGACAGATAGGTGTTCACCCCCTTCGATTTTCAATGAACTGAAAATAACGTGGCCTACAATTTCATCTTGTTGTTCTACAACCAGCGAGAGCAATGGCTGCGCTGATTCATCTTTCAATATGTCACAAGCAAGTTGAGCAACAATAGCGCCTTCGGGCTCACCAAATGCGTTTTTGTGCGAGGCATGAATAGCGCCTAAATCAGAAATTATTGATTCTCTAATGTTCATGCTGTCTTCCAAGTGCTAACGCCCTGATAAGGGTCAACCAACGCGAAACACTGAACTCAAACAAGGCACCCTAACCCCAAAACTCCAATGGAACTGGGAATGCCACACGTTCGGTTTCCATTAATTCTACTTCCCCGAAAGGAAGCGACTGTCGAGCAGCTGACAGAATTGAAACCCTGTCTCGCAGTGTTTCCATTAATTCCACTCCCCCGAAGAGAAGCGACTCAGCACTGCGCCAGCGATGGGTATTGAACCTATATCAGTAACCAACAGTAGTTTATATTCTGGGTAGCTTTGGTGGTTCCGGATTGCTCTCATTTGGATACAACCATTCTAACATTTCTCCTTCTGTCATACTTAAATCAAAGAGTACAACAGATTTTGTGCGCTCAGATGAATAATAGAGAGCTGGCACATCTGGTTTGGGATTGCATGTATAAATTTTAAATTCTCTCTTTTCATCTTTTTTGACTGCCCCAAGATACTGGTTGCCTACTAGACCTAGGGGATGAAATCCTGTTAAGATTACAGCTGTGGGTAGAAGCATCTCAGCTCCAAATCGTTTTACGCCTTGAACAGTAATATAGTTAAACCTAACCTGAACAGTTTCCCCTATCCACCGATGTCCTGGTCTATCTTTAGCCCATACAGTATGTTGTACTCCATAAACTACAATTGCTCTAGCTTTAGGTTGTCCGGCTTCCATACCTATTCTCTCAACAATTTCGTCAGCCAATCTAGTAAACACCTCTGGTGGTGAAATCTTTCCATTAATTCCACTCCCCCGAAGGGAAGCGACACAAAAAGCTTAACGCCGAGTAAAATCTGTACGATGTTTCGATTAATTCCACTCCCCCGAAGGGAAGCGACCCCTCCATCTTACACCCTTACAGCACCGGCTGTCTAGAAGCGGTTTGCGGGGGGGTCTGAGTTTGTACTAACAAAACTCGCTCTAGCCCCCTCCGAAATCGCTGAAACCCGCTTCAGGAGCGAGAGCGAGGGTATCTGCGACAGAATCAGCTTTTCACGATTTTGCCGGCCCCCTCGCAGAAGAACAGCCGAAACAAAAAATGCCGGCAGGCTGCTGGCCCAAGGTGCGTGCCAGTGGGTCAACCATACCGGCACACTGGCAACCCCCCTTACCGCCGGCTTGCCTCCCGTATCTCCCAGACAAAGTGCCGGTGCCGGTCGAGCCGGCCACAACCTGGCCCAGCACAAGTGCCGGCGCAACCAAAATACCCCTGTTCCCAGGGTGCCGGTGGGGGAAAAAAGCCTTCCCGCACCCAAAGGTTGCGCCAACCGAAAGGTGCGCCGTTTGTAGTTAGGCTTTAGCCCCACCCGTTTGTAGTTGGGCTTTAGCCCCACCCGTGCGCCAAGAGTGCCGGTGAAGTTCAACGTTCGGCACCCTTGCTCCATCGTTCGGCACCCTTGCTCCATCGTTCGAGCTCCGAACTCCATCCTTGGGTACAAACGCCTTTTGTCACCCAACTAGAAATCCAGCAACCGCCCCGCAGGGCCCAACCGGCACTCCCACCGGCACCCAAACCCCTCCCCGCAATCCCCAACCGAGCCTTTTCCAACCCACCACTCCCTTAATTAACAAACACCGGCAATTGAAACCGCAACTGCTCAGACAAAACCCGTCCCCCGTGCCTTTCCTCCTCCAAAAAAACTGCGCCGCCCCAAGCAGGCAAACGGTGCTTTACAAACCGCAAAATACATGATAATATTATAGGCAAATTCATTGAGGTTTATATTCCTTGCCGGTGGGATATCGCTCAAGAAGTTTCATAGAGGGAGGCTCTGCCTCCAAATAGGCGTTGCCAGGCTCTGCCTGGCAACGAGTAAAAGGCGTTATTTTTTTGATATTTTCGGTTTATACTAGTAGCGCAACGCTGCCTTTTTAGGAAGGGGAGCTTCAGACTCCCGGTTCGGGGATAAAGAAACCGGGTTTCTCAACAAATCTCTGGGTTGGGATGCGAAGGTTGTCGCAGAAACCCGGTTTCTGGGGTTGTTTCTGGGGTTCTGCTGGGTGAAAGAAACCGGGTTTCTCAATCAATATCTGGGGGGATGCGAAGGTTGTCGCAGAAACCCGGTTTCTGGGGTTCTGCGGGGGAAAGAAACCGGGTTTATCAACAAATCTTTGGAGTAGGATGCGAAGGTTATCGCAGAAACGAGTCTCTGACCCAGATAATCAAAAACCACAACCAAACACACAAGATTACCCAAGCAAGCTAAAGCCGTATTCGCATCACCCCTACTAAAAAAATACACAAAAACAATCAAAAACAATATCCATAAAGATGAACAAGCATTTTTACAAAAAATCAACAAAAAATCAAAAATTTCAAAAACTTTATCCTCTAAAGTTAACATAAAACCATGCAAAAACAGTGCCAATCTCAGAGATAATGCAGCTTTGCATTACTTCAAAACAAAAAAAGACAGGACAATTTCAATTACAATATCAAGGATCCTATACAAATCGTTTCTAAAGAATCTTTAAACATGGGGAACTTCTCCAACTATAGAACACGTTTTTCGCAGGAGCTAGCTCCTGGAACCTAGCAATAGGGTGGTAGGAGGCGGAGCCTCCCGGCCAGCGTTCCCAGGCTCCGCCCCGGAACGAGGAAATGTGGCGACAATATGTAATAATAAAATAAAAGAGCAAAAACTTCAAGGGAGAGAGAGCAAACCAGTGCCAACCATCGCAATAGTAGATTACGATATGGGCAACCTGCACTCCGTCTGCAAAGGATTGGAGAATGCCGGCGCGACGCCAAAAATAACCGACGTGCCGGCGGAAATCCACCAGGCAGATGCCGTAGTTTTGCCCGGAGTGGGAGCCTTTGACCCCGCAATGCAACACCTGCGCGAGCGCAACTTAATCGAACCCGTGAAAGATGCGATCGCATCCGGCAAACCCTTTCTTGGCATCTGCCTCGGCTTGCAAATCCTGTTTGACAGCAGCGAAGAAGGCAGCGAACCGGGTTTGGGCGTGATTGCCGGTGCGGTGCGCCGGTTCAAACCGGAACCCGGACTCACCATTCCCCATATGGGATGGAACCGGCTGCACTTCACCCAGCCCGACATCCCCCTGTGGGGGGATTTACCCCCAACTCCCTGGGTGTACTTCGTCCATTCCTACTACGTTGACCCCATTAACCCCGAAGTTCGCGCCGCCACTGTCACCCACGGCAGCCAAACCGTAACCGCTGCGATCGCCCGCGACAACCTGATGGCAGTCCAGTTCCACCCAGAAAAATCCTCCACCACCGGCCTGCAAATCCTGGCCAACTTCGTCAACCGCGTCCGCATGCCGGTTTTGGCCGGTTGATTATACCTTCTGGGGACACCAGGGACAGGCGAGACGCCTGTCCTACGCCTGGGGGGGACAGCGGAGGGACCGGCGGGACGCCTGTGCACCCGCTGGCGCACAGTGATCAGAAATTTTGAAGATTCTTTGCGGCTTCACACACCGGCATTAAAATGTAACGGAACGTAAAGTAGGCCGAAAGTTAAAAACTAAGTTAAAAACTTTCACCCCCATTCCTCCATGAGCCTGAGAATCTACGGCAACCGGCAGCTGAAAACCTTACCCGGTTTGGACACCCGCCCCACACCGGCACGGGTGCGAGAGGCGGTGTTCAATATTTGGCAGGGGCTTAAAGCCGGCTGCCGGTGGCTGGACTTGTGCGCCGGCACCGGTGCGATGGGCGCAGAAGCCCTGTGTCGCGGCGCTGCAGCCGTCGTGGGCATCGAGCAATCTGGAGCAGCCTGCGCCATCATCCGGCAGAACTGGCAGCGCGTCGCCACCCCCGACCAAACATTCCAAGTCGTGCGGGGGGATGTCGTCGGGCGACTGAAAACCCTTGCCGGTCAGCAATTTGACCTGATTTACTTCGACCCCCCCTACGCCAGCAACCTCTACGAGCCGGTGCTGGAAGCCATCGCCGGCTACCAACTCCTGGCACCCGAAGGCGAACTCGCCGCCGAACACAGTCGGGACCGACAGCTCCCCGAAACCATTCCCCCCCTAGAAGCGTGCCGGCAGAAAGTCTACGGCAACACAGCCTTAACCTTCTACCGGCTAGCCAGCTAAGGGCATGGGGCATGGGGCATGGGGCAATGGGGCATCACGCATGCATGGCATCATCGCATTGGGTATGGGCTAAACCCTAACCCCTAAACCCCAACCCCTAAACCCTAACCCCTAAGCCCCAAACCCTAAACCCTAACTACAGACCGAGCTGATTGCCGCGCCGGTACTGCTTGTACGCAGCAAAAAACAGGCCCGCCAGGGTGACGAAAATCAGACCCAGCACAATCCCTGAAAGCAGAGGCTCTACCATTTTATGACTCCTTGTGTTTCGCGCTTGGAAGTTAAGGTTTTTTTCCCATTTCTCATACTACTAGCTCTGGAGTCATAAAAAAGAGCCTGCAACATCGGCAGGGATGAAGGACCCCACCCCCACCGGCTGCGGTTCCGGGCCAACCCAACCTCAAGACCGGCGCTTTGCCCACACGACCGGGCACTTTTAAGCTATGTTAATAATCGAAAAACTTTTTGTTCATCTTTCTTTAACTAGAGACGCTTTGGACAACCAACTGGCCAAACCCGAACAGCAAAGTCAGCTCCTGCAGTTGGCCTTAGTGGCGCTGGCAGCTTTTCTGGCCATCGTGCTGGTGCTTGCCGGCGTCTACCAGTTTCAGATATCCGATCCTTACGTCAAAAGCGTTTTATCTCTGACCGGCGATCCGGTGCAGGGACACGCCATCTTTCAAATGAACTGCGCCGGCTGTCACGGCGTGGAAGCCCACGGTCGAGTTGGGCCAAGCCTGGAGAGCATCTCCCAGCGCAAATCCGGAATTAGCCTCATCCATCAAGTCACCAGTGGCCAAACCCCCCCCATGCCGCAGTTCCAGCCCAACCCGCAAGAAATGGCCGATCTGCTCAAGTATTTGGAAACGCTATAGGTTGGGCATGGGGCATTTGCCCAAAAACCTAACTGAACTGCTGGGCGTAGAAACTGGCATAACGACCGGCACGCTCCAAGAGTTCGTCATGGGTGCCAACTTCGACAACCCGACCCGCCTCCACAACTAAAATGCGGTCGGCGCGGCGCACCGTAGCGAGCCGGTGGGCGATAATAAACACCGTGCGATCGCGCATCACCCGCTCCAGAGCTTCCCGCACCAAAGCTTCCGATTCCGAATCCAGCGCTGAAGTCGCCTCATCCAGAATCAGAATCCGGGGATTGAGCAGCACAGCGCGGGCGATCGCAATCCGCTGGCGCTGACCTCCCGACAAATTAACGCCGCGCTCTCCCACCCAGGTGTGATAGCCATCGCTCAGCTCTGTGATAAACTGGTGGGCGTTAGCAATTTCAGCCGCCACCCCCACAGCTTTGATATCGAACTGAGCCTGACCGAAAGCGATATTTTGGGCAATAGTGCCAGAAAATAGGGTGACATCCTGGGGGACAATGCCGATTTGCCGGCGCAAACTGCCCAGAGTCACATCTCGTATATTAACGCCGTCGATGAGAATCTCACCGGCTTGGGGGTCATAAAAACGGGGGAGCAAATTAACCAGTGTGGTTTTACCGGCACCCGAAGGGCCAACCAGGGCGATCGCTTCGCCTGGACGCGCCAGCAAGCTTAAATTTTGCAGGACTGGGGTGCCGGGATTGGGGGATTGTTGGGGATTGGACAGGCGAGACGCCTGTCCTACGGGTTCTGGGATGTCGTAAGCAAAGGTGACGTTGCGATATTCCACTTTGCCGGTCACAGGAGGGAGAGCGATCGCGTCTGGCTTTTCCATGACTGCCGGTGCGATGGCTAAAAGTTCAAAGATGCGATCGCAAGACGCCTCGCCTTGTTTGAAATCGCTGTAGTTGCTGGTGGTGAGCGAAATCGGGTCAATCAGCATCGCCACTGCTGCCACATAACTGATAAAACCGGCACCCGTCAAATTGCCTCGGGAAATTTGCCAACCTCCCAGGAAAAACAGCAGCAGCACGCTCACAGCTTCCAGAAAACCAACCACCACAAATTGCAGCGCCTTCACCCGCTCAGCCAGATATTTCGCCTGCCGATTGTGTTCGGCTTCTTTGCTAAAGCGGTCAAGGGCGTATTCTTCAGCGGCAAAAGCTTGCACTAGGCGAATCCCGCCGAACATTTCAGTGAGCAGAGAGGATAAATTGGACATGCGAGTTTGAGCGCGGCGGGATACAGCCAGCAGTCGCTCCCCGAACCAGGCAATTAAAACCGCCATCAGTGGGGCAACAATAATAGTGCCGAGAGTCAGCTGCCAGTTGAGCCAGATCATGTAGCCGACAACAACAATCAGCTGCAACACGCAAGGAACGAACTGGTGGAAGACTTTGTTAATCACTTCCCCAATGCGGTCGATGTCTTCGGTGAGCCGGTAGGACAAGTCGCCGGTTTTGGCGGTGACAAAGTAGCTGAGGCTGAGTTGCTGCAAGTGCGCGTATACTTGCTTGCGCAAATCAAAGGCAATTTTCAAAGCCGCTTTAGCCATCAGGGCGTCTTGGCCATACTGCACGGTGCCCCGGATCAGGAAAATCATAGCAGTCAAGCCACTCAGCTGGGCGATCGCAGCCACATCGCCGTTGCCGACAAAATTGGCCATGCGACCGGCCAGCCACGCCAGAATTGGCCAAAACACGGTAAATCCCAGAGTGCACGCCAGCGCCTGAGCGACGGTTGGCCACTGGGGGCGGATGTAGGGCAGCAGCTGCCAGTAACTAGAGCGCGTTTTCAATCTGCGATGTCCAGAACTCTCTTTGCTTTTCAGACTATCAGCTTTCCGCTACTTTTGGACTGGTAGGGGCGGGGCAAGCCTGAAATATCCGCCACACGGGGAAACATGTCCTGATTGCCGGCGGGGGTTTGGGTATCAGTGGAGAGCACCTGTGTAATAACAGCCCGCTTGGCTCGACATGTCCACTACAAGAGTGGAGTCGGGTGACTTTTCGCACTTAGATTCAACTCCCTCTAACAGCAAGGCTACTCTTATGCGTCTGCCGACTGTTGCGATTTGCACGACCGCTGCGCTAATTCAGTATAATACCCTCAGCGCCGGCGCTGTTTCAAATTTGTCCCACACTCAATACGAAATCGAGGCTAGTAACTATGTGGTTATTGCCGGGACCGGCTCGGAATTGCCGGTGGAGTCAGTCGCCCCACCGGCAGCGAAAGTAGCGCAGGTTGTAGCGCAACAACTGGCGCAAAAACTGCCGCAAAAAGAGGCGCAAAAAGAGGTGCAAAAACTGCCGCAAACAATGGCGCAAACTTCCCCACAGCCGCTTGCTGACGTGCGCGGTTACTGGGCGCAAAGTTTCATCGAACCCCTCGTGGCGCGGGGGATTATGTTCGCTTTCTCCGACGGCACTTTTCGCCCAGACGCGCCCTTGACACGCGCCGAATTTGCTGCTATAATACAAAAAGCTTTTCAGAAAACAGCGATTCGCCCTGCAGTTCAGTTTGCGGACGTGCCGGTGAGTCACCCGGCTCACACCGCGATTCAAGCAGCCTATCAGATGGGATTTATGGGAGGAAACTCCAACAAGCTATTTAATCCTGAGCAAAATATTTCCCGAACGGAAGCGCTGGTGGCTTTAGTGGGGGGATTGAACCTGAAACCCGCTAAAGTTAGTCCGTCGAGTTTAAATACTTATTTTGCCGACGCCGATCGCATTCCCGAATACGCTCGCAACAGCATTGCTGGGGCATTAGAAAACCGCATGGTGGTGAATTACCCCAACGTTCGGGTTCTCAATCCCAGTTGGGTGGCGACTCGGGCTGAGGTGGCGGCGTTTGTTTATCAAGCTTTGGTTATAACTGGGCAAATGCCGGTACTGACGCCTTCTGCAGTTGCCAGTAAACCGCAATCTGTGCCTAGCACATCGCAAACGCCGACACCCCTCGCATCGGGTACGGGGGGAATGACAGCCATCTCAGTTCCGTCGCCCCAACCGGCACTGCAGCCGACTATTTCTGCAATTGAAGCCCAGCAGGGAGAGTATACTTTAGGAGGGGGAGATCGCGTTCGCCTGGATATTGTAAATGTGTCGGAATACAGTGGGGAATACCAAATTCTCGTCAACGGCTCGCTGAATTTGCCTTTAATTGGCAAAGTCTCAGTGCAGGGAATGACTTTGGAACAGGCGGCGGCTGTTGTCTCTCAGAGATATACCCGCTTCATCCGAACTCCGATTAGCACCCTAACTCTGGTAGCGCCTCGCCCCCTGAAAGTGGCAATCTCAGGAGAGATAAACCGTCCCGGTTCTTACAGCATTACCCTCACCGGCACGCCCGATGGCAAAGGCGGGCTGCAATTCCCAACGATAACGCAGGCGATTCAAACCGCTGGGGGAATTACGCAAGCTGCTGCTTTGCGTCAAGTGCGGGTGCGCCGCCCCCAAAAAAGCGGTGCGGATCAGATAATTGGGGTGGATTTGTGGGCGCTGTTGCAGGGGGGCGATGTGCGTCAAGATTTGACTTTGCAGGATGGGGACAGTATTTTTATCCCGACTGCACCGGCTCCGAATTTAGCAGAAGCGTCTAGGTTAGCATCGGCTAGCTTTGCGGCTCCTAAAACCGAGCCGGTAAATATTGCGGTGGTTGGGGAGGTTTCCAAACCGGGTTCTTATGCAGTAAAGCCGAGCGATACAGGGGAGCGCCCGACGGTGACGCGAGCTCTGCAAGCTGCGGGGGGTGTGACGCCTTCGGCGGATTTGCGCCGGGTAGCGATACGCCGCACCACGCAAGCCGGTGGGGAGCAAATTATTGCTTTGGATTTGTGGCGGCTGTTGCGAGAGGGGGATTTGCAGCAGGATACGATATTGCAGTCGGGAGATACGATTATAATTCCCACGGTTTCGGGGGTGAATTTGGCGGAATCCTCTCAATTAGCGGCGGCTAATTTTGCGGCGGCTAAGAGTCAGCCGCTGAATGTTGCGGTGATTGGGGAAGTGGCTCGTCCGGGCACTCATGTTGTGAAAGCGGAGAAGGATGGAGATTTGCCGACTGTGACGCGGGCGCTGCAAGTGGCAGGTGGGATTACGCAGTTAGCTGATATCCGCCAGATTCGGGTGCGCCGGATTACGAGGGAGGGTTCGGAACAGACGTTTAATGTCAATTTGTGGGAGCTTTTGCAAGCGGGGGATTTGCGGCAAGATGCGATATTGCAAGAGGGAGATACGATTGTTATTCCCACGGCTACCGCGCTCAATCCAGAGGAAGCGCCTCAGCTAGCTGCGGCTAGTTTTTCACCGGATAAAATGACGGTGAATGTGGTGGGGGAGGTGGTGAAGCCTGGATCTGTGGAGGTTCCGCCGAATACGCCTTTAAATCAGGCGCTGCTGGCTGCCGGTGGGTTTAACAACCGAGCGCGGAAAGGGAAGGTGGAGCTGATACGGTTGAATCCGAATGGGACGGTTTCAAAGCGGGGTGTGGAGGTGGATTTTCAGGAAGGTATTAATGATAAAAGCAATCCCACGCTTCGCCCGAATGATGTGATTGTAGTGGGGAAATCTGGTTTGGCGAGTGTTTCGGACACTTTGGGAGATGTGCTGAATCCGCTGGGGAAAATTCTGCCCCTGCTGTTGCTGTTTTAATTTTTGGGTGCGTTTCCTGTTGGGAGAGCCAACCTTATAGCCTCTCTCATATTAGTGAGGGACTGAGAAACCCGGTTTCTTTAAGAAACCGGGTTTCTGGGCCATAGCTCATCCAACTCAGAACCGCTATATCACTTTACCTCCTCTGGAAAAGACCGGCGCAATAACCAAACCAGCACGCCTCCCGTAACCCCGGCAAAGATAGCAGCCATCACCACAGTCAGCATCACAGCTAGTACAATATTTCTCAAGCCAGTCAGACCGGCACCCAAAACAGCCAAACCGGCAGTATTGAGGGCCACACTCACTAGCACCCACCAGCCAGCACTGCCAACGATTTGCCGCAAAACTAACCACTGGGCAATTCCAACACAAACTCCCATGAGGGCACCGAACTTCGCCCAGTCACCGGCACCCGACAGCTGAAGATTCCCGACAGCGAACAGCGCACCGAATACGGCACTGCCGACAAAATTTACTAGCACCCACCAGCGGGCTTTCTTGACGATTTGCCGCAAAATCACCCACTGCATAATTCCCACGCCAACCCCCGGCAAACCAAATAAAGCGGCATAAGCCCAAGTGTTACCGGCACGGAGGGAAAGGACTAGCGCCACCACCAAACCCGAAGGCCAACCGGCAAGATTCCCCAGCAAAGTCGCCAGAACCCACTGCCACCAAAAGCCCCATTCCCCTGCAGAGATTCCCCACGATGCGGGAGACGGTATTGACGGTATTGACGGTATTTGAAAAGCGGGTAGCGGTTTCACCGGCACAGAAACTCGCGGTTGCGCCGGCGGAGAAACCGTCTGGCTGGAATTGAGAGTTTGTTCAATTTGTGCCAGCTCGCGCAATATCACCCCCGCGCTCGCTGGGCGATCTTTAACCGCCGGTGCCATCAGTTTATCGATTAAATCTGCCAGCGCCGGCAAAATATTGGGGGCAAAATTGCGCCACCGCAACTCATCTGTGCTAGAATTGTATATGGCGGGGTCAGTTGGCTGCTTGCCGGTGAGCAGATAAACAAACGTGCGCCCCAAGGCATAGAAATCCGATTGCGGCACGGGAGAGCCTTTTTGCTGTTCTGGTGGTGTGTAACCGGCAGTGTAAAACCCTGGCTTGTTGCTGCCAACCACGGCAGTTGCGGCCACTTGCCAGACAGCGCTAAAATCAGTCAGCACCAGCTGACCGTCCGGCTTGAGGACAATCTTGGTGGCTTTGATATTCCAGTGGTAAAGGTCCTGCTGGTGTGCCGCCTGCAAAATCCCCGCTAGCTGGGACAGCCATTCCACCGCTAACTTTTGGTCGGGGGGGCGATTTTTTCGCTGTTTCTGATAGTCCGCCAAATCTATACCGTCGATTTGTTCCATCGCCAGACAGTGCACCGGCGTCTTGCTGTTGCGGGGAAAGAAGATAAAGTTGCCATCTGTTTTGGGAATCCCTGGATGATTGATTTGGCTTAGGGCTTGCGCTTCTTGCTGAAATAATTGTACAGCTTGCGGGCTATCGCTCGTGAGAACTTTGAGAAGTTTGGGGGTGCCGGTGTCGCTGACCTCATAAATTTTGCCAAAGTTACCTTTAGGGCTCAGCAAACGAGTCACCCGATAGCGCTTTGCCAGCAGCAACTCAGAGCCGCAGCTCTGGCAAAATTGGATACTGTCAGGATTTTCGGGTTTTGGGCAGTTGGGGTTGACGCACAGGCTCATAAAGGCAGCCGGTAGATTTTATAGTAGATAGTTTAACCTTGGATTGGGGATTGGGCATTTAGCCCAAAAGTTCGTAGTTGGGCTTTAGCCCAAAGAAAGTAGTTGGGCTTTAGCCCAAAAGTTCGTAGTTGGGCTTTATCCCAAAGAAAGTAGTTGGGCTTTAGCCCAAAAGTTCGTAGTTGGGCTTTAGCCCAAAGAAAGTAGTTGGGCTTTAGCCCAAAGAAAGTAGTTGGGCTTTAGCCCAAAAGTTCGTAGTTGGGCTTTAGCCCAAAAGTTCGTAGTTGGGCTTTAGCCCAAAAGTTCGTAGTTGGGCTTTAGCCCAAAAGTTCGTAGTTGGGCTTTAGCCCA
>Ga0114941_100236_pt1 | contig 12237 bp, 9 predicted proteins | sample DevilsHole_FD_89580 | JGI IMG/M metagenome (GOLD analysis project Ga0114941, IMG submission 89580) | Groundwater microbial communities from Devils Hole, Nevada to study Microbial Dark Matter (Phase II) - Devils Hole | ecosystem: Environmental > Aquatic > Deep subsurface > Groundwater | place...
AACTAATATGGCTGCTGCTATAATGGACATCGTGGCTGCTGGAGCAAATGTTAAAAAATATTAAAGAATCAGGCAAACATGCCGAAGTTTAGCTATCTTTAAAAAGAAGGTGTTCAAAACAATCTCACTGTGCTAGAAATAAAGAGGTGATGGTCATATAAAGTCCAGCCAAAGGCCATTCTGCCATGTCGTCCTAAAGCAGCTGTCCGCCCCTGACTTGAAGTGGCCCACGACCACTTATATATCAGCCATCTGGGTGTGGAAAAAGAGGCTACTAAACAGTCAAGACAAACCACATACACCCTGGGAAAAGTCAGGGATTATACAAATACACAACAAAGAGGAATTTATGGAATCACTACACCGTTGCATTCGCACCCTACCGCATATACCGCCGCATTATAGTTCTTCCCTCACTTTTAGCTCAGATGGGAAAACTTTGCTTAGTGTTGATGACTCACAGCGGACTGCCAACCTGTGGGATGTCAATACTGGCGAATTGAAAACAACATTGACTGGATTGACTGGATTGTCCAGGATTCCCTGGATTAGCTTATTTAGTCTAGATGGCAAGACTTTAGTAGCTTATAGAGACCTGAGCAAGAGCCTCAAAATTTTGGATGTAGAAACTGGCGAACTGAAGAACAGTTTGACTGGGGATTCATCTTCATTTTACTTTCTCGCTGTCAGTCCCGATGGAAATACTTTAGCTGTCCAAGAGATTATCCAAGAAACTTCGTATATCAAACTTTGGGATATTAGCACTGGCGAACTGAGAAGCCATATTGCTCCTGAGGGTTTCAATATCCGTCAGGACGAGCCACAAAATGCTGTATTCAGTCCAAACGGAAAAACTCTAGCCATTGTTACTGCAGATGTGCCCAGTGTATGGTGCTCAAACCGAAAAGAAACCGTCACTGTATGGGACGTGTCTACTGGTCAAATGATAAGATCCTTAGATGTTACAAACAGTTTCCATCCTTCAAGTAAAATAGTTTTCAGCCATGACGGTAACAATGTATTTATTAGTCATAACATAAGCACAGCACAGACAGTTTATAGTTCAGGGGGAAGTATTGGTGGTTCAGGCGAATCAAGCATGACAATACTGTGGGACTTTAATACAGGTGCGAGCAAAAAATTCCGTTCAGGTCACATTTGCGCCCTGATTCCAGAGCGGCAAATATTCGTTGAACAATTGCAGGATGAACCCCACCCCCCAACCCCCTCCCCGCGTGCGGGGAGGGGGAGAAAGAGAGGGGTTTCCATAAGTGGAAAAAGTTCCGATCATCCTTCTACTGTGCAACGCCGGCAAATATTATTCGTTGGCTTACAGTTAGAGGAGAGCCCATTTAATCCAGGCTTATCTGGTCATTCCAATTACATAAATATTGTAGATATAGAGACTGGTCAAAATATTAAATCTTTTGCTGGATGTGCTGCTGCATTAAGTCCAGATGGAAAGACTCTTGCTGTTGGTGGCGATCCCGATCCTACAACCCGTCCAGATTCCAATATGGAAGCTGTCCGGCTCTTAGATTGGTCAACTGGAGTATCTATTGCTAATATTCCTGGCCCAGTTAGGACTTTCACTTTTAGCCCAGATGGCCAGATTTTAGCGGTAGGCAGGGAGACAATTAAACTCTGGCAGTCAAGCACGGAACCCATTGTTAAGCAGCCATTACATGGAGATGCTAACCCCCATTTAAACCGGTTGGAAAATTTACTAGCGGCAGAACTGTGGGAAGATGCGGATCGGGAAATGGCTGATATCATCAAACGGTTTCCTTCTCAAAATATAAACGCCCTTGACCAGTTGTGGGTTCACTATAGCAACGTATACTATGGTTTTAGTGTCCAGAAACCAATTTGGCAAAAAATTCTGGAGAATCCGAATGCGAGGACTCCCTTAAATAATCTAACCCTTGATAACTGGGAAGAATTCCAATTCCGTGTGGGCTGGGGTACGGTTGATTATGCGCGTTTCATTGTTAGCGATAATGATGAACGTTTCAGAAACGATTATCGAAAAACACAAAAGGCATACTATCCGCGAAAAGTTTATCTAGACAATCTAGACAAATTATTAGAACTTTTGTCACACTTGCCAGGATAGTAGAGAAAGCAAAATCAGCCAGCGTTTATAATTACCTCTTTTGCGAATTGTAGCATCCATTTCACCGGCAGTCAAGCTTTTTGCTCAAAAAAATGCCGGTTCCCCTCCCCACCCCAATACCAAAAAGCCCGCGCAGGCGGGCTTTGTCTGTATAGCGGCAGGTTTCAACCTGCCGGCTTTCTCCAAAAAAAGCCACTCCCCCTCCCCACCCCAATACCAAAAAGCCCGCGTTTTTCCGGCGTAGCACAGGCCAGAGCGCCTGTGCCAAACGCCTGTGCCAAACGCCTGTGCCAAAAAGCCCTCCCCCGCACCCCAACCCATCGGCACACACCTCAACCTAAACCGAACATCCCAACTGCACCTCCGAAACCCAACCGGCATGGAACCCATACGGAACCCGCTGCGGAATCATCACCCGCGCCACCGGCTCACCTGTCAAATCCTGAGCATTGAATACCACCAATTCAGAAGTATCCTCACCCCCGTCATAAACAAAAGTCAGCAACCACCCATCATCCTCAGCAACAGCACCCCGACGCGGAACAAAAACAGCCTCCCCGCCATATCGCCCCGCACCGAATTCGTGAGTTTCCGACTTGCCGGTGATCAAATCATACTTAATCAACCCATCAAACAGCAGCACCGGAGTGTTGGCTATCCTAGCGGTATAGCCATATCGCGTTTTTCGCCCCAATAGCTGTTCGTTTACGCGGGGAAATTCTATAGGCACATCGTCGAGCATCTCCTCACGAACAGTGCCGGTGCGGAGGTTAAATCGCCACTGGTACAGTGGGCGATTCGGGTCAGTAGATGTCGGGTCTGGCTCTACAAGTCCTCCGTCTTTCATCCGACAGCCGGCAAGCACCACCTCATCCCCCTCCTCGTAAGCGTTGAGAGTATGAGGGACAAAGCAGGGAAGACTTTCAAACCAGCGGATATCGCTATTATCCCCATGACGCGGTACAATACCAAACCGGCTGGCACGCTCCCCCTCAAACATCAGCATTGGCTCGCCCCGCCGCATCCGTTCAACGCTGAAAATCAGCGGCAAATCCATAAAAATCGTATAATTTTCCGTGATGGCAAAATCGTGCATCATCACCGGCACCGGCAACTCAATCGGCACAGTCCGCAACAGCTCCCCCTGCGCTGAGACAACGCTATATTGCAAGTACGGAGGCTCCACTGGCGAATAGCCAAAAAACATCATCTCCCCACTCTCCGGATCGACCTTAGGATGAGCCGTGAACGGAGAAACCAACTTGCCCCCATAAGTCTGCTCCCCAAAAGTCTCCAAACTCGGTAATTTAATGGAGTGAGGCGCACCACCCTCCCAAAGCGCCAGTAACTGACCGGCGTGCCAAACCAAAGCCGTATTTGCCGTATTCTTGTACGCGCCGTGCGGATTGTCCATCTGCGGAGGTTCAAACACTCCCGTCCAAATCGCCCGACCGGCATCCCGCTCAATCTCAAAACCCCGCGTCCGCACATAGCGGTTCAGGTAACAAGCCTTCCCATTGCTAATGCGCACCCCGTGCAGCATCCCATCCCCATCAAACCAGTGATACTGTCCAATAGGCGGAAACTGCGGATTCGGGCCATTGCGCAAAAACATCCCAGACAAATCACTGGGCAATTCGCCAATTACCTTCAAATCCTCAGCAGACACCTCTTCGGGCACCGGCGCAAAATTACCCTCCAGATAAGGATTTCCTGCCGCTATAGCCATTTTCTCTGCTGTCATCGCCAATTAAACTGTTACCGAAACAACTCAGGTACTTCCAGATAATAATAACCTTTCCCCCAGGATAGCTGCAACCCGTTGCCCCAGATACCCTCTCCTCCTATCGATAGAGGTTGCGGCAATCTCCAGAGAGCTAAGCTATGATTAACTTCATCAAAACTGCACAACTACCAATTAACAAATCCTTCACAATCACCCAACATGACCGGTCGTCGAGCCTTCTTGCAGCAGAGTGCCAGTTTACTCAGCCTAGTGGGACTGTCCCTAGTCGCCTGCAACACTGCCCCCACCGACAACCCCAGCCAACCACACACAGCAACCACCATGAAACTGCACAGCACAGCATTCAACCCCAACAACCTAATTCCTTTCCAACACACCTGCGATGGCCAAGACATCTCCCCGCCCCTCAGCTGGGACTCGCCACCCGCCGGTGCAAAAAGCCTCGTCCTGATTTGCGACGATCCCGACGCCCCCAGAGGCAGCTTCGTCCACTGGATACTCTACGACCTCCCACCCCTAGCCCACCAACTGCCCTCAGGAGTCCCCAAACAGCCCAAACTGCCCACCGGCGGCGTCCAAGGGAAAAACGACTTTGGCAACCTCGGTTATGGAGGCCCTTGTCCCCCCAGCGGCACCCACCGCTACGTTTTCAAACTCTACGCCCTAGACAAACAGCTCGACTTGCAGCCGGGCGCAACAAAAGCTCAAGTCCTCAAAGCAATCGAAGGCCACAATTTAGCCACAGCCGAGCTAATCGGACGCTACGCCCGAAAGCGCTAGAAAGCCGGCACGCCCCACACAACCTCCCTCTTCCTCTTGGCGTCCGGGCGCGTCGGGCGCGGTTCAATTCCCTTCCCTAACGCTGCAATTTAACAGCCGTGCCCGTAGCCGTAATCAGCAGCAAAGCCCCACTGCCGCCAAGACTGATAGTGCCGGTGTCAACCTCAATGCCAACCACAGCATCCGCGCCCAGCTTGCGGGCGCGTTGCTCCAGTTCAGCCAGCGCCTCTCGGTGTCCCCGCTCAAACACCTCCTCATAGCTGCCGGTGCGCCCGCCGATAATATCCCGAATGCCGGCAAAAAAATCTCGCACAGCATTGCTGCCATAGACCACTTCAGCTGTTACAATCCCCAAATAAGCTTGAACAACCGCACCTTGAATGACATCAGTTGTTGTTAAAATCATAAATTCCCCTCACGCACGCCCATCACTTAGCACAGCTGCCGTTTCCAAACACAACTATTCCTGATTCAATATTGAGGCTAGAGTAGCACACACAAGTGACCCGAAGAGAGCAGACCGTGCAAAAGCAGACTTTATTTGTACTCAGTTCCTTGCTATTGGGAACAGTGGCAGCAGCCCAGCCGCCGAGCGCCAGAGCCGAAACGCCCGTCGCTCAAACCAACAGCAACAGCCAACAATTGAAGGACCTCTTGCGGCAAGCCCGCCAGTTCGTGGACAGAGGAGACTTGCCCAGCGCCCTGGCAATTTACCAGCAAGCCGCCAGCTTGGACAGCAGAAACGCCCGGATTTTCTCTGGCATAGGCTACTTGCAAGCGCGTCAGGCAAACTACCAGGCTGCAGCGGACGCCTACCGGCAGGCGGTTGCCCTCGATCCGAAAAATGCAGATTTCCAGTACGCCTTGGGCTACAGTCTGGCCAATGCGGGAGACAATACCAGTGCCGCATTTGCCTACAGTCGCGCCGCCTCCCTCGATCCGAAAAACGTCAATGCTTTTCAGGGGCTGGGCGTGGTGCTGTTGCGAGCCGGTGACTACAGCACAGCCCTCAATGCCTTCCAGCAAGTCATCGTCCTCGACCCCAAAAACTGGAAAGCCTATGAGTCGATGGGGTCAATACTCGTACAGCAGCAACGCTATCCAGAAGCGATTCAAATGCTCCAGCAAGCCGCCCGGCTCGCTCCCAGGGAAGCCAGCGTGCTGGTGAGTTTAGGCAGCGCCTTCCTGGCCCAGGGCAACCTGAGCGCAGCTCGCTTGCAGTTAGAGCGAGCCGCCGGGCTGGCTCCCAGGAATGCCGAGATTTACTTCCAAATTGGCCAAATTTTGCAGAATCAGAAAGACTTTGAGCGTGCTGTAGGCGCGTATCAGCAAGCCTTCTCCCTCAACTCGCAGTTGGTGGAAGCCCAAGCGGCGATTGGCGCGATTCGGCTGCAGCAGCAGGACTTCCTGCGGGCGATCGTGATTTATCAGGAAGTGATTCGCATCTCTCCCCAAGACGCCGCAGCTTACTATAACCTGGGTCTGGCTTACCAAGGCCGGCAGAGCCTGCGAGAAGCAATCTCCGCCTTTGAGCAAGCCCGCACGCTCTATCAGCAGCAGGGCAATATTGAATGGGTGCAGAAAATCGATGAGGCGCTGCGGGCGCTGCAGCAGTGACAGTTGTTCGGCTTGATTGTGTTTCCTTAAATTCCGAGTCTCCCGCCACTCTCCCGGTGCTGCTCAAACCCCCTGTGTCAACGGTAAGGTCGGGGTAAACCGGCCTCGTGGGCGGAGAGTTGTCTGCGCACCGACTTGGGGAAATCATAAGCTATGGCGCATTTTATTTACACTATCTATCTCTACCTGAACGCTCGGGGGCGGGCACAGTGTCCCGCCCATACAGGCTTGTAAAGCCAAACAGACCGGCTCTGTTCCCTTACAAGAGATAAGCAAATTAAAAGCCAAACAGCTTATCCGCGCAGTTGAAAATAGATCGCGCAAGCACTCTAAACTCTAATCAGCAAACTCTAATCAGCCAGAGGCTGCTGAGCAATTTTGTTCAAGCCCACCGACTGCAGCAGGCTTGCCCAGTCAGCAGCCAGCGCCGAATTGCCCGCCGAAGCCCGACGGGCAGCAGCGAGGGCGCTGAGAGTGTCCTGCCAAAGGCCAGCGGATGCGTAAACGGCGACGCGCTCGCGCACTGACGCCTTCTGTAAATTGCCCACAAGTGCCGGGTTTGGTTCAACCCGCTGCACCCACCCTTCTACAAGCTGGTCATCCTCAGGGATGTCAGCATTGCAACTGATGGAAAATTCCCAGCGGTAATCTTTGCCTACCTCTAGCGGTGGCAGCCCTGCCGTATCGGGCAGACTGATGCTAATCACACCGGGTTTACCAGCGGTGTTGAAAGTCGTCTTGTAAATCGACTGGTCGTTTTTATCGAGCAACTCAAACTGCACCGTTTGCGGGGCAGTGGCGGGAATGTAGAAAAAGAAACTGGGATAGGGGGATAAAGTTTGCCCCAAGTTGGTTTCTGGCATCAAAGCGATCAGCGGCTCTTTGCACACCGTCACCGGCCCGCGAGTTCCCGCCCCTTCCCGCCGACCGGGCAGCCCTCGTGCCGGTGGCTTAAACCCCAGACTTTCCGCTACCAGAAAACCCCCTGGTGTTCCTGATGCCGGCACCCGCGCTGGTGGCGTCAGCTGCGCCAGCGCCCCTGCCGGAAAGCCAGAACCCCACAGACTCAAGCTAGAAGCGAGAGCTGATATTATAAGCCCAAAGCTATATTTTGTCAAAGGCATGCTAGATTTTAGATTTGAGATTGTAGAGTAGATATTTTAGTTTTTATTTGGCAAGACTTGCCCAGAATCTTGACCTGTAATATCACGTTGGGTTGAATATCCATAAGATCTCTCAGTCAGGGCATTTGTCTCCCTATAATTGCGGATAATCTTCCCCAAGCCCCATCCAACCCGGAGCATTACGGATGCCTCCCCCCAATAAATTTAGATATTTCCGAATGAATAGTATTTACAAAATGCGACGGCTTGCCGGCAGGTTTTGTGTCGAAGCTTTCTTCCGGAACTCAGAAATGTGTACAAATTGCACACAAAGTAGCCCCGACACTTGGGTGCCCAATGCCAAGGGGTTAGGGGTTAGTGGTTAGGGGTTAGGTGTTAGGTGTTAGGGGAAAGCCAATGCCCCCTGGCCGCTCGCCCGCTCGCCCGCTCGTCCGCTCGCCCGCTCGTCCGCTCGTCCGCTCGCCCCCTGCCATGATCCCCCATCTCCGGAGCCCAAAGCTCAGCCCTCAGTCTTGCTGCGAGTCCGCCACCCCACCACCCAGTAGACATCGACCGTTTGATGCTTGCCCTTGAGCACCAGCGGACCCCAAGGCTCAACTAGAAACTGATCCTGGAGGTGAACCAGAGTTTCCTTGGCGATCAGCACCCGACAAATGCTGGACTGGCGGTCTTTCTCGCAACTTTCCAGACGGGAGGCAATATTGACGCTATCACCAATAATGCCGTATTCCAGGCGCTCAGAGCCGCCCAAACTGCCGGCGACAACCGGGCCGGTGAAAATCCCCACCCGCATCTGAACCACCGGCAGCCCCCGCCGCTTCCAGTCCTGATTCAGCTGCCCGAGGCGCTCGCCAAAGGCCAGACCGCAAGCCACCGCATGGCGGGCGTCCGAGGCGATTTCCTCCTCAGTTGTGCGAGCCACCGGCACCCCAAACACCGCCATAATGCCATCGCCGGTAAACTTGTTGACAATGCCGCGATGCGCCGCCACTTCGTGGGTGAGGGCGGAAAGATATTCGTTGAGCCACTCCATCAGCCGTTCCGGAGGCAGCTGTTCGGAGATCGTGCTGAAGTCTTTGAGATCCGTGAACAGCATAGTGGCGGTCAGCTTTTGTCCGGGAAGTTTGCCTTCCTTGAGCAAGACAAAGCGGTTGTTCCAGAGGGCGTCAGCAACTTCTGGGGAAGTGTTTTGCCCCAAAAGCTTCATAACAATTTGCTGCTGCAGACCGGCTTGATACGCCCGGTATGTTACCACCGAGGTAGCGGTGAGAGCCAGAGATAGAGCCGGTGTTGCCACCGGCACCCATGTGGCGCGAGTGAACAGGTAGAAACAAGTGGCCGAGAGCACCCCCAACATTGCAGTCCCACTGAGCGCCAAAACCGCAGGATGCCGGCTGCACCAACCCACAGTGCCCCCGACAGCCGCCCACAACGCCACCCACAGCAGCTCCGCCCATTCTGGCCAAAACCCGAACAGGGGGCGCTCCCCCAAAACAGCACTGAGGATAAGGCTTGCGATCTGGGCGTGAACAAGCACCCCAGCCATTTTCGGCTCCGTCCGATTGGCTGGACTGTAGGGAGTCAAGAAAAGGTCTCTTCGGCTGGGCGCTGTGTAGCCAATCAGGACAATCTTGTCTTTCACCCAGTTCGGATCGAGCCACCCGTACAAAACCTGCCTTAGGGAAACAGTCCGCGCCACATGGCTCGGCGAGCGGTAATTGAGCAGAATCTGGTAGCCTTTGTTATCAATCCTTTGATAGCCGCCAGAATTTTCCTCCAGCGGCAAAAACGCAGCCATTCCCCAGCGGATGGAGTTAGGATTGTGAGGGCTGTTGTTGGGCTCGTGTCCTTTGGCCGCCAGATATTGCATAGCCAGTTGCATGCCAAAAGAAAATAGGGTCGTGTCTTGCCTCAGGTTGCCAAACAGCAAACTGCGACGGACCACCCCATCTGGATCTTGCAGGATGTCGTTAAAGCCAATGCGCTCGACCGGCACATTTGGCGGCGGCGGCACTTCCAGGGTTCCCGTACCGGACGTCCCCATTTTTGCTATGGCAATCGTATTCGGTTTTTGCAGCTGAGCCTTCAGTGCCAGTGCGCCTTTCCCTTGCGGGATATCGCGAAACACATCTAAGCCAATCACAGCCGGCTGGGGAAGCTGCAATTTCTCCAACAGCTGCGCCACCACCTGATCGGAGAGCGTTGATTGCCGCAGCGCCTGGATGTCTTCCTCTGTGATGCCCACCACCAGCAGCCGGGGATCTGGCCCAACATCGGCCCTTCGCAGCACCATCTGGTCGTAAGCCATCAGTTCTAAGTGCTGCAGCCCACCCAAATGCCGCACAGCCAGGAGCGACACGCTGCAAGCAACAGAGGCGAGCGCCACTACGCCCGCACCAGTTAAGTCTGGCCGTTTCTCGCCAAGCAGGCGCAATAACTTAGCAATCACGGATGACCTTGAACTCGGAGCTGTCAGAGAATAGCGCCACATCGGTCAACTGATGCTGATAGAAGTTTTTGTGTTTGCCGTCCAGTCAGCCCCACTGTTGCCAGCCCTTTGAGCGCGATGTTCCCAGGAGAGACTTGATTAATCGAGTCTCTGCGCTGTTTTTATGCCCATCCTCAACTTATGTTCCTACACTAAGACATTTTCCGCCCGCCGTCGAGGGGTCTGGCATATCGGGGGTCAGACCCCTTGCCGACCGGCATGATCGACAGGGGGGTAATGGTTTCTCCTTTGTTCCCGATTCCTTGTTACTTCTGGCTTGAGATCGGGAGATTTGACGAAAATATAAGAGTTTGAGCACCGGCGCGGGCCGGTCGGCATAGCTGAGCTGGCCGGCCCTATGGGCCCTACTTGAATGAAAAACCAGATTATATCATTTTGTTACAGGTAAAACCCCTGGCATCTCCCCTGAAGCAGTTGACAGTGGGGTGCTCAGAAATGCTCAAATGGTGTGGGGAGGTTTAGTTCAATTTGCAGCAACCTCACATATATTTTCCGTGAACCCGCCCCAAAGCGTGCACTACAGCATCAGGGAAAGGCCACCGTGCGATTGCCGGGGGCAGGTAATTGCTGCGCGTCAGAGGTCGAGGTGCGCCGGCAGCCCCAGCAATGGCCACCGCCGGAACTTGAACTGCCGGTGCCGACGGCCACAGCCTTTGGAGAGCGAAATCTTCCTCGCGCCGGTCAGCCCTCAAGCCGGCACCGCCTCCGGGCTTCCCGAACAGCGCACGCTCACTGGCCAAGAGGCAGCGGCGTCGAGCCGGTGCGGCGTCTGAATTAGGCCCAACATCTGTCCCGGATGTCAGGGCAGAAAACTTATGCCTGCCGCCCGCCGTGGGACTGATATATTTCTGCTAGATTATCCTTGTAATCAACCGGCATCCGTTGATCTGCCCCAGATCATCCGCGTAAAATACAGGGGAGGAATCAGACGCGGTATCGCTCACATAAAATGTCCATTACTCCCCAGCTGCCATCAAGTTAGAGGAGCTAGCAATATGCTTAACACCGACGGGAGTTTTAGTGCCAGTCTCTACGAGATGTGGCATGAAATTTCCATAAAGACTGCCAAATTAATGGCGGCTGACCGTGCGACTATTTTCTTAATAGATGAACAAAAGAACGAACTCTGTTCGATTGCTGCCAGCGGTGATAGAGGAGTCATAGAAATAAGGATTCCCGCCAATCAGGGGATTGCCGGTGAGGTGGTAGCCCTCAAGAAAAGCGTCAATCTTCCCAGGTATTTCGATGAAAGTCCTGGCTCAGCTGCAGCAAAAGAGCTGGAGCGCCAAACCGGATACCGCACCCATTCTCTACTGGCACTGCCCCTGTTTAATGAGAGAGGCAAGCTGATTGCAGTTGTCCAACTCCTCAACAAACTGAAAAGCCCTGACGAACCGTCAGCGCCCCTGTCTGAAAGAGTTGACCCATCAGGCTTTACGCCAGCCGACGAAGCGCGGTTTGCCGAATTTGTCCCTCTGCTTGAGCCAGTTCTGGAACGGTGCCTCAAGGCGGTATCAGCTGCCGGTGCGCTGACAACTTCCAGAGAAACTTCCTCCTCGGAACCCAGGCAGGCAACCTCAGGAAATGGCGAAAGGCCCAGTCAAAGCGCCCCGCCAGCTTCAAACAGCATACAGGCTTTCAATGAAAACTTTGAAATTCTGAATGTTATATTTGACAGGGGGCTGGAAGCAACTCTGCACCAAATGTTGCGGGATGTCAGCCAAACAGCGGGAGAATTGCTGAATGCAGACAGGACGAGGATTTTTGTTTTTGATGAGGCCAACAGTGATCTGTGGGCGGTGGCGGACGGTGCGGAGGCAGCTTTAGAGATTGGCATTCCTGCCGATAAAGGAATAGTCGGGGAGGTGGCTCAGACAAAGAGAGCGGTGAATATACCACTGGATTTTTTTGACGACCCGCGCTCTGCAGATGCCAAGAGATTATACCATAAAACCGGATACCGCACCTACACGGCGCTGGCAGTGCCGGTACTGAGTGAGGGGGGAGATTTAGTTGCGGTCGTCCTGTTCCTGAATAAGTTGAAAAAAAAGCATCAGGCAACCGATACCTTAGGGAAAAGAATTGATACAAAGAGCTTTACGGAGGCGGATAAAGCGCTTTTTGCTGAACAAGCCCCGCAGATTCGCCTGATTCTGGAAAGATGCCGGCTGCTGTACGCTGCAGCCCAGAAACAGCGCTTAACCGCAGCGCTGATGGAAGCCACGCGCTCTCTGGCACAGAGCAGTTTGGATTTAGACGCAACTCTCCAGCTCTTGATGGGGCAGGCGTTGAGGCTGGCGAAAGCAGATCGCTGCACCCTGTGGGTTTTAGACCGGCAGCGCGA
>Ga0114941_100237_pt1 | contig 12226 bp, 8 predicted proteins | sample DevilsHole_FD_89580 | JGI IMG/M metagenome (GOLD analysis project Ga0114941, IMG submission 89580) | Groundwater microbial communities from Devils Hole, Nevada to study Microbial Dark Matter (Phase II) - Devils Hole | ecosystem: Environmental > Aquatic > Deep subsurface > Groundwater | place...
AAGGGATGCTCCCGGTCCGCAAGATCGAGGAAGAGCACGTCGCCTTCGCGATCCGGCGGCGATCTGGCCCGCGCCGTTCTCCAGCAGGTGCCGCCGGATCGCGAAGGCGACGTGCTCTTCCTCGATCTTGCGGACCGGGAGCATCCCTTTCCGCTGAATGTGTTGAGTGCTCGCGACGCTGAAGAAGGCGCGATGCTCGTCGAGGAACTCTTGAGCGTGTTTCACCGCCTGCACGGGACGGCCTGGGGGCCGCTCTTGTCCCATCAGTTGCGCATGGGTCTTCGCGCCGCGATGCTCACGGGGGAAAGCCTTCGTGACGTGCTTGCGCTCTTCACGGACGCTCGGGCCCGCGCCCGTATCGTGCCGCAGCTTCGCGATCCGCTCCTCCGCACGTTCTGGACCGAAGAGTTTCCCACGATTCCCTCGATCCGCCGCGGCGCGGTCACAAACAAGGTCGTGCCGCTTGTGACCCACCCGCTCCTCGGACCGATCATCGGTGCGCGCACGTGCATCGTGGACGCGGACGCGCTCGTCGCGGAGGAGCAGATCCTCATCGTGAATTTGGCGAGCGGCTCGCCGGGCGATGACGTGAGCGTGCTCCTCGGGAGCTTCCTCGTGCAGAAGATCATCGCAGCCGCCTTCCGCCAGGCACGGCTTCCCGAGCGTGACCGCATCCCGCACGTGCTTGTCGTCGATGAGTTCCAACGCTTCATGCACCGGACCGCGAGCTTCGATCAGATCCTGGCCGAGGCCCGGAAGTATCGCCTGCGCCTTCTCGTTGCCAACCAGTTCGCCGAGCAGCTTGACGCGTCTGTGCGTGCGGCACTTTTCGGAAATGTCGGCGCGCTTGCGGCGTTCCGGCTTGGGCACCGGGACGCCCGGATTCTCGCTGCCGAGTTCCCTGGCGCGCATCACGACGATCTCATTGAGCTTGGCCGCGGGCAGTGCCTCGTGCGCATCGGGACGGACTGGACGACACTGCGCACCCTACCGCCACCCGCGCGCCCACAGGATGATCTCACACCGCGAATTGTTACGGCTACGCAGGACCGTATCCGCGCGCTTGCTGAGCGCTCGGCGGACCCTGCGCCAACACCCATTGAGACGGCCGAGGAGTTCGTGCGCTAGCGGCGAGACGCAGGCGTTCGTGCGAGTGAGGACGGCGAGAAGACGGGACGACCCGCTAGTCGAATTCGGAGACGACCGCCCGTTTTTTCACGTCCACCACGTATGTGTATCCGTAACTCTCCGGGTCAACGACATAGAGCGTCACGTCATCCGGAGGATGGCGTATTTCTCCAGGGCTCACACGCTCATTGAGGCGCGAGGCAAATCCTTGAGACAGCATGTGGTTGCGGGCAACGAGAAGAGCCGTTCCAACCGCTGCCGGGGAGATGTGTGCCACACGCACAATCTTCTCCGTCGATGGTTGTTCCACAAGACGAACAGAGGGAGTGATCATGAAGGTGTATCGCTCGTTGGCGTACAGAACGTCCGCTCCCGGAACGCTTGTGGGAATATGGGAACGCAATAGCACAGGAACATGGAGCCGTGTCGGATCCGCATCGGGATACGGCGTGCCGGGTTCGACGCTCCACAACGCATGGGCCTCGGGAGGGAGCGGCAGGGCGGCGAGTTCTTGCCGAACGAGGGTGACTGGATCGTGGGAACGCACACGGGGCGTGACCGAGGGCAGAGGGTGTGCGGGTGAGGCGAGAGGAAGACCGGACGCGGCCGCGGCGGGAACGTCGCCCCCTGTCGATGGGAGGGTGATAGGTGTGTGAGTAGGAGGTTCACTCCCGGTGTTTCGCACCGAAAACACCACAGCGCCCGCCGTCGCGAGGAGGGCGAGGCTGCCGACGACGAGGCCGATGATCAGTGGGAACGGCACACCACTGTGTTAATACCTCAACGCCCTTGCATCGTTACTACGGAAATACTAACTCCGTTCCGCAGTAATCCCGCGCATACTGGTGCATGATCGAACGAATGTCTTTGACAGGCGAGGGAAAATCACTCTCGACCGTCCCACAGCCATTGGTGATCTCCTCACCGCCGGTATTGTCATAGACAGCTACGCACTCTTTGCCCCCGGCGACACCTCCCGATGCGCTGTGGGCGCGGTGCCGAGCACAAGGCCATCCACGATGCTTTGGAGAGGCGCGATCTTCTCTTCGGGCACGACGCCACAAAAACGCCCTGTGCTCGGCGTTGCACTATGAGGGTCATCATTGATCGTGAGAGTGCGGGATACAATCTGCAGATTGAGGGTCCAATTATATTGACCTCCGGGGCCCTTAGCCAAAATCGTCACATTGGGATTCGATACTCTCGTGGATGGAGTGGGACTCGGGGGAGTTGGGCTGGCAGAGCCGGACGGGAGCGCAGTCACGCGGAAACGGTTGCTCCGTGCTTTCACTCTCGGGACGAGCTGGCTGGACGCGTCGAGAGCACTTAGCTCGATGACGTAGGAGCCGGGAGACAGCGCTGCGGTGTCAACGATCTCCGTGCCGTCATTTGGCGTGGACTCGACGAGCGTCCGGCACGTTCGGTCCTCACCGCCTGAGCACGCGCGGATCCGTTCAAATGGGTAGGTGGGGCGATTCCCCTGCGGTTGCGTCCAATCCACGGTCAAGGGGTCTCCCTGGGTTAGGCTTGCGGGCCGCGCGATCACGCGGAACTGCCGCAACGCCTTCGTGAAGAGCTCATCTGAAAAAAGAGTTGCGAGGATCGTGAGAACCACGACAAGAACGACTCCCCCAAGAAGCAATGGTCTGGAGAAGCGTGGTCGCGAAACTGGTGAGGTGGGCACCGACGGCGAAGCTGGCGTCGGCGCGCCGGGAGAGGGTGATCGCATAGCGTGGGGATAACTGATAAATCTCCTTCGCAGTGTACCTCGATCGCACCCACAGGGCGAATTCCGCCCGCCACGGCGGCCGCGTCACCGCCGGCGCTTCCGCCGCTTCTCCACGCGGGCGATAAGGCGCGTCGCAGACCCGGAAGAGCATATCGACGCTCGGGGAGTACTTGTCGTGTTCGAGGTAACTGATGTACGTCCGGTGGACGCCCGCGCGGAAGGCGAGGTCTTCTTGCGTCATCCCGGCGGCTTGCCGGGCCTTCAGGAGTTCTCGGCCGAGCATGCCCGAGACAGTAGGCGGTGGCGGGGCGTGCGTCTGTCGAGTATTCTGTACCTCCCCGCCGGGGGCGTCTGTTGGTTCCCTACGCCGCGGATGCCGGTTCCGGCTGGAGATTCCGGTGCAGCTTCGGTACGCTCGCGTGACCGCCGCGATCCGCTCGGAAAGCGACGCACGATGACGCATGACGATCGGCGACCGCGCCATGAAACCTGAGGAACCAGTCACTGCTCTTCTCGACCGCTGGCAGGCGGGTGACGAGGATGCCGCGGCGGCCCTCTACCGCCGGTACGCCGCGCGGCTCTGCGCCCTTGCCCGCGAGCAGCTCGGGGCGGACCTCCGGCGCCGGCTCGATTCTGAGGACATCGTCCAGTCCGTCTTCCGCTCGTTCTTCCGCCGGAGCCGCGACGGCGAGTTGGTCGTCACGAGATCGGAGGCCCTCTGGGGGCTCCTCGTGAAAATCGCTCGCAACAAGATTCGCGGGAAGGCCGCATACCATCGTGCCCAGCAGCGGGACGTGGCGAGGGAGGTGCCGCTCGACGACGCGGAACTCTCAGTGGACCTCATCGCCGCCGGCCCGACGCCGCTCGAAGCCGCCACGCTCGCCGAGGAAGTCACGACCCTCTTTCACGGCCTCAAACCCATCGAGGCCGAGATGCTCACGCAGTGCCTCGAGGGACGGTCCACGCCGGAGATTGCCGCGCGGGTGGGGTACAGCCGGCAGACCGTCTGGCGATTCCTGGACCGCCTCCGTTCCCGTCTCCATGCACGCCGGCAGCGGGACACGGAATCCTGAAAAATAGTCTGCAACCACGCGGGGGCCATTCCTGCTTACAGAGATAGGGACCGTGTTGTCCCGGAGTGATGGTCACGGGGAGTTCGCACCATGGCACCCGAGCACCAGGCAGCCGTTCTCGACCTCGATGAAGACGCGTGGACGCGTCTCACGGATGCCGTCTACGCCTTCGAGGAGGCGTGGCGTGCCGGGACCGCCTCGGCGATCGGCCGGTTTCTCCCGCCGCCAGATGATCCGCTCCGCCCACAGATCCTTGCGGAACTCATCAAAGTCGATCAGGAGCGGCGGTGGGCGGCCGGAGAGTCCCGATTGCTTGAAGCGTACCTCGCCGAGTGGCCGGAACTGCGGGAGAACGCCGAGGCGATCGCCGGTCTCCTCGAAGCGGAGTGTGCCACGCGGACATCGTTCGACGCGACGCCGACGCTCGCCGACCTCGCGAGTCGCTTCCCGACGCTCTGCGAGCGAATCGACCTCGCGCGGGTTGCTGCGGAAGTGGACGCAGACCGCTCCGTGCCACCGGGTGAGGACGGCCGCATCCCGGAACGCCTCGTGGACGTCTCTTGCGGTATCGCCGCCATTCATCGTGGTTCCGACCATTCGCCGGTGCTCGTCGCCGGCGCCCGTCTCGGCCGCTACGAGATCCGGCAGCCCCTGGGCCGCGGTGGCATGGCGACGGTGTACCAGGCGACCGACTCGCAGCTTGGGCGGGAGGTCGCCCTTAAGATTCCCCGCTTCGAGCCCGATACCGAGCACGCGGTCATCGAGCGGTTTCTCCGCGAGGGCAAGGCCGCAGCGGCGGTCGATCACCCGCACGTCTGTCCCGTGTACGATGCGGGGGAGATCGACGGCACGGCGTACATCGCGATGCGATTCATCGCGGGGCAGTCGCTTGCACGTGTTCTCGCGGACGGCCCGCTTCCGATACGTGATGTCGTCACTGTCATCCGGAAACTCGCCGATGCCCTTGTTGCGGTCCATGCGGCCGGAGTGATCCACCGGGACATCAAAGCCTCGAACGTGCTCCTCACGGGCAACGGCGAGCCGCTCCTCACGGACTTCGGCCTCTCGCGACAGACAGCGGACACGCAGCACCTCACGACGACCGGCTCCCCGATCGGCACGCCGGCGACCATGTCCCCGGAACAGGTGCGCGGCGACCACGGAGCCATCGACGCCCGCACCGACATCTATAGCCTCGGCGTCCTTCTGTACCAACTCCTCACGGGACGGCTTCCCTTCGAAGGACCACTCACGGAGGTGCTCATCGGGATCAAGCAGGTTGAGCCGCCGCGGCCGGGCACGCTCCGGCCGGAGATTGACCGTGAGCTTGACGCGATCTGCCGGAAAGCAATGGCGAAACGGCCCGCAAACCGGTACCAGACGGCACAAGCATTTGCGGACACTCTCGACGCATACCTCCGGACGACGCCGGAAGAACGGCGGCACCGTGAGCATCGGCGGCGGATACTCACGGCCTGCACCGCAATCGCGGCTGCGGTGCTCATCTTCGCCGCCGCCGTGCCCTGCGTCCGCGCTGCGAAGGAGTTCTTTGCCCGTCACCGTGGCCGTCTCGCGAACGCTGTTCCCTCTGCCACCCCGACAGTCGCCGCAACGAGCCCGATTCCCATTCCGCCAACCCAGCATGATTGGGAGCATGCAATTCCGCTCACGCTCGAAGCGAACCGCGGCATGCACAACGCGGGAATGGTAGAGCAGGTCGGCGACCGCGTGTTCTTCCGCATCCGCACAGTGTGCGACGGCCGGTTGAAGGTCCACGCCGGCGTCGTGCCGGGCGGTTCCCTCGATCCCTACGTCCGGCTGTACGGTGAGGGACCGGACCGCCCGCTCGTCGCGGCGAACGACAACGCGGTGGGCATCGAAGCCGAGATCCTCCTCGGCGTGCGAGCGGATGAGGAGTACCTCATCGAGGTGAGCGGGGCGAACGGGTCGACGGGAACATTCAATCTGCTCGTGAACAACTCGATCCCAGAAGTCGTCGCGGCAGCCGAACGGCAGCCCGCCGCATCTCCTGATGACTATCCGAACACGCGAGCGGACGCTCACGTGATTGTATTCGATGATGCTGGAGAGATCGTGCTCGAGGGCATCGTCCGTCCGCCGGGAGACGAAGACTGGTTTACGTTCATCGCCCCGCGAGAGGGCGGACTCACAGTGACGGTCGAAACGCCGTATTCCAGCCTCGACACTCGCTTGGAACTATCCACGGGTCAGGGCATCGTGGCGGCGGACGACAACCGGTTCGCGACTACCGTGCAGCACGGCGACACACTGTGGCTCCGCATCCGGGCGAACACGCCGGTGAAGGAGCGACTGCAGCCGATTGGACGGTACATCGTCCGGATGCGGCTCGGACCGTGACGACGCGCGAGTGCGGGCGAATGAGCCGGCACGGTTGGACCGGGCGGGAAGGCATCCGCTGTGGGTGACGCTCACGCCGGCAAAGACGTGATTGCCGACGTGAGCGTCGCGATCGAGAACATGCGAGCTCAGGTGCATTCATGACGCATGTGGTGGAGCGGTTCGGCTGGCTGCGCGTGGTCGCGCGGCTGGCGGTGGTGCTGGGATTCCTGCTACTCCTCGTCGGGGCGGCGATGCTCGTCTTCGGCGTCCTTGGGCTCGCGACCGCGATTTCGCAAAGCGCCCGCGACCGCAACCCGTTCGCGCTTGCGTTGGGGCTTCCCGGTCTCGGGTTGATCGGGACCGGCTTCGGCTGCCTTGTGAGCGGCGTGCTCTGGGCGGGGTTCGGCGGCGGGGTGCTCTGCCTCATCGCCATCGAGCACTCGAACCGGCAGCTCCTCGCCGCGACCGAACTCCTCGGCAACCATGCCCGCTCTGGCGGGATACACGATGTCGCGCATCTGTCGCCGGCAAGAACCTGACACTACTTGGACGCATCAGTGGAGAACGCCATGCGAACGACTGCCTTCCCTCGCCGCCTTGTGCTTGTCTGTGCAACGCTTGCGGTCCCTGCGGACCTCACCGCCGCTCAGCAACCAGGCGCTGCCCGCGCAGCATCCGAGCAGGTGGACGGCTTGACCTTCACGATGCCGGACGGCTGGCGACCGGCAAAACGCTTCGCCGACGAAGGACATCCCGGCGTGATCCTCGGCAAGAACGGCTTCGAAACCTGGGATCGCTTCGTCAACGTCATGCGACACCCGGGGTTTCCGAGTTCAGCTTATACACCGGACGACATCAACCAGACGATCATCCGGTTCAGCATCCAGCCAGGCGGTACTCCGCACCGCACGCAGCAGACGACGATCGGACAGGACAAGCGCACCGCAACGTGGACGTGGTCGAGTTCCGGCGGCGTCACCCGCGAGCACGTCCTCTTCTGGCACGCCGGCCGGGTCTTCATGATCTCCACCGCGTACCGGGCGGGTGATCAAGAGACGCGGGATGCGTTTTGGAATGTCGTACACTCGACGAACGCCGACGGGGTCACCGGAACGGCGAGCCGGCCCGCGAATGGTGCTGCGCCACCAGCTCCGGCGAACCCCAATCGCTCGACCAAAGGGCGGAATGCTGCCGGTGCAAGTTCGCCGCGCGCACCACAAGCGACGCCCAAAGTCGCCGGGGCATCCACTGATCGCTCCAAGGACGACGCCAGGTCGCACCTCCCGACCGCAGGGTTGTATCAACTGCCGGGTGTCCCCAAGGCGGGCGCGCGGTACCGCGTCATCAAGGTGGAAGACGGCGACACGGTTTGGATTGAGGCGAACGGCAAGACGGAGTACGTCCGGTTGCTCGGTGTGGATGCCGCCGAGCTCACATTCAAGCCAGAACACGCGGCACTGGACGCGGCGCCGAATCGTTACGGTCCGCGCGACACCGTCGCCCTCGCGAACGAGCAGCGGGAGTTCCTCCGTGGGCTCGTCGAGGGCAAGGAGGTCAGCCTCTCCTACGGTCGCAGCAACCCCCCGCGGGACAATACGGAGAATAAGCGTGTGCTGGCGTATCTCCGCGTGGGCAACACGGACGTGAACGCCGAGATGACCCGCCAAGGGTACACATACGACTTTCGCGCGGACAAGTACTCTGGACAGCCATTGCCGCACGACCGTATGGACGAGTTCAGCCGCTTGGTCCACGAAGCCCAGGCGGCAAAACGCGGCGTCTGGGGACAGTCGACGCGGTGAAGGCTTTCACTCACGAATCCACGATGTCTCTCAGATGAGTGAAAAATAGGGGAAGAGTGGCACGATGCGGTGACCTTGGTACTCACGGGCAAAATACCCGCTGTAGTCCGGTTCATTGAGGAGAATTTGCTCAAAAAGACGCCTAGCAGTCTCGTCTCGGCACTTGATGTTGGCCTTCAGGAGAACCCGGTTACGTTCTTTGACAGAAGAACCAGATGAAAGGTAGTAGTCTTCCGCCGTGCATAAGCGATCCGTCGCGGATGTGCCGTACAGGACGTACCGAAAAAGCGACCCATCCGGCAACGTACCAAGACACCAAGTGTAGGGAGGCTTGGTTGAAAGTTTCTTGTTAGAGGCAAGGACATATTGGTTATCGATCGCCCAAAAACTATTGCGTATGCAGTCCGAGTAATCGGCCAGCTTGCGGAAAGATCGGATGTTGATGTTTGAGATGTCACGTCCCTGAGCTCGCCAGGGCAATCCAGATGAGAAATAGAGGACGGTCAGGACAATACCGGCAATTACGCCGACGATAATCCACATAACCTTGCCCCGACCTGCCATACGCAATCAGGCTAGAACACTCCGTGGCAGTTGACAAATCCGTGCGTTGAGAACACTGCGGCGGAAGACCTCGCGGCGCGAGCACTGAAGATGTACGCACATCGGGAGACTTGCACATGAGACGCGGTGGAAGAATGGCACGATGGCACAAGATCCACGCGCCGGAACGCCTAGAAGAACGCACCTTGTTGAGCTGGCTCACCGTTATTGCCCATGGGCAGACCGACGCTGCAAGGGACGGTTGGGTCGGAAACATCGCCGGTGCGATCGAAGAGGCCGTGAACAAGAACGGCGGTCAAGAGCAATGCCACCTTGCAGCCAACGCCCCGATCATTACCTTGCGGTCGGACGGCGACATCGCGGCTCTCGACCGAGAAATCTCCATCGCATGGAACAGCTTGATCGGACAATCCTCACAGCCATCTTTCTGTCCGCGGTTTCTCAAAGTGGACTGGCCAGAGGCAAAGGAAGCGCGGGTTGAGGTTCTAAGTTCGCCAGGCGTGGCAGACGACATCGGCATACGCGTCGGCCTCGTGGTGGAACAAGTGCTTGCTGCGATTCCTGCCCCGTACAACGTGCACTTTATCGGTCACAGCCGCGGCAGTTACGTTGTGACTGCGGCCGCTGCCGTCGTGAACGGACACTGGGATAGCTTCAGGACGGCCGACGGCGTGCAGTTGAAGCAAGAGACCCTGGACGTCGTTCGGGGGTCGCCACCCAGAGTACGGCCCGCACAAACGAATCTCACCACCCTTGATCCGCAGCCGTACGTTGTTGATGGGAATCTCGGTCGCTGGGGCGCAACGCGATGGCAGAACTTCTTCCAAGCGTCATTTCCGTGCGTGTTCGATCGAATCCCGGAGGGAGAATGCGCCAAAGAGGCCGACCGATCTGTCAACATCCAGCGTACCTCCTACATAACATCACAGACGATGACGACGCTGGGCGCGCATACGTTGGTGCATGACTGGTACGCGAAGGCGATCAGTGCCAGGTACATCAATCACTGCAAAGACGAAGCGAACGCGCGCGAGTTATGGGAGGGCGCCGAACTATGGAACTCGCGGAGCGTATCGTGGGACGCGCTCGACCTGACGAGCTGTCAATCGCTGCCTCATCTGGACCAAGTGGGCTTTGCATCATTTGAGAAACCAACGCGTCCCGGCGGCGAGCAACCCCCACCGAACCCCGATCCCGAGACACCGATCACACCGCCTGCCTTAGGACCGCCCGCACCCGCAGGCGTGCGTGACGACTATCCCAATGATCCGCAGCTCGCCACAGTCATCTCCCTGCCCGCCACGCTAAGCAAAACCATTCCTGCACGGATCGAGTACGGTGGTGACCGTGACTGGTTTCAGGTCCGCACGCTCCGCGATGGACTGTTGAAGGTAGAAACCGGTACCGGCGTTTTCGGAAGTCGGCTTGACAGCTATGTAGCCGTCTACGATGTCAGCCTGAATCGTATTCACGTGGACGCTGGTAATGGTGCCGGCATGGCCGCGAAACTGTGCGTGAATGTGCTTGCAGACCAGCGGTTCTACATCGAGTCCGCAGGCAATCACAACTCAACAGGGAGCTACCATTTGTTGGTAAGTCAACCCAGCTCCTGTTCGACCGATCCCGCTCAGCAGCGCCCGCCTGGCGGCAGTCCGCCGCCCGTTGGCGAATCCCCCGATTACCCAAACATTAGAGACGCCGCTCATCGCGTCACTCTAAACAGCGCCGGAAGTGCCACGGTGTCCGGGGCGATCTCGCCGGCGGCCGACAACGACTGGATCACGTTCACGATGCCCCGAAGCGGACGCCTCGCCATTGCGATTGAACCGTCCGGCACACTCGACACGCACCTCCGGCTCCACAATACCGGCGTCCTCGTCCCCCAGCACAACGACCATATCGAACGGGCGGTGACCGCCGGCGAGCAGTACTGGCTTCACATTCGGGCGGGGAACGACCAGGGCGACACTCAGATCCGGCCCGGAGCCGCTGCGACGGGCAGCTACGTCGTCCGCATCACGATGCCCGGTGCGGAGGAGCAGGCCCCGGAACCGCCCATTGATGCTGACGACCCGCCCCCAGACGCGAAGTGGTACGAGCACTTCCCCCGGGTCATCCTGAACGTCGCCAGCGGCACGGGGCGTTCTCAAGGCGGGATCACTGAGCCGGGCGAGACGGATTGGGTGCAGATCGACGGCACGCCCGGCGGCACGATGCGGATCACCGTCGCGGGCACGAACGACGATCTCGCGGAGTTTGTCACCGTATTTCGGGAGGACGGTTCCGCGTTCGATACGGACAGCGGCGTGGATGATGGCGACGCGAGCGTCTGCTTCACGGTGAGCACGAACGAGCGGATCATCGCAACCGTGCGGAGTCACGAAGGCCGCTCGTACGGGCCGTATACCGTCATGGTCCAGCACCCCGCGTCTTGCCCGGATGATGATGCTCCGGATGTCGGCGAATCCCCTCGCGACATCGGTCCGGAGATGACACAAGAGGGACTCGGGTTCATCCGCCGGATGATCGAACGTCCGGACGACAACGATTGGTTCGCGATTCCCGTACGGGGGGCCGGGTATATGACGGTCGCTGTCAACCAGTCGCAGAGTGGCCTCGTCGGTTTCCTGGAGCTCAGCCGCACGACCGACGGGAGCGGCTGGTTCGAGAGCGACGACGGCCGTGACGCGACGGCACGCGTAAGCTTCCTCCCGCCCGCCGGCGTCTCAACCATCTACGCAAAAGTCTCCGCCCTCGATAACACCCACGGGGCGTACTTTCTGCAGACGTGGCGCGGCCCCAACCCCAACGACGATTTCCCGGATAGCGGCGGGCAGTTCGCGCCGCCGCACACACTCACAAGCCCCGTCCTCATTCGCGGCACGATTGAATACCCCGGCGACAAGGACGGGTTCCGCGTGCTCGCCACGCGGCCGGGCCCGGTCGCGGTCGAGGTCATTTCTCTGACCGACGGCTTCGTCCCGTTCCTGAACGACGCCTGGCAAGGGCCCGACTTTGTCGCACGGACGAATACCGACGGCGGCAGTGGTCGCGGTGGACGAACGCATCATTGCATCTCCGATGTGATGGCGGAGCCGCACCAGTGGGTGAACGTGGACGTGTCGGGCAAGGTGCCGGAAAGCGGACCACACCCGTACGGCGAATACCTCGTGGTCGCGTGGCAACCCGCGGTGTGCAATAACGAGGGGCTGCACCGCGAACGCCGTGCACCAGAGGACCCGAACGAGCTCGGACCAGCGGCGTCACCGATCACGCTCAACCGCTGGGGTAACGGATCGATCTTCGCCTCGCTCGAGTCTGCCGGCGACGTGGATGCGTTCCAGTTCGTCGCCGCACGCACCGGCACGCTCACCGTGCAGACCTTCCGCCCGGAGCCGCCCGATCAGCAAGTGGATCACTTCGTGACGCTCTATGATGCCGCGGGACGATCGATTGCCACCGCCCACAACACCGCTGAGGACGGCGTGAGCGAGATCCGCGTGGAGGCCCGCCGGGGCGAGCAGTACTTCGTCGCCATCACGGCGCTCACGCCCGGCCAGACGGGGAAT
>Ga0114941_100239_pt1 | contig 12215 bp, 19 predicted proteins | sample DevilsHole_FD_89580 | JGI IMG/M metagenome (GOLD analysis project Ga0114941, IMG submission 89580) | Groundwater microbial communities from Devils Hole, Nevada to study Microbial Dark Matter (Phase II) - Devils Hole | ecosystem: Environmental > Aquatic > Deep subsurface > Groundwater | place...
GATCGAAAGCCGGCACCGGCAGATTCCGTGGTGGAAAGCGCAGCGAGTGGCACCAGCGCCGGCGGACGCACAGACTCCCCTGGGAGCCTGTGAAGCCGCCACCAAATTGATGCGGATCGAAAGCCGGCACCGGCAGATTCCGTGGTGGAAAGCGCAGCGAGTGGCACCAGCGCCGGCGGACATAGAGACTCCCTTGGGAGCCTGTGAAGCCGCCACCAAATTGATGCGGATCGAAAGCCGGCACGACTCGGTGTCGGAAAGCGCAGCTGGTGCCGGTGTGCCAGCGTCGGCGGATACGGGGACTCCTCTTGGAGCCGGCAGTGCCACCACCGAATCCGAGGTCGAACCCGCGCCGGCACAGGAAGATTCTGTGGAGGAAAGCGCAGCTCTCGAGAGCGCGAAACCGCCACCGAATCCAAGATCGAACCCGCGTCGGCACCGGAAGATTTTGTGAAGGAGAGCGCGGCTAAATGCAGTGGTGTTGCCACCGAATCCGTACAGTTTTTCCGCCTGAGGGTGCTAGATCTATTTTGTGGGGCCGGTGGGGCCGCGCTCGGGCTATCATCGTGCTGGATATGAGGTGGTCGGGGTGGATCACCTGCCTCAAAAAAACTACCCCTTTACCTTTGTGCAGGCGGACGCGCTGGAGTTTTTGACAGGCCACTGGGAGGAATTCGACTTAATTCACGCAAGCCCTCCATGTCAGGCGTTTAGTTCACTTCGGCACCTTTCAAGCAAAACCTACCCTAATCTGCAGGAGCCGACCCTTGAAATTTTGCGCCAGATCCCCCGACCATATATTGTCGAAAACGTTGAAGGGGCAGCGTGCTCTGATGCGAAATCCCCTGATCCTTTGTGGGGAACAGTTTGGCCTACAAACATTCCGCGATCGCGCTTTTGAGATTGGCGGCTTTCCGCCGCCCTTGTTGCTCCACCGCCCACATTCTATGCGAGCAACCAAGCAGGGACGTCCCCCTAAGGACGGAGAGGCGCTTTGTCCCGCTGGAAACTTTTCCGGGGTCGCGCAAGCACGCCGAATAATGGATATTCCCTGGATGAGCGGGCGAGAGTTGAGCCAGTCCATCCCGCCAGCCTACACGGAGTGGCTGGGTCAGCAAGCAGCTCTTGCCCTTGGCTGGAACCTTTTGCCCCAAGCCAGAACAGGCTCAGCTCGATCTGCCGATGGTGCCACCACCGAATCTGAGATCGAACCCGCACTGTTTCGGGGAGATTCTGCGGAGGAAAGCGCAGCTGGTGTCGGGGCTGTCCCCACTGAATTAGAAGTTAAGCCGTTACCGACTCAGGAAGATTCGGTGTTGGAAAGCGCAGTTGGTGTCAAGAGCGCCACCGCCGAATCCGAAATCGAATCCGCACCGACGCGAAAAGACGGGCGTGCCGGAACCCGTAGCTGGTGCCGGTGGTACTGTCGCACCGGCGCAGAGCGGGGGCTCCTCTTGGTGCCGGTAGTGCCACCACCGAATACGATCCCGAACTTGCGCCCAAGTCGGCAACAACGCCCTCGTCAACTAATGGCCGTCATCAGTGGAATTTTTATGAGTCCCCCGCCTGGTACGCGCGTTCCAGCGCTGCGGGATTTGCCGCTGTCTGGACTGATCCTGGAGCCTTGTTCGGGAGAAGGCGCAATTGCATCAATCCTGAAGCTGGCCGGATTGAAGACGATCGCCAACGACCTAAATCCTATTATTGAGGCTGACTTTCACTTTGATGCTACCGACGATTGGACGGGGTTCCCTCAGGTGGATTGGGTTGTCACAAACCCCCCGTTTAGCGCCGCCTTCGAGATCCTAAAAAAAGCTTACGCGCAAGCAAGGGTAGGAGTGGCCTTTTTCTTAAGGCAGACCTTCACTCTCGCCAACACAGGCTCGCGGAGCGTGGCTGGGGAAAAATCCCCCAGCAGTCCAAATCGATCTTCCCCGCTTTAAATTCCGCAAAGGGAAGACAGGCAAGTCGGCATCCGATTCCGCCACCGTTTCCCTCTTTGTCTGGCTCAAAGAGTCGATCCCCTGGATGCCGCCAAGAAAGATTCTTACTCGCAATCAGATCCCTCTGTTTTACGACTGCCCGGACAGTGCTCCCGCCCAGCAGGAGCTGGCGAAGGCAATTGCATCTCTGGCCAAAAAGTTGCCAAACTGTGCGCTGCCCGCAGCACCGGAACCAGTAACGCCTGAATCGGCAGCCCGGATATCCGGGGAAGATCCTGTGACTGGGGGTGCTACTGGTGCACCTGCGGAAAGCGTGACTGGCCCTGGCGGGGATGAGGCACCGACACGGAAAGACTTGGGAGTGGGAAGCGCTGCCGGTGTCGATGCTGTCACCACAGAATCAGAGGTCAAACCCTCACTCGTGGGAACGGATCGGGTGGCGGACGTGGGGGCGGGGGCGCGTCGCGCACCCCGGGTGGAGAACGCAGGAGGCAGCGCCGTCACTGTCCCCCGTGTAAAGCCTAGAAACCCCTCGGGGTCTGCGTCAGCGAGAAAAGATTTGGTGGCTTCCCAAGAGGGAAGCGGATGGCTGGAGAGATACCGGCCCGCAGGAACCGCATGTGGAGATAACCAATACTTCAGGTTTGCCTGGATCTCTCGTAATAAGCGTCGGGCCGTCCACCTCCCAGGCGGGAATTGCTCCTCATCTCTAGCAGGGACGCGAGCAGCTACCGTGGAGAGCTTGATTGCCGCCGGTACGCCCCCCAGCAAGATTGTGGAAGTGGTAAAGTCCAGGGGGCGCGGTGGCTCTTCCAAGGCAAGAAATTTCCCTGGCGGCAGAGTTCCCGCTTAGGTTTTCCTGGAATCTCACCGGCGGCAAGCCGGTGAGTGACGGAAAGTAACTTGCGAATTAGGCCGATACATGGCCCTCTTTCCCCGATCCCTAAGCTGGGATAGGGGTGGTTTGACCTTTGCCATAACTCTTAACTACCGGAAATAGAAGCGATACGGGGGAAAGACGAAGTTTCTGTTCTTTGTCCTTCCCCCGCTCTCTCTCAATTGTATGCAAGGTGCGGGTTGGCGGCAACTGTCCTACTTTCCTCTTTTACCTAAAAGAGGTATTTACAGGCATGGAACTCGCTTGCTACGATTAAGCCAACAATCTTTCCTCTCTCCTACTCTCGTATGGACAAAAAGATTCTTGTAACAGTACCTCTCTCCAGACAGTTGCACCTGCAATTAAGATACCAATTCTTTTTGGCCCAACAGCCAATGAAAATTTACTTGGCTAATTTACTCGAAGAAGGGATACAGGCTCACTATGTGCCCCTTCCTCCAGAGATGAGCAGCTCTGCTGCTTTATGAAGAAGTGCAGATACACAATCCTTCTCAGGATACCGTAACACCCGCCATCGGGCATCCTTTCACAGCTAGCACAGAGGTGTTCCTGGTTGGCCCCCTGAAGCTTACCGTAGTACCCCCGGCCCTGGCAGAGCAGAAGCTGAGATTTATCTCTCTGTTTAATCAATCTTCTTCACGTCCGGCTTATCTGTTCTTTGACTCCAATTCCGAATGTGCCTGTGAAATTGCGCCCAAGGGGCTGTTTACAATCGGGTTCTTAGGCTCTATTGCTTTGTCAAGTGAAAAACAAGCTTTAAATGTAAGTGTGACTGTTTTTGACGCTCTGGAATGAAGAATGCAAAGCTGCATAGAGAATACAGGTTCAATTCTCCGTAATATTACTTCTTATGACGGCACTGAAGTCATCGAAATACTGGACTCCAGGGCACTTTATACTCCTTATGACGGGCTTGGGACGGCGTGGTATGTGGGGAAAAAGCTTATGATAGAAGAACTGCAAATCACGGTCAACCTAGCGTCGTTCCCTCTGGCGCAAGTCCCGGACATTGCGCCAGAGGACACAGCGGCAGAAAAATTGCTGAAGATTTCTCAGTCAGAGAGGGCATACCCCTCTCTGGGGTTTGCTCTCTACAGAAAGATCGGCAGCCAATGGAGACGTCAAGCACTTCCCAAGTTTCAGAACTATGGATCGGAAAGGTATTTGCCGCTGTTACAGCCGTATTTAGGGATTACTGAAGTAAAAGTCATGGGAGACAACGAAAAGCTTGGAGTCCAAGTGGTAGACTTGGGCGGAGGTTCACTAAAGGAAGGAGACTACATTACAGTCACTGGGTCATGGAGTCAGACGATCTCATTGGTTCGGAAGGAAACGGGGGTGCTTGCAGCAACAATCCCCTTTTCTTGTAATTTGACTCGGGGAGTCATGTCTCAAGTAGTGCCGGCAAGGCCAGGTCGGCGCACTCTCACTCTCCAGAATCACGGGCGTGCCGTTGTTTGGTTCCTTCCTACGAACGAACCCAGTGCCCTTCAAGTAGGAGCTAGCTTATATCTGGAGCCAGGGGGTTCTTCTTATACGTCCTTCGGAAAGTGGATTTTGGACAAGCAGGTTTACGCTATAGCAGAAGGGGATACAAAAATAGTTGGATACGAGGGAGTGGCTTAGTGGAAGGAACCAAGGGTAGCTCAATAAATAGAACACTTTCTATGCAAAGTCACCGAACGCTGGGGGTGGCTTATGACCTTAATAAAGTGAGACGGACTATTGAAGCAAATTTCAACATAGAGTTCCAGCAACAGTTTCCGGTTGGCGAACTTCAGCAAATAAATACTCCTTTCGGGCCAATTTTCACAGACGGGCTGCAGCCTATAGATCCCACTGACTGTGCAAGGTGGCCAAGCTCTCCTTATGGCAACAGTGAAGAAAAAGTATATTCTGACAACTGGAAAGTGAGAACTATAGAAATAGTAAAGGATAAGCTTGTTTCTAAGTAGCTTGACCTTTCTCCTGTGGTTCCGGTTTCGTTCTACCAGGACGGATGTTTGGGCTTTGTCACGATACACGCAAAAGTCGGTAAATTCGCCATGCCCACAATGACCATCGCAAAGTGGGATTATGAAGAGTGTGGAGACCTTCCAGTACCCCCAACAGAGTCAGTTCCCCCTTCTAATAACTGGGAGGAGCAGACTTATTCCACAGAAGAGCGAATAATCTTGGAGGGAGTAGAGCCAGTACGCCTAAAGGTTAAAATGTCTGTTGTCAGCAAAGTCGCGATAACCGCAGAATACGGACAAGTGCCGGAAGAAATCAGAAATCGCGCTACTCAGGGGGAGGGCGTCTATCAGGCTTTTTGGGAGAGTGGCACACATGGCTCTCTTACTGCAAGCGAAACTTCTGCTCGTTCAGAGACATGGCACAGACCGCCCATCTTTATGAGCAAGTGGGTTTCTAAGAGGAGGAACTCAATTTCTGCCGTGAAGACCTACAGAATAGGAGAAGGGGAGCCAGTTACTCACGAGAACGTTGTCGTCGAGACAGTATCTGAAGGCGTGGTTTAAAACGTGCTAATTTATACAAAATACTTCAGAGGGAAGCGCGTGCCTATAACTTTTATTTTAGACGACGAGATGGATTCACATGTCAGTCTTTGGATCTATAATATAGTGGGCTGGTTTGAAGTAGAAAACTATCGCACAACAGGTCTGACTTACGGCGGACAACTTGAGGGAACTTTTTCCAGCGTATTCTACAGTAATTATTTGTTGGTTTTTGATACATCGCGTAGCGCATTCCTGGAAATCAACGAAATTCCCTACGAAACAGAACCTTTTCTTGTTCCTTACCGACCCCCTTTCTTTGTTTCACCCCACCCTTTACCTCCTATGAGTGATTGCTGTAATGCTACGTTGCGCTTAGTCAGACAAATCCACAAGTGGATTGTAGCTGACCCAAAACAGAAAATTAAGGTTCCCAAAACACTGAGCGAAACCCCACCGGAAAAAGGGTGGTTCGGGGGAGTATTAGACCGGATTACTCCTGATAAGAAAGAAATAACTTCCCTCCCTGACCTACTTCTCTGGATTAATGAACAAAATATAAATTATCTGGGTCAATGGGGGCAGGTCATAGAAATACCTCGTTGCCGAGGGAACAGAAGGAGAAGCTCAAGAAATAAAGGCGTAAAAACGAGATTTTACAGATATAGCAACAGCTGCTGATAATACTGCTGCTGCTCAATTTGCAGGATGACGAACCTCAAACAAAGGAACTACTTGTAAAAACCCTGCTTGAGTCGCACCTATCAAGACAACAGGGGGGAGAACTATCGACTCAATGCCACGCTTAAGGCTTTAGGGGCAGGGATAACAGAGAAAAAAGCCGAAATTCCAGCAACGTTTTCAATGCCAGCTGAAGGGATTGTTAAGGTAGGCGAAGTTGATACTGACAAAGAGTTTGAGGAATTTTTGCGACCAAGCAAAGTTTCTCTCCCAGTTGTCGAATACACCGACAGACGGGATCTGAAAGACGACCTCAGGCCATTACTGGAGGCTGCGGGCGTGATCATGGCTGTTCATACAATTCGCTTCAAACAGGGGACTACTGACGCGCAACTCAAAGACATGCTTAAAGCCGAAGTGAGGAAATTCGTAGACGAAAGAGCTTCCCGTTTGTCCTGATGGTCTGTGGTCTCAATCAAATAGGTTTTCTTTGGTCAGACTGCACGAGAATGGCTTTTCCTGGAGTTTTCCATGCCATACCTGGCTACGATCTTTATAGTATAAATGAAGTCAGCCGAGGGACGATGGCGAGTCGGTACACTCTCCTTCTTGGCCCAGACTGCAAACTATTGGCCAAGTTTGGCTCCATAAAGGAACCTGAAGTGATCCTTGAGGAAGTAGAAGAGCTGATTAGCGCACTCAAGGTGTCTCCTGCGGTGCAAGGAGGAGCCCTGAGCGGGGGTGAGCAAGTAACTGAATCGCCTAACATTTTCGCCGATAATCCGCCTCTTCCACCGAAATCCGAAGCAGATGAAAGTGGCCACGAATATTCAGGATTGGCTACCGAAAGCGAGTCTTCTGTTGTGGGCGATTTTGTGGACAGAGGAGAGAAAATGGGCGTCGGCACTGGCTACAAGGAATCCGGGTTGACTGCCTTGAACAATACGGTGACTGCGGAAGCAGGGGAGCCGGAGAATAAACAGGTTGATTTTGATGGAGAGGAGGAATAGTCTATGCCTGTAGCATCTGGCAATAAATCTGCGGCAAAAATACTGGTTTCTGTTAACACTAAGATAGTCAATATTCCAGATCAGGGGGGTGGATCATCGGTAGTAACTCCTATAAAATACGGATTCTGGACGAATGTTGACGACAGCAAGGCTTCAGAACTGGGACACTATCCCAGATACTGATTATTCTACCCCTCAGCAAGGTCTTGTGATCGGAGCTAACTACCCAAAGCCAAGCAGGGCCTCTAAGCGATTTGCGCCACCAATAGGAATTATCTCTAGTTACTGCTCTGACGATAAAGTTGCCTCCCTACGACTAAATAGGTGGAATGTCACAAAACCATCAAAAGGCTCGCAGGCAATCGTTGGCGGTACTAATTATAAGAAATTCGTGAAATCGGTTTATGTCACGATTCAGGGTGTCAAATATGGTTGGCACATGCCACTCGCGACCGCTGAGGGCATAACCGCCGGCGAGTTACAGAGAATTGGAGTAAAGGATGTTACTGAGGCAGATAAAGACGAGGTTGTTTTCGGGGCGAGCGTTCCCACGCCGCCCTGGGCGAAGGTGATCAAAAGAACTGTTGACCCAAATCAAAATAATGCGGAATCGTTCGATTATTACACTACTTTCTACGACCCCTCTAAGGCAAATCAGATAGAGGCATCCGGAGGAGACTTTGACTGGACACATACTAAGAATGGAAGATACAATCCAAGGTAGTCCTTTGATTTTGCCCGGATCTGTAGCCTACGAAATAACATTGGGCACACTACCCCTGGGATGGCAACACGAGGCCCACCAATTTTCGGGAAACTACGCTTTTGTCGCAGAATAGTCAAACCGGACTGCTCCGTACTGTAGATGGCCAAGGCTTCCAGGAGTACCTCCTTGGGGGGGAATATGAAGAACGTCTTGCCCAGATAGGATGCGGCGACGATGGGGAGGACTTGATGGATGATTGGGAGACACAAACGGTTCTTTTGGAGTGGACTTGACTTGCCTTGTTAGAGCAGTTTGCTCCCCTGCAAAACCTTTTTTATAAAAAATTGACGTGCCAGACATTGTTGTCGCAAAAAGTGACTTTATTAGCTCAATTGTGAATGCAGAGATTGGGGGAAAGTCTCTTTTGTATAGCACCAATGCTAATTTCCCTGGGAAAAGGATTGTGGGGGGCTCTCTCGAAGGTAGTAAATGTCACAGCGATAGTCCAGTGGCTGCAACAAGCGGGGATTTTTATATATAATTTAAACTGGAATATTACTGACCAATAAATCGACCAGCAGCTAAATTCCAACCTTAATCAGCTAGCCTCTCTTACCGGATCTGCAGCTGGGAGGACTCTGGGGTTTGGGCTGTTTGCGGGGCAGTGCCTGGGGCTATGATCTCTGTCGTTAATCCAGCCGCTGGAGCTCTTGTCCTCAAAAACGTTGGAGAACAGGGGCTTGAAGAAGTAGCTTCAGCCTGGACAGGCTTAATTAAAGCCTCTGTCTCCGTTGGATTCAGAAGCTTTGTGATCTGGGGAGTCAAAAATATTAGGCGATGGTTAAAGAATCCTGACAACACTATTGCCAAAGCAATTTTTGGTGAAAAGTTTTTGGAGGAATGGGGTTAAGAAGGACAGCCAGTGATCTCTCTGGCTAAATTTGTCGAAGCTAAGATAGAGTCTATTACGGATCCAAAAATGAGAGCCTTTATAGAGTCAGCCTATGAGGAGTTTTGGGAGTCATGCGCTGAAGCTAGTTTGGTTGTTGCAAATTAATTAGATTCTTTCATTGCCTTGCCGAGGCAGTATCGCCGGTAGGAAATAATCGGAAAACAGCGAATTGTTGAAATTACACCAGACCGGGAGGTGCCTGCACAAAAAATTGTCCTAGCAGGCAACGAGCGGACTTTAATGCCTGTGATCAGCTCTGTTTTGACGACGCACCAGCTCTTAGATCAGAAGGATGTAGGTCAAATAGTTGGTTCTCCGTTAGAGGAATACTATCGGCGCCAGCCTGGAGACCTTGAAATAATTGTAAAGTTCTACAAATCCAAGACTCCCCCCCTGTCCCGGGATAACCGAATTGAGGCTACCTACAGGATTCCGGAAGTTCTGCGAACAAAACTAGACTGGGAAACAATCAAGCTCGCCTGCGGGGGGGAGAATGGATTCATGTCAGGGCTCTTCCGAGTTGCCTGCAATCTGGACAACGGGAGCAATATGGCGGTCTATGCGGCGAGTCACTCAGAAGCTAAGCAGCTTCTCCTGCAGCTCCTCTCTTTGTCTCAAGCCAAGGTTACTACAATTTCTGAAGGGAGAGAGGTTGCTGGAGGTAATCGTAGCGATGCTGACGGAAACCTTAAGCCTGTTGTCAAGCTGTATCCTTACAGTGTTACTGTGATCTACGCGAAGAAAACGACAGATCCGACCCAGGGGAGAAAGCGCCTGTCTGACGGCGAGCGGGTAATTTACCGCAAGGCTGTCTTCCCCTTGTGGACAGATTCAATGCCCCATAATTTCCAAACCTCAATCCAAGATATGTTTTCCTAAAATACCTATTTTATTAAAAGAGTACGGCATGCGTTTCGCTTCGATTTTAATCTCTTATACGGTTCCGTCCCCTAGGTTCGGGTGGGTAGAGGTAAGTGTCGCCCCTGAGACAACTCGAATGGCTCCAAACACTGGCTATAGGGTCAATGCCTCGGATGTGGCCACTTTTAGTCTTCCTCTTTCCTCTGACTCCCCTGATGGCTGCAAGGTCGCTATCGATGGTTACAGTGGCGGGTGGGAGGTGCGCTGTGAAACCGGTCAAAAAATAATTTTTGGAAGCAAAGAGTCTGCTATAGGAATCCGAGCTACTCATCCCCGAAATTTAATAGAACTTGTTTTCAATGGACAAGATTGGAAAGTATTTATGGCTGTTGGGAGTCTTGAGCTTATTTAGGTATGAAACGTGGAAAGGATTGCTATTTTAACAATTGTAGGAGTTTTGGGAGCCTACCTCCTCCACTACTCTCCTCGACTAAGACCGACTATTGTGGGGGGGGCTTTAGTCGCTTCTGGCTTTTTGCTAGGCATGTCAGGGATGGGGGACATTGTCCAAAAGGAAGACAGACGGGCTGTGTTAAGGGGTCAAAGGAGGTTTGGGCAAAAAAGGAAGTATAAAAGAATCTGACTTGAGGAAGGTTTATGCGTCGCACTGTTGAATCGCTATATTGGAGAGATGACATGGGCAAATTAGATAGAATAAGCGAAGAAGAAGTAGAGTTTTTCGATAACTTTGGGGGGAGATCGGCGGCAATAATTAGGGAACTTAACGCTCTTGCCCAAGCAGAGGCTAGGGTGACTGCGGCTTTTCGGGCCTACCACCAACAACAGGAAGAGCTGGCCTCTTATCGCCGAATGAAAAGTTTGAACGAAAGGATTCTCAATGCCTCGCAAGAGGAGCTTGTTGAGTTGGCTCACAAACTTTGTTCTGAGGATTAGCGATGGCCTTACAAAATGCTTTTGACAATTCACTGGTTGACGGCTAAAAAGTTAGCCTAACTGGCAGTGCTACAGGCGACCTTTACTTCCGTGATTCTGCAGGGAACTTTACTCGACTTGCAATAGGGGCATCGGGCCAGTTTCTAACCGTTACAGCGGAAGGCTTACCGATTTGGCGGACCTTCTCTTTATCTAACGGGTCAGTGACTTTCTCTAAGCTACAATCCTTGCAGACGGGAAGGTTGCTGGGGCGCTCTTCTGCAGGAAGTGGGGCGGTTGAAGAGTTAGACCCCGCTACAATAAGAGCTTTACTGATTTTGGGCTCAGTCAGCTAGCTGTGTTGGTGCCTTTTACGCTTTTCCGTCTAGTTCGACAGCGGGTGGGTCGTTACCCGGTAATGTGGCGCTCTCATGATCACGGCGATTAATATTACGCTCATGGTCGGAGGACGCTACGGTAAAGACACGCGGCGTTGCTGTTCAGCGCGGAGATGGGACAGAACTTGCCACGTTTGACCTAGAGAAACTACGGCTTGGCATAAACACTATCGCGCCGGCTCGTATGCTACACATGGCCGGCAGTTATCCGTCAATTCAGTTGGAATCAAACCTTGATGGAACAGCATCCGGTTCAAACAATGTGATGATCGAATTCAATCACAGCGTCCCAAACGGAAGCCGCTGGCAGATCGGGTCTAAATCGCCTACGGTTGCAAGCGTCGAAAAAAGCAACCAATTCTTTCTATGGAATGCTAGCGACAGCCTGATGTACCTCCAGTGTTCAAAGGAGGGGGCTGTCCAGACAGTCCGCATTGGCCACAACCAGAACCAAAGCGGGACTGCGAAGTTATTTTTGCCTGGAGATACTTGGATTTCGCCGGTTTTTAGCGGTAATAACGCTATTATAACCGCTGGACGGGAGAATTTACTGTCTTCTACAAACCTTCAATTCCGCACATTCAACAACGGAACAGTAAACACTCCGCTTACGCTCAAATCAAGCGGTGCGGTGCGATACACTCCTATGTCCTCCTCCCCAATTTCCGGAGTGCAAGAGGGTGACATTTATTACGACAGCACTCTTAAGAAGTTACGCTGCTACGACGGCACCGCATGGCAGAACTGCTGGTAAGTTAGGACTAGCAGGCGGTGGGGTGCCTCTCCCACTAGGAGAGCCCCGGGATTTTAGGCCGCTACGGCTACTAGTAGTGACGTAGCGGTCGGCATCTGCGTTTTATTGCCGTGCTGATTGTAATCAAACAACAGATCTCAGGGCGAGCCAAATGTTCTCCAATAAGGTGTTGGCATTACTTTTACTTTTCTTTTTTTCTGGCTGTAAAAAAGTGCATCCCCCCCCCCTCTTTATCTAAACAAGCTCCTCTCTCTTCTCCCGGCTCTAAATCTTCTTCGGTTTCAAGCTTTGTCTGGCCCGCCGAAGGGGAATTGACATCGGGTTACGGCTGGCGTTGGGGGCGCCAACGGCATCGATATTGCCGATTGGCACGCTGATTCTCGCTTCAGCTCCTGGAACTGTGACCTACGCCCGCTTTCAGGAGGGAGGCTACGGCAATCTGGTTGAAATCACTCACCAAGATGGCAGCTTGACGCTTTACGGCTACAAAGACCAGCTTCTGGTGCGCGAAGGCCAAGAGGTCGAGCAAGGGCAGCAGATCGCAAGAATGGGCAGCACTGGTCGCAGTACGGGTGATCACC
>Ga0114941_100241_pt1 | contig 12201 bp, 6 predicted proteins | sample DevilsHole_FD_89580 | JGI IMG/M metagenome (GOLD analysis project Ga0114941, IMG submission 89580) | Groundwater microbial communities from Devils Hole, Nevada to study Microbial Dark Matter (Phase II) - Devils Hole | ecosystem: Environmental > Aquatic > Deep subsurface > Groundwater | place...
GTAGGGCTAAAGCCCTACTACAAACCTTTTCAAGTCAGAGCCTCCCTATGTGCGTTCCCAACCTGAGCCTGGGAACGAGGAACACTCTTCTCTCTGCGCCCTCTGCGTCTCGGCGGTTCAAATCAACCTCACCCTCCTCCCCTCAAAAAACCCTGCAGGCAGCTCCTGAACCCGCCCCTCCTCAGTATTCTTAAACAGCACCGTAAAAGCACCGGCACCGAGGCGATCTTGAGGCCATATCCGGTAACAGGGCATGGCTGTCAGGTGAGACTGATAGGCTGCTAAATGCTCGACAGACACCGGCTGAAACTGGGGGAATCTTTCCAAAAACCACTGACAAACTCCCTCATTTTCTTCGGGCGAATAGGTGCAGGTCATGTAGGCGAGATAGCCTTGCGGTGCCACTATTTGAGCTGAATTTGCCAATATTCTTTTCTGCCGGTTGGCATTTTTGTTAAGATTAACTGGGTGAAAGCATCCCGGTGCCTTGCCACCTTTTGCCAGTAAAGACTGACCGCTGCAAGGAGCGTCAACCGTCACAACTTGCGCAGTTTGCGGTATAATTTCAGCCAGGACTTGGGAGTCCAGGCTGAGAACAGCAGCAGGCTGCACTTGGCAGCGCTTTAAATTAGAAATCAGCATGCCGGTGCGCTTGCCAATCACCTCGTTAGATAGCAAAAGTTGAGGCTGCAAGGCTTTCCAAGAGAAGAGACTTTTACCTCCCGGCGCGGCGCACATATCAACTATTAGATTAACCGGCGGCGAGACGGAGAGGAGGGAAGACGCAGCAAAGACAGAGGAGAAGTCCAGACAGTAGAAATAGCCGCTGTCATGCAGGGGGTGCTGGCCCGGTTTTGATCCCAGAGAGAGCCGGTCAACAAATGCCGGTTGCCACGGCAAGGCCGGCTCTACCTCAAAGGGCAAAGTTGCCGGTTTTTCTCGCCGCCAGAGGATGCAGGGATTAAACGGCTGGGGGTGAACCAAGGCAGCAACAAATTTGTCCTGTTCTGCGGGATCTGCAAACAGCTGCCGGCTGAGTTTCAGTAATAGATTGGAAGGCTTTTCCATGAGACTATTAACTTTTAATTATACCCTAGTTATGGGTGGCAGTCTACTCTCACTCTTGTTTTCGATAAATGCGAGAGGCGGAGCCTCATTTGCTTTCGTTCCCAGCTGCCATGCTGGGAACGAGAAAAGCTGTTTCACGCTGAAGGAGTCACCGGCACAGCATTTGCCTTAACTCTCGCCTGCGCCTCTCGCCTCTGCGCCATTACCTTGGGTTTGAGGTAAAGATTTTCGATGAGAGCGGAAGCACCGGCAAACCAAGGCGGCACAATCAGCGCCCCAATAATCCCCAAAACCTGTACGCCACCAATCACCGCCAAAAGCTGGTAAAGGGGGTGAATACCCACAGAAGTTCCCACCAGCAAAGGATCGAGGACGTAAGTTTCTAGATTCTGGATGATTACAAATAGAATTAAAACCCAGAGGAACAGCCAACCACCTTTGGAAATCGCCACAATCAGCGCCGGCACTGAGCCCAAAATCGGGCCTAAAAACGGGATTAAATTGGTGACACCGGCAATTGCCCCCAAACCGATAGCAAAATCCGGCATTCCCAAAACGCTCAAACCGACTGCAGTCGCCAAACCCAAAATCGCCGAAACCAGCACGCGCCCACGGATGTAGCCTCCCATGCGCTGGCCGACCGGCAGCACTTGCGCCTCCAGGCGGTCCTCCCAAGGTTGGGGAAACAGGCGCACCACACTTTTAATCAGCGTGCGACTGTCCGCCACCATGTAGCCAGAAAGCAAAATAGCAAAAATCAGAGTGAAAAACCCGCCCACAATTCCGCGCGTGATGCCGTAAGAGCGCAGCAGCAGCTGTTGAGTGGAGCGAATCACCCAGCCGGTTAGCGCCTGGGTGTTGAAGAACTGACTGACTAACTCTGGCGGCGTGTTATCCAGGCGGCTAGCCAAACCTTCAGCGAGGACTCGCAAAGCTTCCGCATACACCGGCACTTGGCGGATCAGGCGGTCGATTTGCTCGATCGCCGCAGGCCCAATTAACAAACCCACGCCGGTGAAACCCCCCAAGAGCAGCAGGTAAGTCAAGATAGCCGCCACCCAGCGGCGGATGCGAAAAGTTTCCGCCCAGTTAACCACCGGCGCAATCGAAGCCGCCAGCACCACAGCAATCATCACAGTCACCAGCAGACTGCGCAACTGCCACAGCAGCACCAGCAGCAAGCCGGTGGCCACTACTAGCAAGACGCTGGAAATGGAAATGGTAATGCGCTGTTCGGACATGATTTTTAATCCGGCTGCCTCCCAAAACAAAATACCCTATTTTTACAATATAGCGGTTCTCATATTAGTGAGGTACTGAGAAACCCGGTTTCTTAAAGAAACCGGGTTTCTGGGCCACCCCTCTGGGGATAAGGGGCTGGGGTTGGGTGCCGGGTTCTTTTGCCTTTACAGAACTCATTGGCGTGGCGAAAGCGGAATTTTAATGATGAACTCTGTCCCCTGACCGGGGGCTGAAATACATTTTAATTGACCGCCGTGTTTTTCCACAACAATCTGGTAGCTGATAGACAATCCCAGACCAGTGCCTGCGCCCACGGGTTTAGTTGTGAAAAAGGGGTCAAACACCCGCCGGCGCACGTCTTCTGTCATTCCCGGGCCATTGTCAGTAATGCGAATCACAACATGGGACGGTCTGATGGGGCATGGGGCATCGGGCATGGGGCATTGTATCTCGGGAATGGGGCATTGTGTCTCGGGCACTGGTGATTTTTCTTCTTCCCCACGCCCTATTGAAGTGCGAATCCAAATAGTAGGGCCTTGGTTATGGCATGGGGGGGATTGCTTTTCTTTCCCATGCCCAATTCCCCATGCCCCATGCCCCTCTTCCAAAGCATCAATCGCATTGCTGAGGATATTCATAAACACTTGATTGAGTTGACCGGCATAGCACTCCACCTGCGGCAGGTGTCCGTACTGTTTGATGACTTGAATTCCTTTTGTGTCACCGGCATCTTGCCCGCGACTCCCTCGTTCCCCGCCTCCCGCCCCGGAGTTCAGCCGGTGCTGCAAAATCAGCAGGGTGCTGTCAATCCCCGAATGAATGTCAACCGGCTTCATCTCCGCTTCATCCAGGCGGGAGAAGTTGCGCAGCGAAAGGACAATCTGGCGGATGCGGTCAGCCCCAACCTTCATCGAATCCAGCAGTTTGGGAAAATCTTCCTGAAGGAATTCCAGCTCTATACTCTCCATTTCATCGGCAATTGCCGGGTGCGGATTGGGGTAAGTCTGCTGGAAGATATCGATCAGCCCCAACAAGTCTTGGACGTAATTATTGGCGTAAGTGAGATTCCCGTAGATGAAGTTGACCGGATTGTTGATTTCATGAGCCACCCCAGCAACCATCTCACCGAGAGCGGACATTTTTTCGGTTTGAATCAGCTGAGCCTGGGTGTTCTGCAACTCTTGTAACGCTTGGTTCAGGCGCTGATTTTTTTCTTGCAACTCCAGCGTTCTCTCCTCGACTTTCACCTCCAGAGTCCGGCTGTAATTCTCCAGTTGCTGGTTGGCTGTTTCTAAATGGGCGTAGAGGCGAGCATTTTCCAGCGAGATAGCCGCTTGGGAAGCCAGGAGTTTCAAAACTTCCAGCCGGTCGGGCGTAAAAGCGCCGGCAGTCAGGTTATTCTCGAAGTAAAAGAAGCCGGTGAGTTTCCCATAACAGACAATCGGTACGCACAATACTGACTTCGGTTGGTTTTGCCGGACATAGGGATCTGCCACAAACAGTCCTTCCCTCGCCGCATTATTTAAAACCACACTTTTTTGAGTCCTTTGCGCGTAATTGAGAACCGCCACCGGCACCGCCTGAGAAATCTCAAGCGCCGGGGATTGCCACACGGCAATCTCGTTTCCGTCCACCTCCCCAGAGGCTTCAATCTCCAGATTGCCGTCGCGCAGCAAGATGAGAAAGCCTTTTTGTGCGCCGGCATTCTCAATGGCGATTTTCATCAACTTGTCCAGCAGCCGGCTCAGGACTATTTCACCAGAGATGGCAAGCGATGCTTTCATCACTGCAGCCAAATCCAGAAATCCTGAATCACTGCCACTCGTGGTGGTTGTTGTGCGGTGAATGTCAATATCTGTGCTTTTTGGGGCGGCAATTCTTATGAAGACGTGCGGGTATCGCGCTTCCAGATCCTTGACTTTGGCAATCGCTCCCCAGCGAATATAGGCATAGTAGGACTCTAGAAGATAAAACCTGCCCATATTTTCGTTACCGCGAGCCAGATGAAACTCTCCAGCCAGCTCGCAGGCGAGCGCTTCTTCTTGGATGTAGCCCTGTTCTTTTGCACCTTGAATGGCGCGATCGTAATATTCCATCGCTTCCAGGATGCGCCCCAATACCCTATTGAGTTCCGCTCCCACTAAATCGCACTTGTGCTGGAAGTTAGAGGGAGCGTGACTCGCCCACAGCCGCATCTTTTCTTGGTTTAACTCCACTTGCTGGAGGTATTGCTGCTGTTCGCCAGGTTCAGCGCTGGGATACAGGGCGAGAAGTTGCAGGGAGTAGTAGAAGTTGTGCGTGGCAACAGTCATAAACCCAATCGCCGAATCGGCGTGTGCTGCCGACAGCCTGGAATTTTCAACCGCCCGCGAGCAATCTTTAAATAAGTAAGAGAGAATCCCTTTAGCCAGGTACAGCGAAAACAGTGAAGTGCGGTTTTGAGTTTCTATCAAACGGGGCAGCATTTCAGCTTCATGGAATACGGAGCCAATTAGCTGAGCCGGATTGCCGGCACCCTCACGTCCCATGAGATTCTCAACCAGCTGCTTCCATATCTGGGCGTAGTACACCGAAAATTCTTGCTTTAATTTCAGCAAGATATCCAGGGCTTGACTGAGCTGCTGCTCTACTGTTTCTAGACGCTCGCCCATCAAAAATAAGTGAGTGGCCCGGTCTTTAAAGCAAAGGCTGGCAAATTCTACATCTCCGGTTTCTAACCCAATCTGACCTCCCTCCAGCAGAGGAGCAATCGTTTTAGCGAGGGGAGCTTTCCAGTGTCTCAGTACAGTGTTAAAAGGCGAGTACACCCTAGCTTTTACTTCTCTGGCATTCAGTTTATCCACCAGCCTCACAGCCAGCTGACCGAAACGATAGCCAGAATCGGTGTCTCCCATAAAGCTGTTCAGGATCACCCCATAAAAAATGTAGCCTACAGCTGCCTGTGGGGAGTTTCCATATCGCACAGACAGATTGACCATTGTAAATACAATCGCCGGCAGCAACGCTGGAGCCGCCACAAAAGCGGGAGAGATGAGGGTGTTTAATACGCGCATGGCTGCCAGTTTGTGGGTATCGGTCATCACCGGCAGGCTGATTAATTCCTCAATGTCCAGCTGGTTAGGGGGAGTTTCCTCCAGACTGACTCCAAGCGCCTCCAGGGCTTGCAACCCCCTATCAATTGCTGATTTTAGCAGGTTTTGAGCGAAATCGAACTGGATTTGCACCTCATAGAGTTTGGCTTTTTCGAGAGCTGTTTTGGCTTTCTCTAGGGCAACAGCAGACAGCTGTTCCGAGCGCTGGAAGTTGGCTGTTAAGTATTCCGCTTCGCTGGCTTCCACATAGAGATTGAATGTCAGTTCATAAGACTCGCTCCAGCTGGATTCTCCCAGAAGTTTTATGCCCTCGTTCAAATACCGGACTGCCGGTTCATACGCGGCTGACGCCTTTGCCTTCTTGCCGGCAATCAGATTCAGGGAAGCCAGCATGAGCGGGGTTATAAAGTAATTGTTCAGATAACTAGGGGCCGGAAGGCTGTCCAGAAACCGGGTTTCTTTAAGAAACCCGGTTTCTTGGGTTTCTTGTGACTTCAGCTCTCCTATTAGTTCACTCCCGAAATTCAGCTGGTTGACAATATCAAAAATATGGGCTTCTCGCTCTTCGGGCGGCGTATTCTTCAGCAATAGCTGGCCAATTTTCAGGTGCGTTTCTTTCTGGCGATCCTCGGGAATCAGAGAGTAGGCAGCTTGCTGCACCCGGTCGTGCAAAAACTTGTAGGAAACCTTTAACTCAGCCAATTTCAAATCTGCCGGCGCATCCGAGCCAAAAACCTGGGGGCCAAAAACCAGGGGTATTTTGTAGGCATTGCTCAGAGGCAGAACCAGACCGGCTTGCAAGGCGGGCCACAAATCAGCGGCTGTAACTGCTGCGGATTTTTCACTGACGATCTTCAGCACATCCAAACTAAAGTGGCTGCCAATGCAGGCGGCAAATTTTAACACGCTTTGGGCGCTCTCTGGCAGCTTTTGAATATTTCTGGCAATCAGCTCAACGACGTTATAATCTTGTATCCCGCAGGCTTGAATTTCCTGAATGTCCCACTGCCAGCTGTCGGTGCCGGTGTCATAAACCAGCAGGCTTTCAGCGTGCAGCGTTTTCAGCAGCTGAGTCAAGAAAAACGGATTCCCTTGGGTTTTATTAAAAACAAGCTCAGCTAGCATATCTGAGCGTCTCTTGCTCCCCTCTCCCTTGATGGGAGAGGGGTTGGGGGTGAAGGTGTTCCGGGGTGAGGGGGCGGCGGTTTCCCCCAAAGTCTCCGCAACTAATTGGCTGACATGGCCCAGTTCCAAAGCCCCGAGAGTGATATTATTGATCGCAGCGCCGGCTGCTTGAATCTTCTCAATCGTGTGAACCAGCGGATGTGCCGGACTGACTTCGTTATCCCGATACGCCCCAATCGTCAGCAGATACTGGCTGTCAGAGTCCGTCACCAGCCGCAGGAGCAACTTCAGAGACGCTGAGTCCGCCCACTGCAAATCATCTAGGAAGATAACCAGGGGGTGTTCTGGCTGGCCAAAGACATGAATGAATTTTTGAAACACCCGATTAAATCGGTTTTGAGTTTCAGATGGCCCCAGTTGCGGGACAGCCGGCTGCTTCCCGACAATCAGTTCCACTTCCGGAATAACCTCCGCGATCAGTTGGCCATTTTCTCCGAGAGCCTCTAAGAGCTTCTCTCTCCAAACTGCTATCTTTTGAGCGCTTTCGGTTAGCAGCTGGCGCACCAAATCCTGGAACGCCTCAATCAGGGCAGCATAAGGAATATCCCGCTTGAACTGGTCAAACTTGCCGGCGATAAAATACCCCCGCTTAGCCACAATCGGTTTGTGAACTTCACTCACCACCGAAGTCTTGCCAATCCCCGAGTAACCGCTCACGAGCATCATCTCGCTTGCCCCACCTGCTACTCGCTCAAAGGCATCCATCAGGCTTCGCACCTCGCGCTCGCGCCCGTAGAGCTTTTGCGGGATCAGCAGTTGGCTCCCCCTGTCGTACCGCCCAGGAACAAAATTTTCAATTTTCCCGGAAGATTGCAGCTGCACCAGACAAGTCTCCAGGTCAACTTTCAGTCCCAGAGCGCTTTGATATCTGTCTTCAGCTGTCTTGGCTAATAACTTCATCACAATATCCGAAATCGCCTGAGGTATCTCCCCAACTTCATCCAGCGGCACCGGCATCTTAGCAATATGGCAGTGCACCAATTCCATTGGATCGGTGGCAGTAAAAGGCAGCTGCCCTGTCAGCATTTCATATAACGTTACGCCCAAGGAATAAAAATCGCTGCGGCAGTCCACCAAACGATTCATCCTGCCGGTTTGCTCTGGGGACATATAGGCGAGGGTGCCTTCTATAAAGTTGGGATTGCTAATCCTCGGGGTTTCCACAGACAGCCGCGAGGCAATGCTAAAGTCCGTCAGCTTCACCTCTCCTGTTTCCAGGTTTATCAGAATATTTGATGGCTTAATATCCTTATGAATAACCGGAATTTTATGCAGCTCGCCCAGAGTTTCAGCCAGGACAATGGCTATCCGCAAAACCTCTCTTACCCCAAATCTTTGAGCCGCCATTACCTCTCTCAGGGATTGCCCACCAAAATCTTCTAATATCAGAGCGAACCCATTCCGATATTTCTCCAAGCTGTAAGCTTTGACAATTCCCGGACAGTCCAGCGGGTGAGCGATATTATATTCTTGCCTCAACCGGGTTATCTCTTCCAGTGCCGGATACTCAGCTGGCAGTATTTTAACGATAACTGACTTGCCATCGCGCTTTCTAATTCCCCGATAAATAGCTACTCTCAGGTTAGCTTGAATTTCTTCTTTTATCTGGTATCCTGACAAACCAAGCATATATTCTTCTCCCTCCCACATTTTACAAATTCTGGAATTATTATATCTCAGCCCGTTCCCGATCTCCACCGTAATTTCACGGATAATATAGTGCCTAGAAACCCGGTTTCTTTAAGAAACCGGGTTTCTCAGTACCGTCACACCATCTCTATCCCCCCGCTGCTAGTTAGAAACATTTGCCTCACAAATTTTGTCTCGAAAATTACATTCTGCCCCCGACTCAGGATATCCACCGGCATCCTGGTGAACCTCACAGCTTTACCTTACGCCTTTAAACTATACCATATACTCGGGGTAAAATCTCCCCGCAAAAAGCATAAAATAGCAGGGGTCAACAAACCCGGTTTCTTTAAAGAAACCGGGTTTTTGGTTTCCGAAGCGACCTCACTCTTTGTTGGCCCACTCAATTGTTGCGAACCCAGCGCGTCACCCCACCGGCTCCATCAATGATCGTAATGCCCAGAGCTTGCAGTTCGTTGCGAATGCGGTCAGCTTCGCCAAAGTTTTTGGCCTTGCGAGCCGCTTGTCGCTGCTCGATCAGGGCTTCAATTTCCGCATCGCTAATTCCACCGGCACCGGATGCCGGCTCCTCTGGCTGCGCCTCCAAACCCAACACCTGCGCCAGCCTTCCCAGCGTGTTCCACTGCTGTTCCAGCAGAGCCGGCGGCGTCTGCGTTTTCCCCTCATGCACGAGGATATTTCCCTCCCGGCGCAGCTCCTTCGCCAGCTCAAACAGCACGGCTAGAGCCCCTGGCGTGTTAAAGTCACTATCCATCGCCGCCTGGAAACGCTCCACCTGTTCAGCGACCAAACTCTCCCCGGCGTTCTCCCAGCCCAGCTGCTTACCATATTCGCCCCCAAAAAGCAATCCCTCTTTGAGAGTATTCCAGCCATTTTGGGCGGCGGCGAGCGCCTCGCCGGTAAAATCAATCGGTTTGCGGTACTGAGCCGTCAGGACAAACAGCCGCAGCGCCATCGGCTCTGGGCCATTTGGCGCATCCAAAAGCTGCCGGATAGTGGTGAAGTTGCCCAGGGACTTGGACATCTTTTCGCCGCCCACATTCACCATGCCGTTGTGCAGCCAGTAGCGGGCGAGAGGCTTGCCGGTGACTGCTTCCGACTGGGCAATTTCATTTTCGTGGTGGGGGAAAATCAAATCCGCGCCCCCAACATGGATGTCGATGCTTTCGCCCAAACCGTCGCGCACCATCGCCGAGCATTCAATGTGCCATCCCGGACGACCGGCACCCCAAGCCGACTCCCAAGCAGGTTCCCCCGGTTTGGCCGCCTTCCACAGGGCGAAATCAAAGGGATCTTGTTTCTTCTGGTCCTCGGGGTCTTCCGCAGCCACGCGACCGCTAGCACCGGCTTGCATGTCGTCGAGCCGGCGTCCGGAGAGCTTGCCGTATTCGGGGAACCGGCGCACCGAATAATAGACATCACCGGCGGCAGGGTAGGCGTAGCCCTTGTGTTCCAGCTCGTGGATCAGGCGCTTAATGCCATCCAGGGTGTGAGTGGCGCGGGGATACTGATCCGCTTCCAGGACATTCAGCCGCTGCATGTCCTCAAAATAGGTTTGGGTGTAGCGCTCCGCCACCTCCTGCATCGACGAGCCCTCCTCCCGGGCGCGGTTGAGAATTTTGTCGTCAATATCGGTAAAGTTCTGCACGTAGCGCACCTGATAGCCGCGCCAGAGCAGATACCGGCGCACCGTATCCCAAACGATATAAGAGCGGGCGTGGCCCAAGTGGCAGTAGTCGTACACCGTGACCCCACAGCAATACATGCGCACCTTGCCGGGTTCCAGCGGCTCAAAGGGTTCCTCGCGACGGGTCAGGGTGTTGTACAGTGTGAGGGCCATAGTAAAGCAATGGTGAAATGAGATCGGCAATAATGAGGGTAGCAGGGATGCCAGCCAACATCCATGCGTGCCGGTGTTTGTCTTTATTTAAGGCTATCCTCGCATTTTCTGACGTTTTTGAGCGACGCTATGCAAGCAGCAAGTACCTCCTCCGCCCCCTCCGGGGTCATGGAAGCCCCCAAACATGGCCTGCCGGTGACGATTATTACCGGCTTCCTCGGGAGCGGCAAGACAACCCTACTCAACCACATCCTGACCAATCAGGAGGGAGTGAAGACCGCTGTTCTGGTGAACGAGTTTGGTGAGATCGGCATCGACAACGAGCTGATTGTCGCCAGCGGCGATGACATGGTGGAGCTGAGCAACGGCTGCATCTGCTGCACCATCAACAACGATTTGCTCAATGCGGTCTACAAAGTCTTGGAGCGCCCAGACAAAGTGGACTACATGGTAGTGGAGACCACCGGCCTTGCTGACCCCCTGCCGGTGGCTCTGACGTTTTTAGGCACAGAACTGCGCGACCTCACCCGCCTGGATTCCATCATCACCGTGGTGGACTCGTCGAATTACAGCCTCGACCTGTTTAACAGCCAAGCGGCGTACAGCCAGATTTACTACAGCGACATCATTTTGCTCAACAAGGTGGATCTGGTGGATGAAGCCGACGCCGATCTGCTGGAAGTCAAGATTCGCGATATCAAGGCCGGTGCCAGAATTCTGCGCACCACACAGGCGCAAGTGCCGCTCCCACTGATTCTCAGCGTCGGTTTGTTTGAGTCTGACCAGTATTTCCAAACCGAAACGCCGGCAAAAGACCACGACGGCGACCACGACGGCGACCACGCTGAGTGCGACCACGACCACGGCCATTGCGTCCACGACGGCGACGGCGACCACGCCGACGACCACGCTGAGTGCGACCACGACCACGGCCATTGCGTCCACGACGGCGACGGCGACGGCGACCATCACCACCACCACCACCACGAGCATCACCACCACCACGAGCATCACTCCCATCACCTGGAAAATGACGGGTTCATCTCGGTTTCTTTCCAGAGCGACCGGCCCTTGGCGATTAAAAAGTTCCAGCATTTCTTAGACAACCAGCTGCCCGCGAATGTCTTCCGCGCCAAAGGGATTCTCTGGTTTGATGAAAGCCCGAAGCGTCACATTTTCCACCTGTGCGGCAAGCGCTTCACCATCGACGATGAGGAGTGGAAAGGCCAGCCGAAAAACCAGATTGTTCTGATTGGGCAAAATTTGGATCGCGAAAAGTTGCTAGAGCAGATTCATGAATGTGTCTGTCTGCCGGCACGCGATCAGCCCAAAGGGTTCGGGAAGTAACTTGCATTTAGGACGCTCGATCAACGCTGGCACACGCAGATAAAAGCTAGACAGCACAACCTGAAATCTGCGTGCGTCTGCGTCTGTCGCTGCTTGCAATTTTGGATGGCGGATTGACGAATCCAACCTATAGCAGTATAGCAGTAGTCACTTAGGGCGCGGACGTAGGACAGGCGTCTCGCCTGTCTCAGAGACCTTAAGGGTGCGGAGGGAACGCCTGCCCTACGCCTATCCTTCGTAGGACAGGCGTTCCCTCTGATCGAGCGTGTCCTAAACTTACTGTTTATTGCTATAAATTCCAAATTATAAAATCGCCATGCGTGTCGTTGTTCAGCGGGTTAAATCTTCTCAAGTTACGGTTGCGGGTCAAGTCGTTGGCCAAATTGGCCGGGGGCTGAACTTGCTCGTGGGAATTGCCGGCACAGATACAGAGGCAGAGCTGGACTGGATGGCTCGCAAGTGCTTGGAACTGCGGTTGTTTCCAGGCGTTGCCGGTGGTGAGAGTCGCTGGGAGAAATCGGTTCAAGAAATCGGAGGGGAGCTGTTAGTGGTGAGCCAGTTCACCCTTTACGGCGACTGTCGCAAAGGCCGGCGACCCTCTTTTGACAGCTCAGCGGCTCCAGAAAAAGCCAAACAGCTTTACGAACAATTCATAAGCAAATTGCGGCAGAGCGGTTTGCGGGTGGAAACCGGCGTTTTTGGAGCCATGATGCAAGTCACTATCGAAAACGATGGCCCCGTTACCCTGCTGCTGGAGAGAGACGCTAACTAAAACAC
>Ga0114941_100244_pt1 | contig 12147 bp, 6 predicted proteins | sample DevilsHole_FD_89580 | JGI IMG/M metagenome (GOLD analysis project Ga0114941, IMG submission 89580) | Groundwater microbial communities from Devils Hole, Nevada to study Microbial Dark Matter (Phase II) - Devils Hole | ecosystem: Environmental > Aquatic > Deep subsurface > Groundwater | place...
CCCCCCAGAAAACGCGAAATATTTCTTATCTCGAAATTCCCCATAGCCATGAGCCGCCAGATATTTACAGTGCGCCGATACCTCCGCGCTAGATGCCTTCCGTAAAGCCCGGATACCACTCTTCATCCGCCGCACCTCAACTGGCACACCTTTCTCCTTAGCGAAATCCTGAATCTTTAGCAAAATTCCTGACAGCTGCGATTGCGGAGCATTTTGAGCGTATATCAGTCGCAATTGACCCATGTAATAATCCAGAAGCCGGATGGCACCCAGCATCGTCTCGCCGCTCACCGTCGGTGCCGGTTTAACGCCAGCTAGCACCGCATTCACCAGATGCAGCCAGAGAGCAAACCGCGCCAAATAACTCTCAAATTTCGGGTAAGCGGTTTTTAACCCCTCATGATCTTCTTGGAGCTGCATGTCAACTAGCTGATGCTGCTTAGTCTGAAACAGCAGTTTGGCATCGTAGCTCAACAAATAGTCCGCCGGTTCAATCTTCTCCAGCCCTGTGTACAGCCGGCGCAGAGCATCAGACAGTTCGATATTGTTGTTTTGCTCAGGCAGCAGATGGTGGTGGCTGGCTGGCGCATCAGCAGCGCAAAATAGCCAGCGAGCCCACTCACCGGTAATATCGTCGTGTTCCCCCATCAGCCTCTGTAGCTTTCCCCATTGCGTTGAGCCGGTGCGGCTGATGCAGGAACGCTCCAGATAGACTGACTCCTTAATCCGGTCTTTGATTAATGGTCCGCCATTGAATTCTGACAGTTCAAGCTCGCTATCATCCCCTATCCCGTTGCGGTACTTGTTGCGGGCGGTGAAATATCCCGAAGCTTCATCCCTATACATAAGAAAGCCCCGTGGATTTTCCTCATGGATGTGAGCGCATGCCTCAATCGTTGAGTCTGAGATGATATAGCGCTTGTACGGGGGGGGAGGGGTAGGCGGTTCCCCGGCATTTTTCTCATTTATGCTCGCCTTGTTCCACTTCGCCATATCTCGTTCATATTGCCGCGAAAGCTCTTTCCAGCGGTGAAGTTCCTCGGATTGCAGTTTGAGCAGGGGTTCAAGGATGACCTTTTGTGCCGGCGTCTTCTTGTGGCCAGATGGAGCGACAATTATGGTGCGGAAAATGGCGGGTTGGGTGTAATTTGCCTGGGCGTTTATCACGATGCGAGCGCCCCCCATTCGCGAACTGGCTGCCGCCAGCAATGTTGTCAGCAAGTATTCCGGCGCTGTTGGCATGGAGTCGGCGGTTTTGACTATCAGGGAAATGAGCCAACCCCTATCTCCATTTATCACTTGGGCCCAATTCAGGCGTTCCTTTTTCGCCTCAAACAAGCCCGGCAGTTTTTCGGAGATTTCCAGCATCTCGGCAGTAACTTCCGCCTCTGCCTCTACTTCGTTAACGACTCGCCACAAATCCTGAGGGCGATTGCCGTATTCCTTGGCTATCGCCTGAATTATTGCCTCTTTTTTGGCCCGGGAAAGTTCTTGAGAGGCAATATAATTGGCCAGATACAGGATTAAATCTGCGTACTCCGACACTTTCAGTGCGCCATTCCCAATGGCTGCGACTTGAGTGGGGCGAGTCGCTTTCTGACTGTTTTGTTGCGGCGCGGATGCCGGTAGAGTGTGCAATTTTGGCCCTACAGCTGCCATGATGTCGCTGACGCTGGGGCTGGCATCTGCAATCCAGTCAGCGATGTCCAGCCCGCCGGATTGCGGCAAGTTTGTCCAGGTGGATTGGCTGGGGGGAACAAACAGCCACTGGGCATCAGGAAAATTGGCGGCGATGGCTTCCATGTGCGCCATCCCCGGAATGTCCCGATCCGGGCAGAGCACGACGGTTGCGCCCTCCAAATCCTTTGAGTCTGAGGGCTTCCATTTGCCGCTTCCCCCAATGTTGCAGGTGGCCGGCAGGCCCTGGGCCCACAGGGCGTCCGCGCAAGGTTCGCCCTCCACTATAAATATTGTCTCGCCCCGCTCTATCGCTTGGCGGATGTCCCCATACCGGTAAACTGGGATGTCCTGGCGATTGGTTCCTTTCAATCCTTTTTCCCAGCTGCTGCCATTCCAGCGTTCCTGCCAAATCTTGCGGTTTCCCTCGCCGTCATCGATCCGGCACACCCGCACCCGCCGGTTGCCGGTGCGGTCGGGGTATTCCCAGGTGCGAGAATTTTTGGGGCGGACAGTCTTGTTCGCGGCGCTGTCCCCTTGGACGTAGTACGGAGTTCCTTCTTTGTCTGCAATGCCGGTCGCCACCCACCCGAACGCCGGGGGGGCAGAGCGCTTGCATGCGCTTAAGTTGTCGCCCAGAAAGTAGCACCAGTCCGGTTTCCCGCAGTGGGGGCACGGTTCTGATTTGGAGACGGAGCGAAGGCCACCACTGTGGGCGGAGGTGGAAGCGTTGGTAGATGTGCTGTCAGAGTGGGACATAGAAGTTTGAGTCCCGGCCCAGTCTGTGCTGTCACTTGTCCAGCACCGGCGTTTTCAGTTTAGCCCGTCTATTATGTCGCTTTTGGTAATTGTGCGGCATAATGGAATCACAATATTGATTTGGGCTTGGTTGGTTGTTAGTCGCTGGTAGCGCTACGCCGACTGGGCCGTTTTTTTTTGTGAGTGCCGGCGTAAGCTCCAGCGATTGATCACGATTATATCAGGTTTTGCTGAAAAGCAAAATATATTTTCGGGAGAGCCCCGCTGCCCCTGCGGCAGGCAACCCCGCCAGTTGAGCCGGTGCCGCTTTTGCGTTCTTCGGCACGCAAGGTTTCTGTTGGCTCTCGATCCGCCGCACCGGCACGCTGCCGGCAGGCTCTCTCTGGCCCTACCCTGTAGGGGGCAGTGCCAGAAGCTCAACCGCGCCATCTTGAGCCAAATCCCTGACAGGTGGGATTAAGGATCGTTTTGAGCGTATATCAGTCGCAGTTGGCCCATGTAATAATCCACAAACCGGATGGCATTGGCCATCGTCTCCCCGCTCACCGTCGGTGCCGGTGTAACGCCAGCTAGCACCGCATTCACCAGATGCAGCCAGAGAGCGAACCGGGCCAAATAACCCTCAAATTTCGGGTAGGCGATTTTTAGCCCCTCATTATCTTCTTGGAGCTGCATGTCAACTAGCTGATGCTGCTTGGTCTGAAACAGCACTTTGGCATCGTAGCTCAACAGATAGTCCGCCGGCTCAATCTTCTCCAGCCCTGTGTACAGCCGGCGCAGAGCGTCAGACAGTCTACTATCCCTGTTTCCGTCACCCAGCTGTTTGAGATAGCTGGGTGGCGCATCAGCAACGCAGAACAGCCATCGCGCCCAATCACCTGTAAGGTGATGGCCTTTGGCCATCATCTTCTTCAGCGCCGGCCATTGTATTGAGCCGGTGCGGCTGATGCATGGCTCGCTCACATAGAGTGATTCCTTAATCGTGTCTTTCATTAATGCCCTGCCATCGAATTCTGCCCGCAATAGTTCGCTCTCCTCCCCGAAACCATTGCGGTACTTCTTGCGCTCGCTTAAATGTGCTGAATCTTGCTTGTCGCAGACAAGGAAGCCCCGTGGGTTTTTCTCATGGATGCGGACTGTGGCCACAATCGTTGCGTCTGAGACGACGTAGCGCTGGGGATCGGGTGGGGGGGTAGGATATTCGCCGGCATTTTGCCCCTTCTTGGCAGCGCGGTTCCAGTGCGCCATGTCTCGCTTGTACTGCCGCATTTGCTCTTGCCAGCGCGAATGGTCCTCGTGTTCGAGCTGTTCGAGGGGGTGAATAATCACCTTTTGTGCCGGTGTTGTACAGCCTGGTGGAAGGACGAGCATAGTGCGGAAGATGGCCGGTTGAGTGTAATTTGCGGACGCTTGTATCACTATGCGAGCTGCACCCATCCGCGAACTGGCCGCCGACAGCAGGGTTGTTACCAATAATTCCGACCCTTTTGACGTGGTGAGATCGGTTGCCAGTATCTGGGCAGGGCTCGAACCCTGATCTCCATTTAGCATCTTCTTCAACTCCTTTCCTCAGGGGCGGGGCTTTTCTCCGTGGGTGCCACCGGCACTGCAAAACTATTTTTAAGTCACAGCCGGCTTTCACCGCCTTACCAGTCTGTAGGGGTAGGCCACCGGGAAAAGCCCCTGGAACTGTGAGACAGCAAAAACGCAATATGTGCGCAACAGATTAGACATTATATCAGGCTTGGCTGAAACCCATAATAGCTATCTCGGTGGGCCTCGCAGCTCCTGCGGCAGGCTACACGCCTTCCTTCAGGGTTGCGCTTCAGGCGAGTGCACGCTTTTGTTCGAGGCTTTTGGGCTAAAGCCCAACTACGAACCTTTTTGGGCTAAAGCCCAACTACGAACCTTTTTGGGCTAAAGCCCAACTACGAACCTTTTTGGGCTAAAGCCCAACTACGAACCTTTTTGGGCTGCGCTGAACTTACGAACGGGCCAGCACCCCATCTGGCCCGGTTCAATTCTTAATTCATTGCGATCGTCGCCCCATTGCACAACGCTCTCCAGTACAATCCCATTATCTATAACCCCTCACTTGGCCCCAGAATCCCGGCTCATGACCCCTTACAGTGCATCTACACCGCCGGAACCCTCCGGCAGCAAAGCCAGCAACCAGCGCACCTCCCCCATCAACGACTGCAGTCAGGTCAAGGGGAAGAAGCTCTCCCCCATGTACGAACACTATGTCAAAACCAAAGAGCAGTACCCCCACGCTTTGCTGCTGTACCGGGTGGGAGATTTCTTTGAAACCTTCTTCCAAGATGCCGTCACCGTTTCCAAAGAACTAGAGCTCGTCCTCACCAGCAAGCACGCCGGCGAAGAAGTGGGGCGAGTGGCCATGACCGGCGTGCCGCACCACGCCCTGGAGCGATACGCCGCTCTGCTGGTGGAAAAGGGGTATGCCGTTGTGATCTGCGACCAAGTTGAGGACGCTTCTGAATCCCAAGGTCAAATAGTGCGGCGGGAAGTCACCCGCGTCATCACGCCGGGGACAGTCCTGGAAGAAGGCATGCTCAACGCCCGCCGCAATAACTTCCTCGCCGCCGCCGTCACCGCCGGTACCCACTGGGGTTTGGCTTATGCCGACATCTCCACCGGCGAATTCTTCACCACCTCTGGCGATAACCTCGAACACCTCACTCAAGAATTAATGCGGCTGCAACCGTCGGAAGTCCTCATCCCCACCGACGCCCCCGATATCGGCAGCTTGCTCCGCCCCGGAGAAACCTCGGAACACCTTCCCAGCTGTTTGCCGGCACAATTTTGCTACTCCCTGCGCCCGCAAAAAGCCTTCACTCAGGTCGAAGCCCGCCAAAGACTGCTACAGCGGTTCAAAGTGCGCTCCCTGGAAGGCATGGGCTGCGAACACCGCCCCCTCGCCATCCGCGCCGCCGGCGGCTTGCTGGAATATCTGGAAAACACCTTTGAGCAGCAAAGCGGCGATTTATCGAAATCCCCCAATCCCGAACATGCGGCAAAAACTAAAATCCCCCTGCAGCCGGTGCGCACCTACACGATCACCGACTTCCTGATTGTAGACCAGCAAACCCGCCGCAACCTGGAAATCACCCAAACCGTCCGCGACGGCACTTTTTATGGCTCCCTGCTGTGGGCGATTGACAAAACTACCACCGCGATGGGAGGGCGGGCGCTGCGCCGGTGGCTGCTGCAACCCCTGCTCGATATTAAAGGCATTCGCGCCCGACAGGATACGATTCAAGAATTAATAGAAAACACGGCGCTGCGGCAAGAATTGCAGCAGATGCTGCGCCAAATTTATGATATTGAGCGGCTTGCCGGTCGCGCCGGTTCTGGCACGGCTAATGCTAAAGATTTAGTCAATTTGGCGGAGTCTTTGGTAAAATTGTCGGAACTGGCTTCTTTGGCAGCGCAGGGGAAATCGGCTTACATGAAGGCTTTACAAAATGTGCCGCCTGTGCTAGAGCAGCTGGGGCAGCATTTGCGGGAGAATTTGGTAGATTCGCCCCCGCTGCATCTTAAGGAAGGAAATCTGATTCGCGCCGGTGTGAATCCCCAGCTGGATGAAATGCGCCGGCAAGTGGAAGATGACCGGCAGTGGATCGCTCAGCTGGAAGTCACGGAACGGGAGCGCACCGGCATCCCGACGCTGAAGGTCGGGTTTAATAAGACTTTTGGGTATTATATCAGTATCAGCCGCTCTAAAACTGAGGGGGCACCGGCAAATTATATCCGCAAGCAGACGCTGACAAATGAGGAGCGCTACATCACGCCGGAGTTGAAAGAGCGAGAAGCGCGAATTCTGACAGCGCGGGATGATTTGAACCAGATGGAGTACGACATTTTTGCCGAGTTGCGAAGATCGGTGGGAGAGCAAGCGGAACTGATTCGCAAGGTGTCGAAGGCGGTTGCTGCTGCTGATGTGCTGTGCGGTTTTGCAGAGGTGGCGGTGCACGAGGGGTACTGCCGGCCTAATATGGTGGAGAGTCGGGAGATTACTATTATTGAGGGGCGTCATCCGGTGGTGGAGCAATCTCTGCCGGCGGGTTTCTTTGTGCCGAATTCGGCGCGGTTGGGGATGGATTTATTGAACCGCAAAGACGCAGAGGGCGCAGAGGAAGATGGGGGGGAAAGGCCGGATTTGATTATTTTAACAGGTCCGAATGCGAGTGGGAAGAGTTGCTATTTGAGACAGGTGGGGCTGATTCAGCTGATGGCGCAGGTGGGGAGTTTTGTGCCGGCTACTTCGGCGGTGCTGGGGATTTGCGACCGCATTTTTACGCGGGTGGGTGCGGTGGATGATTTGGCGACGGGTCAGTCTACTTTTATGGTGGAGATGAATGAGACGGCGAATATTTTGAATCACGCGACGCCGAAGTCTCTGGTTTTGCTGGATGAGATTGGGCGGGGGACGGCAACTTTTGACGGGCTTTCGATTGCTTGGGCGGTGGCGGAATATTTGGCTGCGGAGATTCGGGCGCGAACGATTTTTGCTACTCACTACCATGAGTTGAATGAGCTGGCTTCGATTTTGCCGAATGTTGCAAATTATCAGGTGACGGTGCGGGAGTTGCCCGACCAAATTGTGTTTTTGCACCAAGTTCATCCGGGAGGTGCTGACCGGTCTTATGGGATTGAAGCGGGGCGTTTGGCGGGTTTGCCGGCAGTGGTGATTCAGCGGGCGCGCGAAGTGATGGGGCAGATTGAGAAGCACAGCAAAATTGCTCTGGGTCTGCGGAAAGGGGCGGGCAAAAAAGATGCCGGTAAGCGCCAGAAGCCGGCAGAAGAACCCCCCGATATATTTGACCCAGAATGAAGGAATTGGCGCTGCGTATTCCGGGGGGAATTGGGCATTGGGAATTGGGCATTGGGTATTGCTGAAAATATGCCCCATGCGCGCGAGCCCCATGCGCGCGAGCCCCATGCGCCCCTATTCTTTAACATTCACCGGCAGGTAAACGGTGAAGGTAGAGCCAGCACCAAACTCGCTATCGACGACAATTTCGCCGCCCATGATCTGGCAAAAGCTGCGGCTGATGGCCAGCCCCATGCCGGTGCCGCCGTACCGGCGCGTGGAGGAGGGGTCCGCCTGGGTGAAGGGCTCGAAGATGTCGCGCATTTGCTCTCTCGTCATGCCAATGCCGGTGTCGTGGATGCGGAAGCAGATCCAGGATTCGACAAAGGAGGCGGGATAGCATTTTGGACCGGCTCCAGAACTGAGGGCGCGGAAATCAGGGGTGTCGGTGCGGCTGACATCGAGGGTGATGGAGCCACATTCGGTAAACTTGTTGGCGTTGCCCAGCAAGTTGAGCAGCACTTGCCGCACTTTAGCGTAATCCGCGTGCATGCTGCCGAGTTTTTTAGCGCAAACTACCGTTAAAGTGTTGCTGTTTGGTTCCAGCAGTGGTCGGATTGTTCTTAGGACATCATTAACTAGCGCCTGCACCGAGAAAGATTGCAGTTCCAGTTGCATTAAGCCGGATTCAATCTTGGCGAAGTCGAGGATTTCGCTGAGAATTGCCAGCAGCTGGTTGCCGGCAGTGTGGATGGCTTGCAGGTCTTTGATAAGTTCTGAATTGTTTAAACCCTGCTCTTTGGCGTCTTCTGTGAGCATTTCGCTGTAGCCGATAATGGCAGTTAAGGGGGTGCGCAACTCGTGGCTCATATTCGCCAGAAAGGAACTGCGGGCTTTGTTAGCCGCTTCAGCTGCTGCTTTAGCCCTGTAGAGTTCAGTCTCTACGTCCACGCGGTCGGTGATGTCGCGGGCCAAAATGCAATTGTACTCCTTGCCTTTAATTTGGAAGTAATTAATGGTAATTTCTACGGGAATTATATGGCCATCCTTGGCGCGGTGGCGGGATTCCAGTCTCAGAGAGCCGAGTTGCTTGATTTCGTCCCAGTAATCCGCCCAGACATCGGGTGGGAAATCCAGGTTGATGTCACAGAGGTCGAGTGCCAGCAATTCGGTGCGGGAATAGCCCAGGGAGAGGCAGGCGGCATCGTTGACGTAGAAGAATTTCGCCCGGGGCGTCACCCAGAAGACGGCATCGGCAGCCCGATCTATAGATAGTTGCACCACGTCGCACAGCTGCTGTATGTGCTGGCGCTCCTCTCTCTCCGCCTCCAGCGCTTCGGCTCTTAGCTGTAACTCACCGGCACTTGCAGAGAGCTGATTTTGCAATTCTTGATTGGTCTGTTGGAGGGAAATTTCAGCTGTTTTGCGCTCCGTGATGTCCTCGAAGAGCAGGATCAGACCGCCGGTAACACCGGCTTTTGTTTTCCACGAACGAATCTCCCACTTCACCCACAAGGAGGCACCGCCGCTTTGAGTGATATAATCTTCCTCACATCTGTCCTGTGCTCCCTCTAAACACTTCTGGCAGATTTGCCGCCACCGCTCGAGAGGAGCGCCGCAGAGAGATTCTTGATTTTCCCCCACCTTCTGGCTGTCAGGCGACAACAATCCCTGAAACAGGGGAAAAACCTCATAGAGAGAGCGACCGGCGATGTCAGAGTCCCCCACACCGCAAGCCGCCCGCCACTGGCGGCTGGCGAGCAGGTAGCGCATCTGGCAATCGACCATCGCTACAGCGGCTGGGGTGTGTTCCACAAACACAGAGAGCAGCTCTGGACTGTCTGGGGCGTACATGAGATAGATTTTAGAGTTTAGATTTTAGATTTTAGATTTTAGATTGGGTGTTTATATCAAGTCCGCTAGTGTGACCCTAACATAAGTTCGCTGTCAGCGACGCAGGGGTTTATTATCGTTCAGGCAATCGGGGCTGAAATCCAAGCGAGCCGCCTCTGAGATTGCCGCACGGAACAGTTCGAGAACCTCCTGGCCGGTCGCACGCTCGCGCTCAGGGGCAATGGCGGCGCTCGTTACCTTCAGATGTGCGACAAAACTGAGCGAGCGCGGGGTGAGAGGGAGAGGGGGAGAGACTTACCTGTATGAAATGCAATTTAGTATGATATACTGCTAAATCCCTTGTGGGGGAGCCGGCATTTCCAGGGAGCCGGTCGCGCCTGTCAGGATCTGCCGGCACGACCGGCGGCTGTTGGCTGACGGCTGTCCGCTGCTTTCCCACCGGCTCGGGAAGTGACCCAAATCTGCCCCTGAAGCTTTCTGATAATTTGATAGGAAATCCCCAGCCCGCGCCGAGACTGCTACCCCCGGGCTCGTTTGTGAAAAACGGGAAGAAGCAAGACGCAAGAAAAGTTCTGATACATTTACGCGACATTGTTCCGGGCATCCCCGGACAATGCAACGATAGCACTATCACCGATAAAAGTGATAGAGGCGGTATCCCGCAAAGCTTTCAGGAAGATCCCATGCATCGCCATTCCAGTCCCGCGATAGCGTAAACCCGCAACTGGGACAGTGGAAAATTTTGGAGCCACCTAAACGGGTGTGGACATGACCGCAGCGAGTGCAGGTCTTACTGGTGTATTCTTCAGTTACGGCCAGGACAGTGGTTACCGTCAATTCAGCTTGATGCTTTAAGGTGATCTTGAAGCGATAGTGCGCCCATGTCAGCATCGCTCTCGCCGTTTTAGATTTGATTTTCCGCCTTGCTTTGGCAACCATGTCGGAAGTCTCGAAAGTAGGCAGAAAAATCAAACGATAATTGCGAGTCAGATAGTGTGTGATTTGCTTATGTGCTTCATCTATCAAGTCCCGAATTTTTACTCGCATCCTCTGAGCGGCGCGTCTCATACTTCGCCGCCGCTTCTTGTTGGGAGCTTTGGCAATCCGGCTGGCAAAATCATCTAAATGCTGGCACAAACGTGTGATGCGCCCAATATCTCCTCTACCAAATTCTAAGAAGTTGCGCCCATCAAAGCCCGTCAGGAAAGTCCTCACGCCAGGGTCTAACGCAATAATCCCATCCGCTTTGGTGGGTTTGACTTGTGCGGGTTCCGGGAAAATGGCAAACCATCTCCCCTTGTCAAATACTAGCTGCGTTCCTTGGCTGCAAGAAGTGGGGATTGATTCGCCTGCGGTAAACATCAGCCCCTTAGTTAACCTTGAATACCAAACTCAGTGAGAGAAATTGCTGTCATTGAACTTGATGGCTTGAGATAAATCGCGGCAGCTTCTAAACTTAGCATCCCGACTCGCACTAAAAGCTAGGTGAGCGTCAAAAATCGCATTCTGCCGGATGTGGCAAGGAGTTTCCTTGACCCATTGAGGCAGGTCGCCCTGCATGACTTCATTCCGCAATTTTAGCTTGCTCAGCCGCTTGCCACTCCGCTGCCAAGCAATAGCTTGGTTGTAGCAGTACCGGCAGGCTGCGAGCCACTTCCTCCAGGTTTTATTAAGTTCCGAGCTTGGGTAAATCCGGATTTTTCTTGACCTGAGCTTTGTATTTGCGGAGTCCGTAGAGTCTGGCTCTGTAGCTTGCTTCCGCGAAGCAGTAGCAGTGAAGGATGGCGAGGATATCCTCAACAACTTCGCATTCCCAACAGAGACTTGTTTCGTTGAAAACCACGAGTTCACACCCGTTCTGCTCGCAGAGCCGTCGAAACCGGTCAAAGCCTTTCCTTGCCAATCTGTCAAAGTGGGCAACGACAACCATTCGGACATTGCCTGACAGAATTTGTCCCAGTAGGGCGAGCAGCTTTTTCCGCTTGAAGTTAAGCCCGCCTCCGATAGCGTAGCGGCGCGGAGTGCGCTTTTCGGCGATAACTTCTGCTGGCGGGTAGAGGCTGCTGAGGGCTGCGAAAAGCTTATTGAGGTCGGGCTGTTGGGCTCAGCTGCGAACCCTGGCGTAGGCGACGACTTTCCTGCTGTCCCTGCCGGATTTGGCGCTATAGGACTCGATGTTGTAGCGGCGCTGTCCTGATGGAGTCCTGATGGCTTCAATTCGCTCATCTCCCTCCTACCGGCGGAGGGAGAGCTCGTGGACTCCTTGGGCTTCTGCCGCTTGTTTTGATTTGACATACTTGGCCAATAAGGTGCCCTCAAATTCCTGCCTGTATTATATCATATTATCCGGCTTTGTCAAAGAAATCTACTATTAAATCTTGCTCCTTTGATGAAGGGAGAAGGAAAAAGGCAGAAAAGCTGTGGGGACGGGACATGTGGCGTCTGTACGTCCGACGCCCGCGCCCCTGTCCCCTTCCTGCTGGCGGCGGTGAGTGGCGGCTCACCTCAAGCCGGTGTCGGGGCTGCCGGCACTTGACGGGAGGGGACGGTTGCGATACAATCCGTTTCGGGCTGTGTGTGGCCCGCCGGCGCAGCTCCCGATACGTTTACATTCCTTAACACTCGGATGGTAAATGTTAAGCTTCATTACAAAATACGAAGCAAAGGGAGAAGGCGTGGTAAATTTTACGAGTGTTGGAAAATGGCTAAGAGTTAAGGAAGGAGAACACTTTGGCTTCGCATCTTCAATATCCCAGCTGTTCACTTCATGAAGATATCAGCGAGTATGTGGCTGAGCTTCAGCTTCACATGACTTTACACGCTCGCAAGTTGGTTCCTACGCTCACCCAGGCGGAGGACAGCCGAAAGCAGCTGTTGCAGCAGACTCAGGCTCATGCTGAAAAGCTGGTCTCGCGACAGGCTATGTAGATTTCTTCCGCTAAAATAGTTCTGAAAAGAACCCCAACCCCGCCCCGCAACGCCGGTGTGCGGGGTTTTGAGTTTTGGCGCAGGGGGGGGAGGGG
>Ga0114941_100246_pt1 | contig 12050 bp, 10 predicted proteins | sample DevilsHole_FD_89580 | JGI IMG/M metagenome (GOLD analysis project Ga0114941, IMG submission 89580) | Groundwater microbial communities from Devils Hole, Nevada to study Microbial Dark Matter (Phase II) - Devils Hole | ecosystem: Environmental > Aquatic > Deep subsurface > Groundwater | place...
AAGGGGAGAGGGGGGAGAAAGAGGTTCTTCCAACTTCATGGAAAATTGGTATCACAGGGATTTGTGTATAAACCGTAGCCCACGAGTGGGGTGAGGGGAGAATTCTTTATCTTTTCCCCCTCTCCCTTTATGGGAGAGAGGGGGAACGGGGGGTGAGGGTGAAAATCTTTGCATGCATGGGGATACTCCCGGGGAACGGGGGGGTGAGGCTCTCAGATCACCGGCACACACAACCCCTTAAGCACACGCCCACGCTCATCCTGACTCAGACCCTTGCACTGCAGCAACACCCCAAAACCCCCCAGCCCCATCGGATTCACCAGCTGGTGCAGAGCGTCTCGCCGGCGCAACAGCTCGCCCAGATTTTGCGGTTGCGCAGCCGAAACCGCCGCAATCCGCTCCCCCAACCCCAGCGCCATCAAAAACAGCTCCTGCTTAGTAAACCCCACCGGATCGAGGCCGCACAGCACCCCCTGACGCTGCAGCGCCGTAAAATCGACATGAGCCGTAATATCCTGTCGCCCAACACAGATATAAGGATCGTTGTGGTGACTGTGCCGATAGTAACACTGTAACGTACCCGAACGCCGGCGCGGGCTGTAATACCGCTCCGCCGAATAGCCATAATCCACAGTCAGCACATACCCCCGCCGCAGCCGGTTCGCCACCGCCCCCAGCCACTCCAGCGCTTCCAGATTCACCTCAGTGCGGTAGCCATCCTCATACGCAGGGCTGGGAAACTCAATCCCCACCAACTTAAAATACTCAGCAATTGCCGGTGTCGAAACCTCCCCCATCACCTCCGCAAACAGAGACTCGCCTCCGCCCTCTCGCCCCCCTCTCCCTTCATGGGAGAGGGGTTGGGGGTGAGGGTGCTCCGAAGAAGACATCCCAGCAGCAACAGTCACATAAACTTCCCGCAACTGCCCATCTTCGACCGCAATCTGGTGCACCGGCAAAGCATCCACCAGCTCATTAGAAAACAGACAGCCCGTCACAGAATCCGCCGGTATCTCCTCCCAACCGCACCAGCGAATATTCCCACCGGCACTTGACAAACTCGCCAAAATCTGCCTTTGTTCCGCAATCAGAGCCGGTGCCCTCTCAACAATAATATACTCCAAAACATTGAAAAAGTCAAGATAGTGCCGGTGGAGATACCGCAGCACATCCGCCGCCAGAAGCCCCTGTCCCGCGCCCATTTCCACAAGCTGAAAAGGAGCCGGTCGCCCCAGAACCTCCCACATCCCCACAAACTGCTCAGCCAGCAACTCCCCAAAATCAGCACCCAAATGAGGCGAAGTAAAAAAATCGCCCCGCACCCCGATATTCACCTGATTCGTAGCGTAGTAGCCCTGCTGCCGGTGATAAAGCGCCAAATCCATGTACTCAGCAAACGTAATCCGCCGGTGGGGACTCTCAGCAATTCGCTCACAGATTATATCACGCAGCACCGGATTCAAATCCATAACCATCGCTCAATTATCCATAAAAAAAGCCCGCAGATAAACCCAGCTTATGAACACCAATCTGCGTTCATCTGCGTTCATCTGCGGTTAAAAATACCAAACTAAACCCTACCGGTCAACCGAGCCCATGATCACATCAATGCTGCCCAGAATCGCCACAATATCCGCCACCTTCATCCCGCGAAGCAGCGGAGGCAAAACCTGCAGATTGTTGAAATCAGCAGCGCGAATCTTCCAGCGCCAGGGGAACACACTGTCATCCCCCATAATATAAATTCCCAGCTCGCCCTTACCGCTTTCAACGCGGACATAGTGCTCGCCCTTAGGAATCTTAAACGTCGGAGCGATTTTCTTGCCGATGAACTGGTAGTCAAAGCTGTTCCACTCAGACTTAGGACCGGCAGCCATGCGCTTCGCTTCCAGGTTCTCGTAGGGACCCCCCGGCAAACCCTTGAGAGCTTGGCGGAGAATCTTCACCGACTCGCGCATTTCCTGCATCCGCACCACATAGCGGGCGAAGCAATCGCCGCCGGTATCCCACGCCACTTCCCAGTCGAAGTCGTCATAGCACTCGTAGTGGTCAACCTTGCGCAAGTCCCACTTGACACCAGACGCCCGCAGCATCGGACCGGTCAAACCCCAGTTAATGGCGTCCTCGCGACTGATGAAGCCGATCCCCTCCACCCGCCGGCGGAAAATCGGGTTGTCGGTAATCAAGCGCTCGTACTCGTCAATCTTGGGGTCCATGTAGTCGCAGAAATCATAGCACTTGTCCACCCAGCCGTAGGGCAGATCCGCCGCCACCCCGCCAATGCGGAAATAGTTGTTGTTCACCATCCGGTAGCCGGTAGCTGCTTCCCAGAGGTCGTAAATCAGCTCCCGCTCCCGGAAAATGTAGAAAAACGGCGTTTGAGCGCCAACATCAGCCAAAAACGGGCCAAGCCAGAGCAAGTGGTTGGCGAGCCGGTTGAGTTCGAGCATAATAACGCGGATATAGCTGGCGCGTTTGGGAACTGCAATGTTAGCCAGTTTTTCCGGCGCATTGACTGTCACCGCCTCATTGAACATCCCCGCCGCGTAGTCCCACCGGCTGACATAGGGGACATACATGATATTGGTGCGGTTCTCGGCGATTTTTTCCATTCCCCGGTGCAAGTAGCCAATCACCGGCTCGCAGTCCACCACATTCTCCCCATCCAGGGTGACAATCAAGCGCAGCACCCCGTGCATGGAAGGGTGGTGGGGTCCCATGTTGAGGATCATGGGTTCCGTTCTCGTTTCAATCCGTGGCATCGCTCCGCATTCTCCCCTATCTACACATTTTGCCGCACTCCCACTGCCGCCTGAGGGCCACAAGAGGGCCAGTGGCGTCGCATTGCCGGCGGTAAACCCCTCTGTTGCAAGCCCCCTCCCCAGGCGAGGGGGTAGGGGGTGGGGGTACCAGCAGCAAAGAGTTTCCATCCTCCTGGTGCGACGCCGGACTGGCGCGTGCAGCTCAACCAGCTAATGTTGATTTTTATTGCACTGACCTCATTATATTGGCTGAAGCCCCAGGGCTTAGGCCAAAATTGGTAAAAGCGATCGGAAAGATTCACAGCAACTGGGTATTCCTAGCAGAGGATGCGTCTGATGGCCGTAACGCAACAGCAGTTTGATGCCCTAATCCAGCGCCTGGAGAATCTGGCCCGCCGGCAGCCCGGGCGCTACAAGCTCCGCGTTGGGCTTCTGGCTTTACTGGGCTACGCCTACATCTTCTGCGTGCTGGCAGGACTGCTGGCAGTCTTGGCCCTGCTGGTGCTGGCCGTCTTCTCGACCGGCAGGATCAACTTCTATATGGTAAAGTTGGGCATACTGATACTTGTGCCCATGTTGATCATTCTCCAATCCCTCTGGGTGACATTTCCCCCACCCACCGGACTGGAACTGCACCGGCATCAAGTCCCCCGCCTGTTTCAACTGATTGACAAACTGACAAAAGCCCTGGACGCACCGCAATTTCACCGCATCCTGCTCACCGGCGACTTCAATGCCGGTGTTTTCCAGCGCCCCCGTTTGGGCGTCTTCGGGTGGCAGCAAAACTACTTGCTTCTGGGACTGCCGCTGATGCAAGCCCTCTCGCCGGCACAGCTGAGCGCCGTCCTCGCCCACGAGATCGGGCACCTGTCCGGCAACCACAGTCGCTTCAATGCCTGGATTTACCGCGTCCGGCAAACATACTTTCAGATATTGCAAAGCCTGCAGGGAAGCGATGAGCAGGGGGCTTCGGTTCTTTTTCAGGGATTTTTTAAGTGGTACGCGCCCTTTTTCAGCGCTTATTCCTTTGTCCTGGCGCGAATGAACGAATACGAAGCCGACCGCTGCGCCAAGGAGATTGCGGGGGCGCAGAACATGGCAGAGGCGCTGATCAGTGTGGAAATTAAGAGCAAATTTCTGGAGGGGTGCTTTTGGCCGGGTGTCTTGAACCAAGTGAATCATCAAGCCGAGCCACCGGCAGCAACGTTTACAACTATGTCGGGCGCTTTGGCTGCCGGTGTTAGCCATGAAGATGCCGCGAAATGGCAGGAGCAAGCTTTAGCGCAGAAAACCAGTAACGAGGACACCCACCCCTGTCTGGCAGACCGGCTCTCCGCACTGGGCTATCCTGCGGCTGGACGCAAAAAATTACCGCTGCCGGTTCCACTGGAAATCAGCGCCGCTCAGCAATATCTGGGGAATTTCTTAACAAAGCTGACTGCTTATTTTGACCGCTCTTGGAAAGAGCGAAACGAAACGCCTTGGCGGCAAAAATACGCAAGCGTTCAGGAATTGCTAAAACAGCTGCGAGAGCTTGAGAGGAAAGCTGAGAAGGGGCAGCTAACGGAGGAGGAAGCCTGGAATCGCGCCCACTGGACAGCAGAGTTAAAAGGCAGTGAAGTGGGGATACCGCTATTGAGAGAACTGCTGGCAAATCACCCCGCTCACGCGGGAGCTAACTATCTGCTGGGGCAAATCTTGCTAGAACAGGATGATGCCACCGGCATCCCGCACATCGAAAAGGCGATGTCAGGCGACCCGCACAATGTTATTCCCTGTGGCGAGACGATTTACTGCTGGCTGAAGGAACAGGGAAAACTGGAGGAAGCAAAGGTTTACCAAGAGCGTGCGGAAAAGCACTATGAGATGATGTTTAGAGCGCAGCAAGAGCGGTCTTTTGTGATCGAGAAAGACCAATTCGCGCCTCACAATCTGCCACCGGCAGCCGTTCGGGATCTGTGCCAGCAACTGTCAGGCTATCCGCAGGTGAAAGAGGCTTACTTGGCGCAAAAAGTGGTAAAATACTTTCCGGAACAGCGTTTCTATGTGATGGGCATAGCGGTTCGCCGCGCTTGGTATAAATTGGCGGGGTCTGACGATGACGCGAAACTGCTGAACAAGCTCGCTGCGGAATTGAAGTGGCCAGAGCATGTTTATATGCTGATTGTCAACCCGGCCAGCAATGAGAGCGGGGCCAGGAAGAAAATAGGAAAAAAACTGCGCAAAATAGAGGGAGCGGCGATTTATAAATACTGAAGGATTGAAGATGGAGGCGGAGGAGCAAACACCGCTGGAGACAGAGACACCGGCAGCCGGCGGCTTCGCTCATGTGCCGGTGCTCAGCCGGGAGGTGATAGAGGGGCTGGCCATTCTTCCCGGAGGCCACTATCTGGACGCGACGGTAGGGGGTGGCGGGCACAGCCGGTTAATTCTGGAAGCAGCGCCGGATGTGCGGGTGACGGCGATTGACCGGGACGGTCGAGCCCTGGACGCTGCGAGAATCGAGCTAGCGGAATTTGGCGATCGCGTGCAATTTTGGCGGGGCAATTTTGCCGAGTTCGAGACAAATGGGATTCTGTTTGAGGGAGTAGTGGCGGATTTAGGAGTGAGCTCCGCCCAGCTGGACACCCCGGAACGGGGGTTTAGCTTCCGGCACGAAGCGCCGCTGGACATGCGGATGGACTGCCGGCAGTCCCTGACCGCAGCCGAAGTGGTCAATCAGTGGGACGAAGGGAAGCTGGCGGAGATATTTTACACCTATGGGGAGGAGCGGCTGTCGCGGCGGATTGCGCGGCTTGTTGTCGGGATGCGCCCGTTCCAGACAACCACGGAACTGGCAGAGGCGATTGCCGGGTGCGTGCCGGCAAAATACCGGTATGGTAGAATCCACCCAGCCACCAGGGTGTTTCAAGCCTTGAGGATAGCCGTCAATCAAGAGCTGGCATCGCTAGAAAGTTTTCTCAACCGTGCGCCAGGGTGGCTGAAATCGGGTGGTAGAATGGGTGTCATCAGTTTTCACAGCTTGGAAGACCGGCTGGTGAAGCACCGGCTGCGGGAAAATCCCCTGTTGCGGGTGCTGACAAAAAAGCCGGTGCTGCCGCAAGCCGACGAGCTGGCCAAAAATCCCCGCTCTCGCTCCGCCAAGCTGAGACTTGCGGAACGCTGGAGCTCGTGATACAGACATGAAGGGGTGAAACCGAAAAGCCGCAAGGAGACCGAGGTGCGGGCGATCTGCGCGGGCGCTGAAACTCCCTGCGCCCATATCAGCCGCTCGGCGTCAGCCTGTTATAGCCAGCCAAATTTAGGGTATTTTATTTTAGTGAAACCATCTCGCCTAAAAATATACCAGTCGTGTCCCAAAAATTGTTTGCCCCAGAGCAGTTATACCGATGCTGTTGGCTGTATCTTTAGGTGGCGAGTTGATGCATTAGCCGGGAAGTGGAGTCTTGCATGAGTCAAGGAAATCGGAGCAAACTCAAACTCTTGGTAGTTGATGACGAGGCAGACAACCTAGACTTGCTGTACCGGACGTTTCGGCGAGATTTTCAAGTCTACAGAGCCGATAGTGCCTTTAGCGCTCTAGAACTGCTCGAACAAAACGGAGAGATGGCTGTTATTATCTCTGACCAGCGGATGCCAGAAATGAATGGCACCGAATTTTTGGGGAAAACGGTAGAGCGTTTTCCAGATACAATTCGCATCTTGCTGACGGGATACACCGATGTGGAAGACCTGGTGGAGGCGATTAACTCCGGCCAGGTATTCAAATACATCACCAAGCCGTGGCAGCCAGATGAGCTGAAAGGGATAGTTCAGCAAGCCTCTGAAACGTACAAAGTCATAAAACAGCGAACCAATGAATTGCGGCGAGCCCTGCGACGAGAATTACTGTTCAATGAGGTGATGAGTGCCATCCGGGGGTCCCTGGACTATCGCAGCATGCTGCCAACCATTGTCCAGACAGTGGGGCGGTCTTTTGGTGCCAGCAGCGGCGTCCTGCGTCCGGTGGAGGCGGAGCGCTTGATGCCAGACGCCTTCTCCTACGCGGCGGATAGCGCCCAAGCGCCCGAAAATCACGACCCCCTGATCAAAACTGTCTTGGAAACAAGGCAAACCCAGGTACTGTCGGGAGACGACAACGGCAGCAATCTGACTCGACTGATTGTGCCGCTGATCTATCAGAAGGATTTTCTGGCGGTGCTGTCGCTGTACCAGAATGGCAATTCCGCCCCCTGGTCATCGGAAGATATCCAGCTAATAGAAGGTGTGGCAGAGCAAGCAGCCCTCGCCCTCTCCCAAGCGAAACTCTACCAGCGCACCCAAGAGCAAGCCCAGCAAATGCGGGCGGAACTGGAGGTGGCCCGCCAAATCCAAACCAACCTGCTGCGCCAAAGTTGGCCAGAACTGGAAAATGTCAAGGTACAAGCCTGCTGCTATCCGGCGCGAGAGGTGGGGGGGGACTTTTTTGAGGTGTATGTCCATTCTCAAGGAGACCTTTGGATAGCGGTGGGGGATGTTTCCGGTAAGGGCGTTCCAGCCGCCCTGTTTATGGCCAGCGCCATGTCGGTGATGCGCCGGGAACTGTCTCAGGATAATAGTCCAGAACCCGAACAGGTGATGAAAAATTTGAACGTCGGTCTGTCGGATGACCTGATCAGTAATAACTGCTTTATTACAATGGTTTTGGCTCGCTATACGCCGGCAACCGGGCAGCTGGCTTACGCGAATGCTGGCCACATTTACCCCCTGATCTGGTCGCAGGCGGCACTGGCGAAGGGCAAGCCTGCCGAACCGAATTTCCTGAAGATTCGCGGGATTCCTTTGGGGATTTTGCCGGTGTGGAAAGGGAAGGCAGGGAGCGTCGATTTAAAGTCAGGGGAGGTTTTTCTGCTGACAAGTGATGGCATCACCGAAGCCACCGTCACGCAAGATGACTCCACCGGCACCGCAGCAAGCGCGATGCTGCAACAGTCAGGTCTTTGGGAATTGCTGCAGGTGCAGCCCGCACCCCTAGATTTGAATGATTTACTGGCTCGCATCCGCGAACGCGGGGTGCAGCAGGAAGATGACCAAACAATCCTTTCTCTGGAGGTTCTGTAAGCAATGAGAACTGAGCTGCATGTGCCAAGCGATTTGAGGTTTTTGACTATTGTCGAAAATTGGCTGCTGGGCAGTTTAGAAGTTGAAGTGGGCAATTATGTGGACTGGCCTCGCCAGTCGAATCGCTTGCGTTTGGTGCTTGCGGAAGCCTACTCGAACGTGGTCCGTCACGCCCACAGGGACAAACCCAACCTGCCGGTGCTGATTCGCTTGGAACTGAAAGAGCGGGACATTGCCCTGGAAGTTTGGGATCACGGTCAGGGATATGACCTGTCTACTTATATGGCACCGGTGCCAGAAAATATGCCAGACGGAGGTTATGGCTGGCTGATCATGAACCGTCTGATGGACAGGGTGGAATACTGCCTGCAAATCGACGGTCGCAACTGTCTGAAGTTGGAAACGAGTCTGCCAGAGCTGAAAAAAGTTTAGTTCAAAGCTGGCTGCTGACTTCTGCGGGCCGGTGCTTTGTTGAGATGGCATCTGAACTTTTTGAGCCAGCGCCCGATCGCTTTTCTGACATGCCACCAGCTTTTTTTGCCAAAAGCTCGCGCTAAAGCTGCTTTTTTGCAAGATATAACTGGGTTCCTGGTGGCGCAGCGTTTGAATTGGTATTCATCGGGGTGTTCTTTAATTAGCGGCCCTCTCAACCTGGAAACTTTACAAAATTTGTTGTTCTCCCAAACCGGCAATTTGTTGTTGCGACTGGAGTTTGTTAGATTATCGCTATCTTGTGGCCGATGTCTGGTATAATATATATAATTGTTAGGGGTAAAAAATTTGCAGGGAGAAGCATGCATTGGACTTCAGCCTGTTGGAGTTACCCCATCTCAGATGAATGCCTGTGAAAACACCAGTCAGCAGCGAGCGAGTCAAACAAAAAGCCTTAGAGTTGGGATTCCACAAAGTCGGAATTGCCGCTGTTGAGGGCCATGCCGGGTCGCAGGAGGGGCAGCGCCTGCTGGCGTGGTTGGCGAAAGGATACCATGCTGATATGGATTGGATGGCTAACCCCAAACGTCAGGATATCCGCCTGGTGATGCCAGAGGTGCGCTCTGTTATTTGTGTGGCGCTCAACTATTACACGCCGCACCGGCATTCCGAAGGTCGGGAATATGCTAAAATTTCCCGTTATGGCTGGGGAAGAGATTACCACCGGGTGCTGGGCAAAAAACTCAAGGCGCTCTCTATCTGGCTGCAACAGCAAGGCGCTGGCATTCAAGCTCGCTACTTTGCGGACACCGGCCCAGTTCAGGATAAAGTCTGGGCGCAGCGTGCCGGTATTGGCTGGATTGCCAAAAATAGCAATTTAATTGCGCGGGAGTTCGGTTCTTGGGTGTTTTTGGGAGAAGTGCTGACCAACTTGGAGCTGGCACCAGACCGCCCCCACAGCGAACACTGCGGCACTTGCACGAGGTGTGTGGAAGCTTGTCCCACCGGCGCGATTGTCCAGCCATTCGTGGTTGACGCCAACCGCTGCATTGCTTACCACACGATCGAGAATCGGGCGGAAAAATTGCCGGATAGCATCGCGCCCCACTTGCAGGGATGGGTTGCCGGTTGCGACATTTGCCAGGATGTCTGCCCTTGGAACCAGCGCTTCGCCAAAGAAAGCGACTGCGCCGAATTTCAGCCTTACCCCGGCAATGTTGCTCCCAAACTCACAGAACTCGCTGAACTGTCTGATCAAGAGTGGGACAGGCTCTTCCAGGCGTCGGCACTGCGGCGGATTAAACCGCAGATGCTGCGGCGCAATGCCAGGGCGAATCAAGTAAAACTGTAGCAAGGAGACAGGAAATATGAACAGGTGATTGTTAAGTTTTAAATTGGAGAAGCGCGAACTGTCGCATTTCTAGATTCTCCTGCCGGTGTAAACCGATCTCAAAAACGATTGGCGTTGCCACACCGCCCAGCTATGACTGTAAAAGTAATTATTTTTGATTTTGATGGCACGTTAGCCGATACGCTAGACACAATCGCAGGTATTACCAATCGTCTGGCTGGAGAATTTGGCTATAAGCCAACCACTAAAGAGGAGGTTGAGAATCTCAAAACTTTCAGTTCTAGACAGGTTATAAAGCAATCGGGCGTCTCCATATTAAAGCTGCCATTTTTGATTCGTAAAGTAAAAAAGCAGCTGAGCCGTGAGATGGATAAAGTTCCTGAATAACCGGGGATCAAAGAAGCTCTTTTTGAACTCAAAGCCCGGGGCATAAAGATGGGTATTGTCACGTCCAATTCGGCGAATAACGTCCAATTATTTTTGAAAGCCAAAAATCTGACAGATTGCTTTGATTTTATTAAATCGGTATCGGGATTATTTGGCAATAGCAAAGTTATCAATAGATTGATGCGGGCCAATTGCTTGCAGCCATAAGAGGTGATTTATGTGGGAGATGAAACGAGAGATATAGAGGCCGCAAAAAAAAGTCATATCAAGGTAATTGCAGTGAGTTGGGGGTTTAATTCAAGACAAGTGCTGGAAAAGTACAGCCCTGATTTTTTGATAGACTATCCCGGAGAACTGATTGATGTGATATAGCAGTAGATACTTAGGGCGCGGACATGGGCGATCGGGAGATCGGGCGATCGGGAGATCGGGCGATCAGGCGATCGGGCATCATCGCATGCATCTGTGAGTCTTTCCTCTGCGGCGGGGGCCATGCGCCGGGGGCCATGCGCCGGGGGCCTGGGGCCATACGCCGGGGGCCATGCCCCATGCGCCATGCCATTAAATTTCAGATGCGTCGCCCCGTGCGGCTGATGTTGGTTAGCATGGCGGAGGGGGTGCGGGAAGACAGAAGCGTGAGCAAAGACAGCCATAGCCACCCTGAGGACTAGCCAGGGTGTGAAATTTTTGTCAAGATTGAACTCAGATGGTCTAAGCTAGCGGAAAACCGTTTGCATTTTTTCATGCCCTCTACTTTGCCCAAGCGTATTCGTTTCGCAAGTCTGTTAATCGCTCTAGGTTTAGGGAGTGTCGCTCAGCCAGCTTTTGCACAGGCATTCCTGTCCCGCACCATGCAACTGGACTCGGCCCTGATGGAGAGAACGGGGATGAGTATCGCCGGGGAAGCGGAACAGCTGGCGCGATTCAGACAATATGAAATGGCGTTGCCCAGAGCCGAGCTGGCCACCCAGCTGGCACCGAAAAGTTATCAAGCCTGGGCGATTCTCGGCAGTTTGTACATTCAAACCGATGAGTTAGACAAGGGAGTGAAAGCCCTGCAGCAAGCTCGCTCCCTCAATCCTGACAATGCGGGGATTTTGTTTGCCCTGGGAGCGGCTCGCTTTCAGCAGGAGAACTACACAGCTGCGGTTGAGGAGCTCTCTGCCGGCTTGAAATTAAAACCAAATGCGCCCGGAGCCCTGTTCGATCTGGGCAATGCCTACTACAAGCTCAATCAGTTTGAGTCGGCGCTGGCTCAGTATGAAAAAGCCTTCGCTCAGGAGAAGAACTTCTGGCCAGCGATTAACAATATTGGGCTGGTCAAATACGAGAGGGGCGATATCGAAGCGGCGATCGAGCAGTGGCGAGCGGCGTTGGCCATTGACGATAAAGCAGCCGAGCCGAAACTGGCGCTGGCGGTCGCTCTTTACAGCAAAGGCGAGCGCGAGCAGGGCTTAGCGATCGGAGAAGCCGCGCTGAAGTTGGACATTCGCTACGCAGATTTGGAGTTTCTCAAAGAAAATCTCTGGGGGGCTCGCTTGCTCGCAGACACGCAAAAGTTCCTGCAAACGCCGCGCATCCAAGCCACCCTGGCGCAAAACCGCGACCCGTCGCAGCCGCCAAAGGCGTCCCCGTAGCGATTGCAGATTTTAGATTTTGGATTTTGCCCTGGTGTAAAATCTAAAATCTAAAATCCACGCATCGTGGGGCGTGCCTAGTCCTTAGGCAGGAGAGACTTAATCCGATCGACAAACTCTTGGTGATCGACCACAGGTTTGGAGATGTAGCCGTCGGCACCGCTCTGTTGGAGAAATTGTTCGCGGTCGCCGGACATGGCGTGGGCCGTAACGAGGATAATGGGGAGGTCAGCCGTTTGCGGGTCGGCCTTGAGCATTTGAGTGATCTTGATTCCGTCAACCGCCTTGCCGTTGTAAACGCTGCGAGCCAGAGACACATCCATCAGAATAATGTCCGCTTCCCTGGCTTTGGCGATTTGGATCACCTCTTCGACGTTTTCG
>Ga0114941_100248_pt1 | contig 12009 bp, 7 predicted proteins | sample DevilsHole_FD_89580 | JGI IMG/M metagenome (GOLD analysis project Ga0114941, IMG submission 89580) | Groundwater microbial communities from Devils Hole, Nevada to study Microbial Dark Matter (Phase II) - Devils Hole | ecosystem: Environmental > Aquatic > Deep subsurface > Groundwater | place...
TGCCCAATCCCCAATCCCCAATCCCCAATCACACTTGCCACAAACCCGTACTAGTCGGGCACAATTGTCCTGAGACGATCTGTACAGAATTAAAAGATGCTGGAATCTTATCGCAAACACGTTGCTGAGCGGGCGGCGCTGGGCATCCCGCCTCTGCCCCTATCTGCAGGGCAGACATCCGAGCTGTGCGAGCTGCTGAAAAACCCACCGGCTCTTGAAGAAGAGACGCTGTTGCACTTGCTGCGAGATCGTGTCCCCCCGGGCGTGGATCAAGCCGCTTACGTCAAAGCCGGTTTTCTCACCGCTGTCGCCAATGGCGCTACCCACTGCCCCCTAATTTCTCCCCAGGGTGCCGTGGAACTCCTCGGAACAATGGCCGGTGGCTACAACGTCCAGTCCCTGATTGAGCTGCTCAAGTCGAGCGACTCCGCCATAGCCGCCTCAGCCGCTACAGCCCTGAGCAAAACCCTGCTGGTGTTTGACGCCTTCCACGATGTCCTCAACCTGTCGGATGTCAACCCCTACGCCAAACAGGTGATAGACTCCTGGGCGGCGGCGGAGTGGTTCACCAGCCGCCCCAAACTGCCGGAAGCCATCACCGTCACGGTATTCAAAGTGCCAGGAGAGACGAACACCGACGATCTGTCACCGGCAACCCACGCCCCCACCCGCCCGGACATTCCGCTGCACGCCTTGGCCATGCTGGAAAGCCGCATGCCCGGAGCGCTGCAAACCATTGCTGAGCTGAAGCAAAAAGGCCATCCCGTGGCCTATGTGGGCGATGTGGTCGGCACCGGCTCCTCCCGCAAGTCGGCGATCAACTCCGTGCTCTGGCACATCGGCGAGGATATCCCCTGCGTGCCCAACAAGCGGTCTGGGGGGTACATTTTGGGAGGCACGATCGCCCCAATCTTCTTCAACACCGCCGAAGATGCCGGTGCTCTCCCCATTCAGTGCGATGTCACCAAGATGGAAACCGGCATGGCAGTTACCATCCATCCCTATAAAGGTGAAATTACTGACGAAGCTGGGGAAGTCATTTCCACCTTCACCCTCAAACCGGACACCATTTTTGACGAAGTGCGTGCCGGCGGGCGGATTCCCCTGCTAATCGGGCGATCTCTGACGGATAAAACCCGCCAAGCTATTGGTTTAGAGCCGAGCACCGCTTTCATCCGCCCTCAAGCGCCGGCAGATACCGGCAAGGGCTACACTCTGGCTCAGAAAATGGTCGGGAAAGCTTGCGGGCTGACTGGCGTGCGCCCAGGAAGTTCTTGCGAGCCGGTGATGACTACTGTTGGCTCTCAGGATACCACCGGTCCGATGACGCGGGACGAGCTCAAAGAACTCGCCTGTCTGGGTTTTTCGGCTGATTTGGTGATGCAGAGTTTTTGTCACACGGCTGCCTATCCTAAGCCGGTGGATATTAAAGTTCACCACGAACTTCCTGACTTTTTTGCCTCTCGCGCCGGTGTGGCTTTGCGCCCTGGGGATGGGATTATTCACTCTTGGCTGAACCGGATGCTGTTGCCAGATACAGTGGGAACTGGTGGGGACTCGCACACTCGTTTTCCGCTGGGGATTTCTTTCCCTGCCGGTTCGGGGCTGGTGGCGTTTGCTGCTGCTTTGGGGGTGATGCCGCTGGATATGCCGGAATCGGTGTTAGTGCGGTTTAAGGGTGAGTTGCAACCGGGGATTACGCTGCGGGATATTGTGAATGCGATTCCCTATGTGGCGATTCAGAAAGGTCTGCTGACGGTGGAGAAGAAGAATAAGAAGAATGTCTTCGCCGGTCGGATTATGGAAATTGAGGGTTTGCCCGATTTGAAGGTTGAGCAAGCTTTTGAATTGACGGATGCCACAGCTGAGCGCTCTTGTGCCGGTTGCACGATTAAGTTGGGTGTGGAGACGGTTGCGGAGTATTTGCGATCGAATGTGGCGCTGCTGACAAATATGGTGGCGCGGGGATATCAGGACGCTCGCACTATCATGCGCCGCGTGGCGAAGATGGAGGAGTGGCTGGCGAATCCCGTGCTGCTGGAAGCTGATGCGGATGCGGAGTATGCAGAGGTTATTGAGATTGATTTGAGTGAGATTAAGGAACCGATTGTTGCGGCTCCCAATGACCCGGATAATGTGAAGTTGCTGTCCGAGGTGGCGGGCGATCGCATTGATGAGGTGTTTGTCGGCTCTTGCATGACGAATATCGGTCACTACCGGGCGACTGGAAAGGTGCTCGCCGGTGAGCCGCCGGTGAGTGTGCGCTTGTGGATTTGCCCTCCGACGCGGATGGATGAGCACCAGTTGAAGGAGGAGGGTTACTACGGAATTTTTGGAGCTGCCGGTGCGCGTACAGAGGTTCCCGGTTGCAGTTTGTGCATGGGGAATCAGGCGCGTGTGGGAGATGGCGTGACGGTGTTTTCTACTTCGACGCGCAATTTCAATAACCGCATGGGCAAGGATGCGCGAGTTTATCTCGGTTCGGCTGAGTTGGCGGCGGTTTGTGCGCTGTTGGGTCGGGTTCCAGCGGTACAGGAATATTTGGATGTTGTCGGGAAGAAGATTGAGCCTTTGGCTGGAGATCTGTACCGCTATCTCAATTTTGACCAGATTGCCGGTTTTGAGGATGAAGGTCGTGTGGTGCCTGCCGATCAAATGCCCCGCATTGAGGATGTTTTGGGAGTGCCGGCTGCTGCGCGATAGTGCGTGATGCCGGTGGTTTTTATAGCGGCTGTAGCGGCAGAATAAATTCTGCCGCTATCCAAACTAAGCCCGCCGGTGCGGGCTTTTTTTTGCTCTTTTATTGCTATTTACTCATTCCTAGGTCGAGCCGGTAAACGATGGTATAGCACTTGTCATTTAGGTCAAGACATTGATGACATGGCGCATGGCGCATGGCGCATCAGACTGCGAGCTTTTGCGTTCTGGCCAGCGTTCTGGCCAGCGTTCTGGCCCATGTCTTAACCTAAATGGCTACTGATATATATAATTTATTTGATAACTGTAGTAATTTTGTGTGCTCCAATAGATATAAAAGATGAGAGAGGAGGTAATTATGTCTCAGCAGTGTTTAAGTAGTGAGACACATATAAGTGAGCCGGTAGAACAGAGCCTTCGTGAGATTTACCAAACGCCCAAAGAATACTGGCCCAATTTAATTCAGATGATTCGCCTGTTTCGTGAGAGTGTCACCATGAAGCAGGCACAATCTGATGCTTGGGCAAAAGCGATGGACGAACTTAAGAACCCTGACCCTGTGAAGAGAGCAGAGCGGCAGAAATATCTGAGCGAACTGCTGCGCTCGTGGCGAGAGGAGGGAGATGAAGAGGAGCAAAAAGAGACGGGGAAAGTTCTCCGTCAGGCATTTGATGATTTGTCTCCCCAATCCACCGCGCAGGTAAATGACGACGCCGTCGGTGTAAGTGCGTGGGGGCCTGCTCTTGAGGAATCGACCCCACCATGAGTAGAGTAGTATTGCTCGATTCGGGACCTTTGGGAATGGTGACAAATCCCAAATTATCGCCCCTATCTGAGGAATGCCAACTTTGGCTAGATTCTCAGGAGTCGAGGGGCTACACGGTGATGTTGCCTGAAATTGCAGACTATGAGGTGAGGCGTGAATTGCTCCGGGCGGGTAAGGTGGCAGGGATCGGACGACTTGATGAACTTAAATCGCGGCTTACATACCTTCCCATCAGCACGCTAGTGATGCTGCTGGCGGCTGACTTTTGGGCGGAGGCGCGAAAGAGGGGAAGACCAACGGCAGATCCCAAGGCCCAACTACAAACTTTTGGGCGCGAGCGCCCAACTACGAACTCACCGGCATCGACAGCCCGGGTGCGGCATATAAATATGGCCGCCCAAGCCCCGAAAGCCGCCACTCTCCCCACACCGCAGCAGCTTGACAGCGGGCCAAAACCCCCTGGCCGCAAGCCGGCGAGCGGCGGCTATCCCAGAGACGGGCTGATTTCCAAGCCCTTTCCTGGGCAAGCGCCCTTTCCAGTGTGCTAAACTGTAGTTTGTGCTCTGGAAAAGGCTGTAGGATGTTTTCTTAGCTACAGAATTGCGAGAGACTCAACCGCGAAAACCTACTCGTTTCCGGTAAATTCCCGTAAACGGAGGTAGGAAGCAGAATCAGTCCCATACATGGGACTCCATTGGGGAGAGCCATGATACCTGGGGGTGAACGCCAGCCCGCCGCCCTATCGCCAGCTATTAAGTAAGCCCGTCTAGATGCTCCATCAGGAGCAGCTACGCGCTCGGCAGTGTAGCTAGTCTAACAAGCGCCCTCAACATTTTCGTGATTCGCAGGCGCACCGCGCCAGGGGCGTGATAGCCTGATTCCAGATCGAAACCCACTGAGATTTTTCTAGATTTTTCTAGATTTTTCCGGGTTACATGTAGCGAACCCCCAACACCTGACACCTGCAACTGAGACAGGCAACCCAATCACTTCTAGCAATTAAGGAGCAAGAATGACCCAAGTGGTTCTAGGCGAAAACGAAGGAATTGAATCGGCTCTGCGCCGCTTCAAACGTCAAGTCTCCCGAGCGGGGATTTTGGCAGATGTTAAAAATCGCCGGCATTTTGAAACCCCGATCGAGAAACGCAAACGCAAAGCCGTAGCCGCCAGACGCAAGAGACGTTTCCGCTAGTAGAGAGTCGCGGGAGCGTCTCTGAAATACCCCAGATTCACTCAAAGCCGCTGGCATCATTTCTCATTTTTTCCGCGCAACACTTGAGCCAGTAGAAGTAGGGTGCGTTTCCTGGGGGTAACGCACCCTGCAAGCTAAACACTGAAAAACCCGGTTTCTTCCAAGAAACCGGGTTTATGGCATCGATTGAGAAACCCGGTTTGCTCACCGAACCCGGGTTTCTTAAACAAACCAGCTGCCTCAGGCAATCGCCGCCATCTTCACATCGCTATTGGCCAGCAAATCTTGCAGTTCCTCGGAGTCAACCGTTTCCTTCTCAACCAGCATTGCTGCCAGGGTGTCCAGAACCTGACGGTTGCTCACCAGCACTTCCTTAGCGCGGCGGTAAGCTTCACCGACAAGAGTGCTCACTTCTTCATCAATCACAGAGGCGGTTTCTTCCGAGAAATCCCGCTCCGCCATAATATCCCGGCCCAGGAACATATTGCCCTGCTGCCGGCCCAGGGCCACCGGCCCCAAGCGCTCGCTCATGCCGAACCGCATCACCATCTGGCGAGCCACCCTCGCCACCTGCTGCAAGTCATTCGAGGCACCGGTCGTCACCTCTTCCTCACCGAAGACAATCTCTTCAGCAATCCGACCGCCCAAAGCAACCGCCATCTGATTTTGCAAATAAGACCGGCTGTACAGACCGGAATCCATCCTGTCCTCGCTAGGCGTGAACCAAGTCAAACCGCCGGCGCGACCGCGAGGGATAATGCTAATCTTCTGCACCGGGTCGTAATCCGGCATCAGTGCACCCACCAGAGCGTGCCCAGCTTCGTGATACGCCACCAGGGTTTTGCGCTTCTCGCTCATCACCCGGTCTTTCTTCTCAGGACCGGCCAGCACCCGGTCAATGGCGTCGTTCACCTCATCCATCGAGATTTCCGTCAGGTTGCGACGCGCCGCCAAAATCGCCGCTTCATTCAGCAAATTCGACAGGTCAGCGCCGGTGAACCCGGGAGTGCGGCGAGCGATCTTCTCCAGATCCACATCCTTCGCCAGCGTCTTGCCGCGAGAGTGGACATTGAGAATTTCCAGACGCCCCGCATAGTCCGGGCGATCCACCACCACCTGCCGGTCAAACCGGCCCGGGCGCAGCAGCGCCGCATCCAGCACATCAGGACGGTTAGTCGCCGCTATGATAATAATGCCGGTGTTGCCCTCAAAGCCGTCCATTTCCGTCAGCAGCTGGTTGAGCGTTTGCTCGCGCTCATCGTTACCGCCGCCCAAACCGGCACCCCGCTGCCGGCCCACCGCATCAATTTCATCGATGAACACAATGCAAGGCGCGTTCGACTTAGCTTGCTCGAACAAGTCGCGGACGCGGGAAGCGCCCACACCCACGAACATTTCCACAAACTCCGAACCCGAAATCGAGAAGAAAGGCACGCCCGCCTCACCGGCCACCGCCTTGGCCAGCAGCGTCTTGCCGGTGCCCGGAGGCCCAACCAGCAGCACCCCCTTGGGAATCTTCGCCCCCACCGCCGTAAACCGGTCAGCGTTCTTCAGGAAGTCCACCACCTCGCTCAGTTCCAGCTTCGCTTGCTCAATGCCAGCCACATCCCCAAACGTCACCTGCGTGTTCGGCTCCATTTGCACTCTGGCCTTAGACTTGCCAAAGTTCATCGCCTGAGAGCCCGGACCCGCTTGAGCGCGGCGCAGCAAGAAGAACAAGCCCACCAGCAACAGGATGGGGAAGAACAGACTGCTGAGCGCCTTCAGCCAAAAGCCTTCGTCGCTCGTCGGCAGCACTTCAATGTTCACCCGGTTCTCCGTCAGGATATTGATCAGGTCGGGGTCGTTGGGAGGCAGGTTGACCATCACCTTGTTGCCGTCAGAAGCCTGCACCAAAGCTCGCGTCCGGTCAGAGCTTATACTTACTTTCTCTACTTTTTTGCCTTCAACTTCCTGAATAAACTGACTGTATCGCCAGCTCTCTCTGCTCTGGGGCTGTTTTTCAAAAAAAGCGGTAAATAGCGCAATGACAACGATTGCCAGCAGTGCGTACAGTCCCGCATTTCTCCACCGTTTATTCACCGGTACCGATCCTCCTAAAGGCTTTATCTTTTGACGGGGACACTTACTTTCGTCTTTATGTTAACTAATATTAACGTATTTTCAGCTAAATGTCACACCCCCGCCCCCAACGAAGACGGCAAAAATGCCCAAAAGTATCTCCCCGTCAGGGTTTGACAGCATAAGCCCCTCGCTTCAGTTTTAACAGGGCGACTCTCGCCCCGCCACTGGCCCACCAGATTTGGCAAATTTCCCAAAATTTACCCAAATTTCCCCGCCCGAAACCTTGACAAAAAACTTATGCTGTGCTATTTTAGCACGGAAAGGTAGGGTGGGGCTCGCGTTGCGCGTAACCCACCCTACGGCTGAATCCCGGAAACGGGATTGAAATTACTGCGGAATCCGCCAAATCTTCACCGTCGAATCCCCACTCCCACTCACCAGCGTCTTGCCATCCGGAGAGAACGCCACCGATTCAACCCACCGCGAATGCCCCGCAACAGTTTGAATCAGCTCGCCGGTGCGAGCGTTCCACAGAGAGATCCTGCCGGCCAAACCGGCACCGGCAACCGTCTCCCCATCCGCAGAGAACGCCACCGCATACACCGTTCCCGAATGTCCCGACAGAGTAGTCTTGGCGTAACACCGCTTTGAAGGCGTGCAGCCAGCTCCCAAATCCCACAGCTTAATCGTGCTGTCCGCACTCCCCGAAGCCAGCACCCGCCCATCCGGGCTGAACGCCACCGAATACACCATCCCCCCATGCCCGGACAGCGTGGCCAGCAGTTCGCCCGTGATGCGATTCCACAGCTTCACCGTCGTGTCCTCACTGGCACTCGCCACAATCTGGCCATCCGGACTGAAAGCCACAGAGCGAACCGCACCCGAATGCCCGTACAGAGTGCCCAGCACAGCGCCGGTGCCCGCATCCCAAAGTTTCACCGTCCTGTCCTCACTGCCGCTGGCGATGGCCAGCCCGTCCGGGCTAATCGCCACAGACGAAACCCCATCTATATTTTTAGCCAGGGTGCGCAGCAGCTCACCGGTGGCCAGACTCCAAATCTTGACCGTCCCGCCATAACTGTTGCTCCCGCTCACCAATGTCCTGCCATCCGGGCTAATCGCCACAGACGAAACCAATTCTTCCGCCTTTGAATCCTGATGCAAAGTGCGCAGCAGTTCGCCGGTGCCCAGATCCCAAATCTTGACAGTGGCGTCAAAACTGCCGGACACCAGCGTCAGGCCATCCGGGCTGATGGCCACAGAGCGCACATCCAACGAGTGCCCCCTGAGCGTGGTTGCCAGCGCTATCTTTTCCAAGGAATTCCCTTTGCCAGGCTCGGGAATTCGTTCCCGGCTGTAGGCAGCAATCAGCCCGGAAGAGGGCTTTTTATCCTCACCGGCAGCATAAGGCCCGCTCTCAGGGGCCACCGGCACCGGCATTGAGTGGGCCCTGTACTCGTCCAGCGCCCCCGTGCGAGAGGTAAAATACCCGTAATACAGAGCTTGTCCGAATCCCACACCGCCGGCCAGCACCGCCGCACCGCCGGCCAGCCATTTTTGGCTCAACTTCGGCAGCCGGTCAAACCGCAACCAGCCCCCAGTCTTCCCTGCGGACTGCACGCTGGCCCTCAAGTCAATTTCTGCCAGCTGTTGCAGCATCACCTCCGTACTGGGCGGTCTGGCCCCGGGCTTGCGGGCCATCAAGCCATCGATAAAATCTGCCAGCTGCTTGCTCACCTGCGGCGCTCCTCCGCGCCAGTTCAGCTCATCCGTCGCGGTATCGTAAAAATCCAGGGGGTACTTGCCGGTCAGCAAATGCACGAAGGTGCGCCCCAAGGCGAAGAAATCCGATTGCGGTACGGGATAGCCACTGTCTTGTTCGGGTGGGGTGTAGCCTTTGGACGCGATCACCGTGCCTTTTTGCCCCACCCCCATTTTTGCCAAATAGGTGCCGGTCACTTCCCTAGCGCTGCCAAAGTCAATCAGCACCAGCTGACCGTTTGACTTGAGCATGATATTCGCCGGCTTGATATCGCGGTGGAAATACTGCTGCTGGTGGACTCTGTGCAAAATCTCCGCCAGCTGGCGCAACCACTCCAGGGCTTGCTCAGAGGAGATCGGTTTATTGCTGCGAGTGTACAGCCACTCCTCCAAGTTTGGGCCGTCAATTTTCTCCATCACCAAGCAGTGCAGCGGCGCAGCGTCCGGTTTTGGCACAAAAGTAAAGTATCCGTCAGGCTCCACTTTGGGAATTCCTGGGTGGCTCAGCTGGCTCAACACCTCCGCTTCTTTCTGAAACAGCGCCACCGCTTTCGGCTCGCTCAGCAGCAGAACTTTGAGAACTTTCTGCTGGCCAGAGTCCTCGACTACATAAGTTTTGGCAAACCCGCCTTCTCCAAGCAAACGAATCACCCGATACCGCCCTTGCAGCACCAGCTGTGCGCCGCAGTGCCGGCAAATGCGATTCGTTGCGTGTAACGGGTCAGCTTGTTTTGGGCAATTCGGATTAATGCAGTAGCTCATTGCCGGCTGCGGAATAAATATATCCTAACTATAAGATGCCCGGACGCTGGGGTCAGATGGCGAGCTTGTCTTTTTGGCACAGTGGCAGATTCCCCAATCGGGGCGGCATGTTCTAGCACCGGCAAAAACTAGCCGGCATTCCCATTAAGTCATTTATTCTTTCACCGGCTGCCGGTGGCATCGGGAGGTTGGCAATCCTGCTAATCTGACCGCCTTGCATTTTATAAGATATCCGCGACAAAAAGTCAACAGTACAGTCCCTGCTTTTCGGGTGAGGTCGTTTATTCCTATCTTAGATGCCATTTGACTTTCTGCCCATCGCCAGCAGCGGCAATCGCACACAGCAATCTCACAAAGCCGGTCTGCTTGCCCCCACTGTCCCGCAGCGAGACAGCCTCTCACCGGCACCCCCACTCACCGCTGCCAGCAGGCAAGTCACGCCCCCATCCAGAGCCAGTCTCCAAGACCACAGTGGGGCGCAACCGGCACCAGATGCCGGTTTCCCGCCTCCGGCGACAGAACCCACCGTGATTAAATCACCAGCAAGCCTGTTAACTCGCTCCCAGTCCAGCCGGTGCGGGCTTCTCTGCATTCATAAAGGCCAGTCACCCGGATTTTTTCACCGGCATCAACCCGTCGCCTTTTCCTTACTATTATAGCTAATATAGCAGTTCTAAATGATGGGCGCAACCGCGCTTGGGCCCAGAACCCCGGTTTCTTTAAGAAACCGGGGTTCTGAAATTTACACGACGGTTATTGACGCGCTAATATTAAACCGTCTCGAGTGAAAAAAGGGAAAATCTAGAAACAGCAATCTCAACCCCAGCGCCAGATCAATTCTACCAGGTGCATCCACCGTTGTCTGACCGGCTAGCCAGCAGCTCGGTCATGAATCAAATTGTGAGAACCTTTACAAGGTGTGAGGGCAACCCAACAATGCATCAACTTTTTTGGCGATCTCTGCTCATTTCCAGCGCAAGTTTCGGGATGGCATCAGGCATCTGCGCCGCCGGTGCGGCTGAAATGCCGGCAGCGCCTGAGGCACCCAGTCCCGATCCCGGAGATGCCGGTGCGATGGAGCAAATTACATCCGTTTCCCAGCTGTCTGACGTACAGCCGGCAGACTGGGCTTTTCAAGCATTGCAGAATTTGGCAGAGCGCTACGGCTGCACTGCCGGCTATCCTGACGGCACCTATCGGGGAAATCGCCCCCTGAGCCGGTATGAATTTGCTGCCGGTTTAAACGCCTGTCTGGAAAAAAATCGAACGCTAATTAGCCAAACTGACACTTCTAATTTTATCACAAAACAAGATATAGCCACCCTGAACCGGCTGGCAGAAGAGTTTCATTCCGAAATCGCGGCACTGCGCAGTCGCGCCGATATCTTAGAAGATCGCTCCTCCGAAATCCAAGCCAATCAGTTCTCCCCTACCGCCAAGCTGAGTGGGGAAATAATCTTCGCAGCCAGCGACGCGATTGGAGACGGCGATCCGCAGGCACTTCCCGCGTTTCAACAGCGGATTAGGATCAATATAGACGCCAGCTTCACAGGCAAAGACCGCCTGAGAACTCGCCTGCAAATCGGTAACGCCAGCCGATTTCCAGATCTGGGAGATATCACCAATGAAGGGCGACTTGCTTTTGATACCGGCACAAAAAATCAGATAGAGTTGAGTGACTTAATCTACCGCTTTCCGCTGGGGAAAAGAGTCACCGCCCACATTATAGCAAATGGCGGCATTGATGATAAGTATGCCAATGTCATCAACCCATTTTTTTCCCCCCCCAGTACGGGTGCCCTTTCCAGCTTTGGGCGTCGCAATCCCATCTATCTCTTGGGAGGCTTAAATACCGGCGTTGGATTGGAATACAATTTCAGCAGCACCCTGAAACTGACTTTGGGTTACTTAGCGGGAGAAGCCAATAAACCCAGTCCGGGCAATGGTTTCTTTAATGGCGACTATCACGCCTTGGCTCAGCTGGAGTTTCGACCCAGCCGCCGAGCTATCCTCGGCTTAACTTACGTTCATTCCTATGATGATGCCGGGGTCAATTCTGGGAGTGGCAGTTTGGCATCCCGCTTGAGATTTCAGAAGCCTGACGGAAGTCCTCGCCCCACTATTGGAAATTCCTACGGCGTGGAAGCCTCCTTCGCACTAAGCCCCCGATTTGCCATTGGCGGTTGGGCTGGCTACACTGCCGGTCGCGTTACCGGCTTGGGCGACGGTGAGGTGTGGAACTGGGCGCTGACTTTGGCTTTCCCCGACTTGGGCAAACAAGGAAGCCTCGGCGGTATTCTTGTCGGGATGGAGCCCAAGTTAACCGGGGGTGACTTCGGCAGCGATCCCGACACCGGCTTGCATATTGAAGCCTTCTACCGGTATCAGCTGACTGACAATATCGACCTCACCCCTGGGGTAATCTGGCTAACAGCCCCCGGACATAACGACAGCAACAGCGATATTATCACCGGCACTGTCAGAACTACTTTCAAATTCTAGCACGACGGTTAATAAATCCTCAGACACCGAAAAATTGGGCTAAAGCCCAACTACAAACCTCTGGGGCTAAAGCCCAACTACTTTCTTCTGGGGCTAAAGCCCAACTACTTTCTTCTGGGGCTAAAGCCCAACTACAAACCTTTGGGGCTAAAGCCCAACTACTTTCTTCTGGGGCTAAAGCCCAACTACTTTCTTCTGGGGCTAAAGCCCAACTACTTTCTTCTGGGGCTAAAGCCCAACTACTTTCTTCTGGGGCTAAAGCCCA
>Ga0114941_100256_pt1 | contig 11750 bp, 10 predicted proteins | sample DevilsHole_FD_89580 | JGI IMG/M metagenome (GOLD analysis project Ga0114941, IMG submission 89580) | Groundwater microbial communities from Devils Hole, Nevada to study Microbial Dark Matter (Phase II) - Devils Hole | ecosystem: Environmental > Aquatic > Deep subsurface > Groundwater | place...
ATTTGGACGTTGTGCTCGCGGATTCCCTGCGGGCATTGGTTGATACGCCTTGGCCAAAAGAAACTCTTTTGGCTTATATATTTGTTGACAACTGTTAAAGGTTGGCACGCAAAAATGTATCGGAACAGTCTGCTCTATCCTTGAAATACCCGCCCGATGCAAGAGATTGACAAGGCGAGTCACTAACAAAGCCTGTTTTATAGCAGTAGGCAGTTAGGGCACGGACGTAGGACAGGCGTCTCGCCTGTTCCTATCCCTATCAGAAAGTGAGATGCCCTGTCCTTAACTGACTGTCCATTGCTATAGATCGCCACCCGCAGCCAACGGCTCCACAGTGGCCCATCTCTCCCCATTCCCCGCTACCCGACCGCTGACCGCTGAAGCGGCGATCGTTGTCCAGACGGCCAATTTGCGCCGGCAGTGCTGCTGTTTTTACTACTAAATCGCACAAGGATGACTACAGAGTTACAAGCCCCCCCCCAAAGCAAATCGAAAAGTAAATTGTGGATGGCCGCAATTAAGCCACCCATGTACAGCGTGGCCATTATTCCTATTGGGTTGGGAACTGCAGTAGCTGTTGCGGAAACCAAAACCTTCCACAGCGGCATATTTTCTACATTTTTACTCTCAGCCATCTTGATTCTTGCCTGGATGAATATGAGCAACGATGTGTTTGACTCAGAAACCGGCATTGATGTAAACAAAGCCCACTCCCTCGTTAACCTCACCGGCAACAAATCTTTAATCTTCTGGCTGGCGAACCTGTTTTTAGCTATCGCCATCCTGGGGATAGCCGCCATCTCTTGGTGGCAGCAAGACCTAACCGTACTCGGCATAATCCTGTTCTCCTGTGCCCTGGGCTACACTTACCAAGGCCCCCCCTTTCGCCTCGGCTATCAGGGTTTGGGAGAAATTATCTGCTTTATTAATTTTGGCCCTTTGGTGTTCTCCGCAGCTTACTACAGTCAAACCCAATCTTGGTCACTCACCAATCTCGCCGCCTCCGCGATTGTGGGCATTAGCACTAGTTTGATTCTGTTTTGCTCCCACTTCCACCAGGTTGAGGACGATATAGCTGCCGGCAAACGCTCCCCCATTGTCCGCCTGGGCACCGCCAGAGGTGCTCAACTGTTGCCCTGGATTTGCGGCAGCATTTTCGCGCCGGTTCCCTTGTTCGTTGCTTTGGGAATGTTCCCAATCTGGACGTTGCTGATCTTCGCCAGTTTGCCCTTTGCTATCCAGCTTTGCCGGCACGTCGGCACCTATCACGACCAGCCTCAAAAAGTCAGCAATTGCAAATTTATCGCCGTTAACCTGCATTTTTGGAGCGGTTGGCTGTTAGGACTGGGCTTTATCCTTTAGTCTCCGGCAGGGGCCTAACTGTGCAGTTCGGCCCCACTACTAGATCGCTTTGAAAGGAGGGTTGATTTTTTTGACCGCCAAGACGCCAAGGTCGCCAAGAAGAAAGAGAGGATTTCACAAATAAATTATCAGCGGTAGGGAGGTAAAATGTTTATAGATCAGCTCCTAATCCGGTGTGCCAGATATTATTTATAGCCTTTTAAAGGCTGCTGCTTTAAACAATCCAAAATCCAAAATACAAAATCCAAAATATGACAGGGACTGTTGAGGAGTATAACTTTCACTATACTTTAACCGGCAGCCGGCACAGCCCCGCTATCCTGTTCCTGCACGGATTTATGGGCAGCAGCAATGACTGGACTGGCGTCATTTCTGGATTAGCCGATAAATTTTGCTGTCTGGCTGTTGACCTTCTGGGACACGGCAAAACCAGGGTTAGCGGCGGGGAGGATCTCTATACTATGGCAAACACTGCCCGCGCCTTGATTCATTTCCTCGATGATTTAAACATTGACAGATGTTTCTTGACCGGCTACTCAATGGGCGGGCGACTGGCTTTATATCTGGCAATCCACTTTCCCTCCCGCTTTCCTAAAGTTATACTGGAGTCAGCCTCTCCTGGATTGAAAACAGAACCAGAGCGCTCAGCACGCCGGCAAGCCGACCGGCAGCTGGCCCGCAAACTAGAAACAAGCGATTTCAAGTCTTTTTTATTAAACTGGTACAGTCAGCCCCTGTTCAAGACTTTACAAAATTATCCTAAATATGATAACATAATAGAGTGCCGGTTGCAGGAAAATACCTTGGAGTTAGCTAAGTCACTCCGCAATATGGGAGTCGGCAGCCAGCCGTCCCTCTGGGATAAACTGGCCCAAAATAAAACCCCTCTCCTATTGCTCGCAGGAGAATATGATCATAAATTCAGAGCCATCAATGCCGAGATGGCCGCTCTGTGTCAGGTAGCCCAGTTGAAAATAATCCCTAAAAGTGGGCATAATATTCACTGGGAAAACCTGACAGAATGGCTGGCCAATGTCAGGGAATTTCTTGGTTAGCAGGAATTTGATGCTCTACCGATTTGAATTTCGCCCCTACCGGCGTCCCTTTCAGCGCCCCCTGCAAACCAGTCACGGCACCTGGGTTTTCCGCGAGGGCATTATTATCCGCCTCACCGGCAGTGCCGGTCAAGTCGGCTTCGGTGAAATTGCCCCCCTCAGCTGGTTCGGTTCCGAAACCTTCGAGCAAGCCCTCGATTTTTGCCAGGGTATGCCAGCTGAGATTCCAGAAGCAACAATTTTCTCCATCCCACCGGCACTCCCCGCCTGTCAATTTGCCTTCGAGTCCGCTTGGGAAACCCTAACTGGTAATCCCCCAATCCCCAAATCCCGGCACCCCACCCTCAACCCTCTCACCTACAGCGCCCTACTACCCGCAGGGGAAGCAGCTTTGTCCGCATGGCAGCCACTTTGGCAGCAAGGCTATCGCACATTTAAATGGAAAATTGCCGTCGCACCGGCACCAGAAGAACTCCAGATTTTTCACCGGCTCACCCAAACCCTGCCGGCACCCGCAAAGCTGCGACTGGATGCCAATGGCGGGCTCGGCTGGGAAGACGCCAGCCAGTGGCTGCAAGCGTGCGACTCCTGCGGCGCAGTGGAATATCTCGAACAGCCCCTGCCGGTGGATCGGTTTGATGCCATGCTAGAGTTAAGCAACCGCTATTCTACGCATTTAGCTTTGGATGAATCCGTGGCGACACTCGCCCAGATACAAGACTGTTTTCTAAAGGGCTGGCGCGGGATTTTTGTCATCAAACCTGCCATTGCCGGTTCTCCCTCCCAGCTGCGCCGGTTTTGCCGGGAACACAACATTGATGTCGTTTTCTCCTCTGTGTTTGAAACAGCAATTGGCTTCCAAGCTGCGCTGAGACTATCCGCTGAACTTTCCCGTCACAATCGCGCCGCCGGCTTTGGCGTCAGCCACTGGTTCGGCGAGGATGATCAAATCTGGCTTGAGAATTTATGGCAGGCATATTGACAGATATCCAAAAACGTGCTAATCAAGATTGGTTAATCGGTGGCGACTGCCGCCCGGTTTCCGAAATTGCCGAACAGCTGTTGCAGGAATTAAGCCAGCTGGCTAACCGGGAAACTAAGCCGAAAATATTGCTAGCTGAGCGAGATACGGTGCGGTTTCTAGCCAGTTTCACCGCAGCCGTAGCTGCCGGCTGTCCCGTTTTTATCTGCAATCCAAGCTGGGTAAAAGAGGAATGGCAGCAAGTTTTTGAATTGGTGCAGCCAGATTTAATTTGGGGGGAAGAGGCACTCAAAAACCAGCCAGAGGAATATTCTCCAATCCAAAATCCCAAAGCCAAAATCCCAAATAAAATTATGATTCCCACCGGCGGATCGTCTGGGAGGATTCGCTTTGCCACCCACACTTGGGAGACGTTGATGGCATCTGTCAGGGGTTTTCAACAATATTTTCAGTTGACGCAGGTGAATTCATTCTGCGTGCTGCCGGTGTATCATGTTAGCGGGTTGATGCAATTTCTGCGTTCGATAACCACGGGGGGGAGATTGGCAATTCTGCCATTTAAAGCATTAGAAGCCGGTGAGCGGTGCGATATTGATCCAGGGGAATTTTTCATCTCCCTAGTGCCAACCCAGCTGCACCGGCTGCTGCAAAACCCAGAAACTGCTAGCTGGCTGTCGAGCTTTCATACTGTGCTGTTGGGCGGTGCGCCGGCTTGGGCAGAACTTTTGCAAATCGCCCGACATCACCGCATCCGGCTAGCGCCTACCTACGGCATGACAGAAACAGCCTCGCAGATTGTCACCCTCAAACCGGAAGATTTTCTAGCCGGCAATAACAGCTGCGGTCAAGTTTTACCGCATGCCAAGGTGACAGTGCGCACTCCCTCTGGGGAGATATTAGGCGCGAACCAAACTGGCATCATTACCATAGAGGCAGATTCCCTAACACTGGGTTACTATTCCCCAGCAGAAACCTTCAACCCACAATCCAAAATCCAAAATCTACAATCCGACGATCTGGGGTTTTTTGATGGCGGGGGTTATTTAAATATTGTAGGGCGCAGCAGTTACAAAATTATCACCGGCGGAGAGAATGTGTTCCCCGCCGAGGTGGAGGCGGCGATTCAAGCGACTGGTTTGGTGAGGGATGTTTGCGCGATTGGTTTGCCAGATACGCAGTGGGGTCAAGCTGTTACAGCTGTTTATGTTCCGCGAATTCCAGAGGTAACGCCGGCAGCGCTGCAAGCGGCGCTGGAGGAGAAATTGAGCAAATACAAGCGCCCGAAATACTGGGTGCCGGTGGAAAGTCTGCCCCGCAATGATCAGGGGAAAGTGAACCGGGAGGAGTTGCAAAAAATAGCGATAAATTCGCTGCCAAAGCTTTTGTAGAACGTCCAGTCGCGTCTCTCCCGCGAATCAGATGCAACTGGACGCGATATAGCGCGTCTAAACCTGCGCGGAAATTTCAATATGGCTGAGAAACCCGGTTTCTTTAAGAAACCGGGTTTCTCACTACCTGATTAATCTGAGAAACGCTATATTACAAGTCTCCCCCCTCTCCCCACCGGCGCAGCCACTGTATCATCTCCTCCGCAAGAGGCTGTTTAGTTCTGCTAGCCGGTGCGATGCAGACATGCTTGGTTATCGCCTTGGCGGCTAGCTGCTCTGTAGAAAAAATTTGGTAATCTATTTCAAATTTATGGTCGGTTTGCTGTTTGGGGATTAAGTGGATGGCCAGCAAGTCACCGCAAAACATAGGGCGAAAGAAATCGGCACCGGCACCGGCGATGGGAATAGCCACAGCTGAGTTGCTGAAGAACAGCTTGAGATTAATTCCAGACGCAGCCAGAGAAGCTTCATAGGCTTCATGGCAAATAGCCAAAACATTGGCAAAATACACGACGCCGGCGGCGTCGGTATCTTGAAATCGAACAGTTCGGGTATATGTGAACGGCATCCAGAAAGCAGAATCAATAATTTTTTATTTCAAGTAGGATAGCCCAATTTATCGTAGCACATATTAGGCAAAAAATAATTGCCAGCCACAATTTTTTTTTGATAAACTAAAGAGAGAAAAGGGTAAGAGCAAGGGGAAGAGGTTGATACCTTAAAATTGCTCTGCCCCTCACCCCGGATGGTTTTAGAGTTGGAAGTCGGTAATTGACGACCTGTGCCAAAGTCACTCGATCGAGCAGTATTTCCCAGAGGTTCCCGCAGTGGCGGTGAACACCGGCACCTCGGAGGCTACTGTTGTTCCTTTTGCCCAGTGGCGAAGTAGATGCAATCGGCCTAAAGATTAGCGAGACTCTGGATGGGATTCCAGGTAGGACTTGACCAAATCGTCACCGACGCGAATCGTCAGGTCAGAATCCAGATCCCCCGTAGAATCGGATTGGATATCGCCCAAGCCCAGGGCTGTTTTCAGGTATGCGGCTCCTTGCAAGTCACCTTTCTGGACAATGATTTGCGTTTGCAGTTGCGTGTCGGGCCAATCCCGCACGACATATACATTGTCAAAGCCTCGATCTTGCAGATAGTTAGCCATAAAGTTGCCAATCTCAGGTGAGCTAGAGGCATTCTGGATGGCAATTTTCAGGGGGCTGTGCAACCGGCGATCGGCCCCGCGCTCCACCAGGGGCTGGCGAGAAATGGGCTGGGATGCGATTTGGAAATAGTCGCGCACTAGCCGGTCGCGCTTTTCCGCGTCCATAATCCAGTAGCTAGTCGGAGACTCGTCAGGGGTGCTGAAACGACCGGGCAACATCACCATTTTCAGATCAGCCGGTTCCAGCTTCATGCCAAAATTCACCACAGCCAGCATTTCTTCCAGGGAGAGATTGGTGTCAACATACTTTTGCATCACCTGGATAATTTGAGGCAAACGGGGCAGAACCCCCGGACTGGTGAGCCGGTTGCGCAACGCCTTCAGCAAAGCCTGCTGCCGCTGCACCCGACCAATATCTCCGTTTGTTTTGTCGCGGAACCGTGCGAACTGCTCCGCCCGTTCCCCATTGAGGGTTTGCCAGCCTTCAGCGAGATCGATATGCAGCTTTTGTGTTTCGTCCACATAGTACATGGCTTTGGGAACAAACACCTCAACGCCACCCAACAGATCCACCAACTCGCGAAAAGCGCCGGTGCTGACGCGCACATAGCGGTCAATCGGGACGCCGTTGAGCGTGCGGCTCACCGTCCGCGCCGCCAGGGCTGGGCCACCCTTGACATTGGCGCTGTTGATCTTGTCGGTGCCAGCACCGGGAATTTCCACCCGGGTGTCCCTGGGAATGGAAAGCATATTCAAGGTGTTTTCCCCGGCATTGAATCGCAACAGCAGCATTGTATCGCTGTTGCCCGTAAAGATTTCCGGCGAGTGTTCCCTCGCCGTGAGAACGCGGTCAATCCCCAGGACTAAAATATTGACGGGGCGCGACAGCCGGTAGGGCAAATTGTACTCCCCGTCGTTTAGCCCCGGCACTGGGGAGTGCCCAGAGACACTCGGCAGCGACAGGGGCGCAACAAGCGCCACTGTTGCCCCCAGGGTGGCAGACATCGTTGCCGTCAGAACCAATCCAAAACCGCACAGCAGCGACTTACTGACCGCAAAACTGGCTCTGCGCAGTGATTTGCGAATACCGGCACTCGCTTTATCCTCAAGTTTACCCGAAGAATGGGATTGTCCAGATTTTGCGTCTTGTTGAAGCGGTTCCACTGCTTCTTCCATTGACCTCACCCGCACCACATCGGTCTAACGGCAATGATTATAGCCGACCACGTCGGGCAGCCGCATCCCAATACATGCCAGAACGCCGGCGGCGGCGGCAAGTTTTGCCGGCAGACCGCTCCCGGCGGCGCTGGAGATATTTTCCCGACTGAAGCAGAACCGGAAAAAACCTTGTACGATCAGGCGCAGTAAGTAGAGCTAGCAACGGGCTAATTGCCAACAACCATGTATCGCTCCTTGATCCCTGTTATTCTCGCCGGCGGCAAAGGTGAGCGTTTTTGGCCACTCAGCCGCTCGTACCGGCCAAAGCAATTTTTAAGTCTGGACGGGAGCGGTAAAACTCTCCTGCAATCAACAGCTGAACGGCTGCTCCCACTCGCCGAGGAGGGTTGGGCGCGGTTGTGGGCGGTAACCTCCGCCCCTCTGGCTGAAGGAGTCCGAGGACAGCTGCAAGGGCTATACTGGGACAACTTGCTGGTCGAGCCGGAAGGGCGCGACACCGCACCGGCAGTCGCTTGGGCTGCCCTTGAAATTGCTCGCCGCTATGGCGAAGACGCCGTGGTTGGCTTTTTCCCCGCCGATCACTGGATTGGAGATCAGGTAGCTTTCGAGAAAACCATCCGCGCTGCCATCTCTCTGGCCATCGCCACTGACGCAATCGTCACCCTCGGGGTTCGGCCCACCTACCCCGCCACCGGTTACGGCTATATTGAGCAGGGGCAACCCGTGGGCATATTCGGGAGGTTGCTGACTTACCGGGTGAGCCGGTTCACGGAAAAGCCTGACTGGTGGACGGCTCAGAGCTTTCTCTCCAGTGGGCGCTACAGCTGGAACAGCGGCATGTTTATCTTTCGTGCCGGCGTGTTTCTCAGACAGCTCAAGAAACACGCTGAGGAGATTTTTATCCCTCTGAAAGAAAAAGGGCCAGCTGCTTATCCCGAACTGCCCAAGACGAGCATCGACTACGCCTTGATGGAGAAAACCGAGCTGGGGTTTGTGCTGCCAGCGGAGTTTGGCTGGGACGATCTCGGAGACTGGAACAGCCTGGAGCGCCTCCTGAAAGGGGACAAACCTAATGTCGAGTTCGCCAACCATGTGGGCATGGACACCTACAGGACAATTCTCTACGACACCGACCCCGAGGAAGTAATTGTTACCATTGGTTTGGAGGATGTGGTAGTTGTTCGCGACCGCAATGTCACTCTAATTGTCAAAAAACACCGCACCCAGGAAATTAAGCAGGTTCTCAAGATCCTGCAAGATGACCCAAAATACAGGCCGCTGCTGTAAACATCATTTTCTGTTGGTGCCCCGAAAGCACAGGGCATGGGAAAGGTCTGAATTTTTCAGGAGCATTCAGAATTTTAAGGATTTTAAAATTCTGAATGTTTAAACTAAAATATTCTCTTATTTGCCAGCCCCTCTCTAATTTACCTGGATATCGATAAAAAATCAGCAATAACCATGCTTTCTTTAACTAAAACCAGTTCGCGCCAGGGAGAAATCCTGGAAGTTGTCTTCCGCAACGGCTGGGATTACATGCGGAGTGTGATGACGGGTGGGAAGGCTGATCAGCCTCAACTGCCGCCTCCAGCTGTTCTCCGCAATATTTTGGTGGAGTTGGGGCCGGTCTATGTCAAACTGGGACAGCTGCTCAGTACGCGCCCAGACCTGCTACCGGCAGAATACATTGACGCCCTCACAGATTTGCAAGCCAATGTGCCGCCAGTTCCTTGGTCAGAAATAGAACTTGTCATCCGCAAACAGCTGCGCCAGCCTTTAGAAGAAACTTTTACCGTTATCTCTCGCTCGGCAATCGCCGCCGGCTCCATTGGCCAAACCCATCGCGCCACTTTAAAAGACGGTCGCGAAGTCGCTTTAAAAATCCAGCGCCCTGGCATTGATGTCGTTGTCGATCAGGATCTGGCTTTGATCAGAGGTGTGGCGGAATTGGTATCTCTGACGGATTTTGGCAAGGACTACGATGTTGTCGCCTTGGCGGACGAATTCTCTCTGGCCATACAGGCGGAACTCGATTTCACTCAGGAAGCCAATTACACCAACCAGCTGCGCCGCAATATGTCTGCTAGCAATTGGTTTGACCCCAAGCAGTTGGTTGTTCCAGAAATTTACTGGGAACTGACAACTGAAAAACTTCTGGTGCTGGAGTGGCTGGACGGTGTGCCGCTTCTCTCAGCCGATTTGCTCGCCGCTGGCAATAAGGCGGATATCGCTGCCAAGCGGCAAGCAGTTACCACCCTGCTCTTCCGCGCTTTCTTCCAGCAAATCTATGTAGACGGATTCTTTCACGCTGACCCCCATCCGGGTAATTTATTTTATCTCAAAGACGGGCGCGTCGCCATTCTTGACTGCGGCATGATGGGACGCCTTGACCCCCGCACGCAGCAGACTCTGACGCAAATGTTGCTGGCGATTGTTGACTTAGATGCGGCGCGATGCACTCAGTTAACCTTGCAATTGGCTGAGTCCGCCCAGCCAGAAAAGGTTGCCAATTTAGAAAGCGACTACAGCCGGATGCTCCGCAAGTATTACAATCTCAGCTTATCTCAAATTAATTTCTCTCAGGTGTTTTACGAGGTACTGCAAGTCTCCCGCGACAATAAAATTCGGCTGCCCAGCAATATGGGTCTGTACGCGAAAGCCCTGGCCAATTTGGAGGGGGTGGCCCGCATGTTCAATCCAGAAGTGAATTTGATAGATGAACTGAAGCCATTAATTACAGACCTGTTTCGCCGGCAGTTATTTGGAAATGATCCCCTGCAAGCTGTGCTGAGAACTGCCCTGGATATTAAAGGTCTTTCTTTGCAATCTCCCCGCCAGTTTGAACTTCTGCTAGACGGTGTTACTTCTGAAACTTTGCGCTGGAATTTAACTCTGAAAGACCTCGATGGCCTCCGCCGCAGTGTTGATGATTCTGCCAACCGGCTGTCTTTTAGCATTGTGGTTGGATCGCTGATTATTGGGGCGGCTATTATCTCCAGTAAGGCTCAGACTATTCAGCTGTCTTTTCTGACCAATGCCCTATTTACTGCTGCCAGCTTGCTCGGTCTGTGGCTGATTTGGAGTATTATCCGCTCAGGGCGTTTGAAGTAATCAGTGTGCCGGCATAAAAAATATGAACCGAGACTAGGTTTGTTTAGCAAACATTCAAAACCTGTGAATTAGACAGATGGTATTTGAGGAGGCAATCTGTGAAAAAGGACGATCGCGATCCGATACAAGCTGGGGAAAAGCTGGAAACACATCCCTTGTTACCCAGTGGCGAGTGGGAAGGCTTTTACACCTATGAATTCGGCCCTCAAGCCGACCGTCACATGATGTCTTTTACTCTCACCTTTAAAAACAGAACTGTCAGTGGCAGTGGCCTTGATGACGTCGATTACTTCACTTGGCGCGGGCATTACGACACGGATAAACTGCGCTGCTCGCTGCGCAAGACCTATCCCACCTACACTGTTTTATACGCCGGCTACGTTGACCAGAACGGCATTTGGGGCACTTGGGAAATCCCACTCTTCAGCCAGGGCGGTTTCCATCTCTGGCCTAAAGGACTCTCTGAGAATATCTCTCTTCAAGACAGGGCGGACGTTCCTGAATTCTTTAAGATTCCAGAACTCACAGGCTCTCCCTCGCTCCGGCAGGTTCGATAAGATTGTATAGCACTTGTCATTTAGGTCAGGACATTAATGACATGGCGCATGGCCCCAGAAATGGGAAAGACTCACAGTCATGCTCAATGCGATGATGCGATGATGCGATGATGCGATGATGCGATGATGCCCATGTCCGCGCACTGACTGCCTACTGCTATATAATCTGACACGGATTAACCGATAAGCTGAGGAGAACCCATAGCATGTCATGGAGCGTCTAGTCAAGAGTGGAGCGGGTTGGCGCTTGGGCTGGGAGCCTGACGCCCCCGAATTTAAGGGTTTAGTGGGCGGGGAGGACTGGGCCATCGAGCTGACCGAGGCGGAGTTGAACGACTTTTGCCGGCTCTTGGGGCAGCTGGCTGCTACCATGACTCACATGGCCGGTGAGCTGATGGATGAGGAAAAGATTGCTTGCGAGGTGGAAAGTGATCTATTATGGTTAGAGGCTGAAGGATTACCCCACGCCTACAGTCTCCACCTGATCCTGCACCAGGGGCGTCGCGCCGAGGGCCACTGGCCACCACCGGCAGTCCCCAGTCTCGTCCAAGCAGCTCAAGTTCTGAAAATTTTTTAGAACTACTTGCGCCGGCGGAAAACGATGTGCTAATATAAAATTCTGCAACGGGGCGTAGCGCAGCTTGGTAGCGCACTACTTTGGGGTAGTAGGGGTCGTGGGTTCAAATCCCGCCGCTCCGATTGATTTACAGATGATTGGCTCTGGAAATGGCCTTGGCCTTTCCAGGGCCAATTATCATATCTATGCCCGCAGGGGACGCCGGTTGGGCCGACGCCCAACTACGAACTTTTGGGCCAACGCCCAACTCCGAACATGGAGGGCTAAAGCCCAACTACGAACCTTTGGGCTAAAGCCCAACTACGAACTTTTGGGCTAAAGCCCAACTACGAACCTTTGGGCTAAAGCCCAACTACGAACCTTTGGGCTAAAGCCCAACTACG
>Ga0114941_100258_pt1 | contig 11699 bp, 8 predicted proteins | sample DevilsHole_FD_89580 | JGI IMG/M metagenome (GOLD analysis project Ga0114941, IMG submission 89580) | Groundwater microbial communities from Devils Hole, Nevada to study Microbial Dark Matter (Phase II) - Devils Hole | ecosystem: Environmental > Aquatic > Deep subsurface > Groundwater | place...
CTCCCACAAGGGGAGAGGGGGAGTAAGAAAAATACGCTTATTTTTCTCCCCTCTCCCAAAATGGGAGAGGGGATGGGGGTGAGGGTCTTTTTTAAGGTCAATTCACAGGAAATGATATAAGAGTGACATAGCAACCAATGACTCAACTACAGGCTTTAATTTTTGACGTAGACGGAACCCTAGCCGATACAGAGCGCGATGGGCACCGAATAGCATTTAATCGCGCCTTTGCGGAAGCGGGATTAGATTGGAATTGGTCAGTTTCCCTGTATGGAGAACTGCTGGAAGTCGCCGGGGGGAAAGAGCGCATCCGCTTTTACCTGAACAAATATAGCCCGGATTTTCAGCCGCCCTCGGATTGGGATAAGTTTCTTACCGGTCTGCACGCCCTCAAAACCAAACATTACCAGGAATTGCTCGCCACCGGCGCGATTCCTTTGCGCCCGGGAGTGAAGCGATTGCTAGAAGAAGCGCGAAAAGAAGGCGTGCGGTTAGCGATCGCAAGCACCAGCGCTTTGCCAAATGTAACCGCGCTGTTAAAAGAAACTCTCGACACCGATTGGTTTGAGGTAATTGCAGCCGGTGACATTGTGCCGGCTAAAAAGCCTGCGCCAGATATCTATTATTATGTGCTGGATGTGATGGGTTTAGCAGCTGACGAATGCCTCGTTTTTGAAGACTCGCCCCAAGGTTTGCAAGCGGCACAAAAAGCCGGTTTAAAGACTGTTGTCACGGTTAATGGCTACACGGAAAAACAAGATTTTGCCGGTGCGAGCTTAGTTGTCAGTCACTTGGGAGAGCCAGAGGAATCCTTTAGTGTGCTGCGCGGGGATGCTGGCAATGCGTCGTATGTGGATATGGCGCTGGCGCGTCGCACCCACTCGCTGTGCCGGTAATTTAGTAGGGTGGGTTCCCCCCCCGGGGGAACGCACCTTAAGCTTTATTTAATATTTGACAAACTGTCGTTTACCGCAGAGAGTGTGATACACTAGGTTACGGACTCACTTGGGGAGCATCCCGATTTTGTAAGTCTGTTCATTTTCTGTAGCACAGGCGTCTCGCCTGTGCCTGAAAAGCTCTCTAGACAGGCAAAATGCCTGTCCTACAAGAGATGGATTTACAAAAATGGGATGCTCCCCTCACCTGCGAAGGCAATGAGGAAATGCAATCATGGACTTTCTGTCGAACACAGTAGCGCTATCGCGCATGCAATTTGCGCTGACAGCCATATTCCATATGCTGTGGCCGGTTTTGACCACCGGCATGGCAATTTATCTGGTTATCGTCGAAGGAGTGTGGCTCAAAACTCGCAATCCTGACTACTATTACCACGCACGATTTTGGTCAAAACTGTATATCCTCAACTTCGGAATTGGGGTAGCCACCGGCATCCCAATGGAATTTCAGTTCGGGACAAACTGGGCACCGTTTTCCGAGGCAGCCGGCAACTTTTTTGGCAGCGTCATCGGGTTTGAAGCCTCGTGGGCGTTCATGCTGGAGGCGGCTTTTTTGGGGATTATGGTGTTCGGGTGGGAGCGAGTCAACCCCTCCATTCACTATCTGTCCACCATCCTGGTAGCCTTCGGAGCCAACCTGTCAACGTTCTGGATTTTAACGGCAAACTCCTGGATGCAAACGCCTGCCGGTGTGAAGTTAGTCGATGGCAAATTTCAGGTGATCGACTACTTTCAAGCGATTTTCAATCCGTTCATGGCGAACAGTGTACTCCACATGTTCTTTGCCACCTTGGAGACTTCCCTGTTTGTGATTGGCGGGATTAGCGCCTGGTACATTCTCAAGAATCGCCATCCAGCTTTTTTCTCCAAGTCTTTGAAAATTGCCTTGGCGGCGGCGATAGTAATTGCCCCTTTGCAGATTTACATTGGGCATTTGAGCGGCGAGCAAGTGCACCGCTACCAGCCCACTAAGCTGGCGGCAATGGAAGCTCAGTGGGAAACCGTGCCGGCTGGTCAATCTGCCGATTGGAGCGTGCTGGCTTTGCCGAATGAAACCGCCCAGAAAAATGACTGGGAAATTAAAATACCCAACGCACTGGGATACATTCTGGAATTCAAAAAAGAACTTTCTGAGCCGGTGCGAGGGTTGAAGGAATGGCAGCCGCAAGACCGGCCACACTTGCTAGGCTTGATCTACTATGCGTTCCGCATTATGATCGCCATCGGATTCTTCTTCGCAGGGTTGATGCTGTGGAGCGCAATTCAGTGGGTGAGCGGCAAGCTGAAGTCAGAAAACATCGCCCAGCAGCGCTGGCTTATGCGGGCGTGGATATTGGCGGCTCCTTTGGGATATATTGCAGTAGAATCGGGCTGGATTGTGCGCTGCGTCGGACGGCAGCCTTGGACGGTGTACGGACAGATACGCACAGTTGATGCTGCCTCTCACCTGCCTGCAGGTGAGGTGTTAGCATCGTTAATTGGCTTTGCATCAATTTACAGCCTTTTGTTTATTGCTGCTTTGTACTTTGGCAGCCGCATTGTCCGCAAAGGGCCAAACCTAGAGCTGCCCATACCAGGCGTTGAAACCAGACCGGCACTGGATACCACTCCGGGAAAATTTGCTCCCGATGAGCGCCCCGCAGAAGCCAAGCAGTAGGAGGGTTTATGGAAACGCTAACATATTTTTTGCCGCAGGTTTGGTTTGGAATTTTAGCCCTTTTTCTCTTCCTCTACGTCATGCTGGATGGGTTTGACTTGGGGGTGGGAATCTTGTCTCTGACCTCTTCTACGGAAGAGCGCCGCAGTATTTTGATGACCAGCTTGAGCAATATTTGGGATGCCAATGAAACTTGGCTGGTTCTGATGGGCGGCGGTTTGTTTGGGGCATTTCCCCTGGCTTACGGAACGATTCTCAATGCGCTTTACATTCCGATTATCTTGATGGTGTTTGGGTTCATCTTTCGAGGCGTGGCGTTTGAGTTTCGCGAGCAAGCAAACCGCAAGTTTTTTTGGAATTTAGCCTTTGGCGCGGGGAGTTTCACCGCAGCGCTGTGTCAGGGGTTCGCGCTCGGCGCTGTGTTCGCCGGCATTAAAGTGGATGAGACAGGTCACTTTATTGGAACGATGTGGGACTGGCTGAGCTGGCAATCCTTGCTGGTGGCTTTAACCCTGATCCAGGGCTACGTTCTGATCGGCTCCACCTATCTGATTTGGAAAACTTCAGGGGAATTGCAGGCAACTCACTACAAAACGGCTAAAATAGCGGCTTGGACAACTCTGGCGGGAGCGATTTTGATTACAGTGACGACGCCTCTGTTTTACGAGCAAGCCAGGGAGCGTTTGTTTCAGCAACCGCAAATCTATATCTTTGCTGCGATTCCCTTGCTGGGAATTCTGCTGATATGGCAGCTTCTGAGAAGCCTCAACCGCAAAGCAGAACGCGCTCCATTAGTCTGGACAATTCTCCTGTTCTTGCTGACGTTTATCGGGCTAGCATTAGTGATTTTTCCCTATATCATCCCGACTCAAATCACTATTTACCAAGCCGCCGCAGATCCCAGTGCGCTGGTGTTCATGCTCATTTTTATTGGCGCTCTCATCCCGGTGATGCTGTTCTACAATATCTACCAATACGCCGTTTTCCGGGGGAAAGTAACCGGGGGTCACTATGAGGGATAAGCTGTAGGGCTGAGAAACCGGGTTTCTGATTAAATGTTTCGGGTTGGGGGCAAACTCTGTCGCAGAAACCCGGTTTCTGGCGAGGCTGAGCGAGGCTGAGAAACCGGGTTTCTGATTAAATGTTTCGGGTTGGGGGCAAACTCTGTCGCAGAAACCCGGTTTCTGGCTGGGCTGAGCTAAGCTGAGAAACCGGGTTTCTGATTAAATGTTTCGGGTTGGGGGCAACCTCTGTCGCAGAAACCCGGTTTCTGGCGGGGCTGAGCTAAGCTGAGAAACCGGGTTTCTGATTAAATGTTTCGGGTTGGGGGCAAACTCTGTCGCAGAAACCCGGTTTCTGGCGGGGCTGAGCTAAGCTGAAAAACCGGGTTTCTGATTAAATGTTTCGGGTTGGGGGCAAACTCTGTCGCAGAAACCCGGTTTCTGGTGATAAACCGGCTTTCTATTAACGCCAAGGTGCTCCTGATGTTATGGTATAAATTACCGGCTTTTCGGGCTGCGGCTCGCCGGCATATCGCTATCAGACAGGGGAGAATTGCCAGTGGAGATTATTCCAGCTATCGATCTATTAGAAGGCCATTGCGTGCGGCTGTATCAGGGAGACTACGCCCAAGCGCAAACTTTTAATGAAGACCCCGTTGCAGTGGCCCTGGAGTGGGTGTCGCAGGGTGCGACGCGCCTGCATTTGGTGGATCTCGACGGTGCCAAAGCCGGCTTTCCGGTGAACCGGCAAGCGATTGAGGCGATCGTGCGGGCGGTGCCGGTGCCGGTGCAGGTTGGGGGCGGGTTGCGCGACTACGCCTCGGTTGCCGAAATCTTGACAGTGGGCGTCGAGCGTGCTATACTTGGCACCTCTGCTGTGGAGAAGCCGGATTTGGTGGCCCAGCTGTGCCAAGAGTTTCCGGGGCAAATTGTCGTGGGCATTGACGCCCGCAATGGCAAGGTGGCGACGCGCGGTTGGCTGCAAACCTCTGAGGTGCTGGCGACTGACTTAGCCCAGCAGATGGCTGAGTTAGGGGCGGCGGCGATTATCTATACGGATATCCACCGGGATGGGACGCTTTCGGGGCCAAATTTGCCGGCGCTGCGAGAAATTGCCACTGCGGTTAACATCCCGATCGTTGCTTCTGGCGGCGTGTCTTCTCTTACTGACTTGCTGAGTCTGCTGGCGCTGGAGCCACTGGGAGTGCGCGGCGTGATTGTGGGGCGGGCTTTGTACACCGGCGATATTTCTCTCAAAGAGGCGATCGCAGCGGTGGGTTCCGGAAGGCTGCAGGATGTGCCGCTAGATTTTGGGAATTCAGCGTTTGCTTGAGTTAAAAAAGAGAGAAATTAATGGTGGGGAAATGAGATGAAACCTTATCAGCAAGTGCCGATTCAAGAATGTTTTGAACCGCTGGTAGCAATTGATACCCAGCTGTTTGCCCTTGTCGATCCCCACCCTTACCAGCAGCTAGGTGCGCCTTATGGCGGGAAATCACCGTTCTATGTTCGCACCGGCGTGCTGTTGGCGCTCGCTGACGCCCAAACCGAACTGCAGCACCGGCATCCGGGCTGGCGCATCCAAATTTTTGACGCTTATCGCCCAGTGGCAGTGCAGCAATTCATGGTAGACTTTACTTTTAATCAGCTCGTGGAAGAGCGAGGTAAGACCTGCACAGATTTAACCGCAAGTCAAAGGGAAGCGATATTAGAAAAAGTCTATCAATTTTGGGCGCTGCCCAGTCTCGATCCAGCCACGCCGCCCCCCCACAGTACCGGCGCAGCGGTGGATGTGACTTTGGTGAATGAAATTGGGGAGCCGGTGGATATGGGATCTCCGATTGATGAAGTTTCGCCGCGCTCTTATCCCTATCATTTTGCAGGCTTTGCCGGTGCGAAGGAGAGGGAATATCACCAGAATCGGCAGCTGTTGAGAGATATCATGGTGAGAGCCGGTTTTCAGCGTCACCCCCACGAGTGGTGGCACTTTTGTCTGGGCGATCAGATGTGGGCTTGGCTGACGAATAAAAGCAATTCTGGCACTCCAGCAATCGCACGCTACGGTCGCATTGAATAGCTATTCTTGGGGTGAACCCCACCCCCCAACCCCCTCCCCGCGTGCGGGGAGGGGGAGAAAGAGGTGGGGGTTTTGATGAGGTAATTTGGTGAAATCCTCTTTTTCTCTCGTAGCGTTCCGCCAAAGGCAGAACGCACCCACGTCTGGCGGCATTGCACACTAGAAGAATGATTGAAACTTTTTCCACGAGAGCGAAAACCCTTTCTTACTCCCCCTCTCCCCTTGTGGGAGAGGGGGTTGGGGGGTGAGGGGTCTTTCAAAAACTAGCTTCTGGGATTTATTTTTTTGCGGCTTTCAGAATGCAGTCTGCCGGCAATACACTAAAGCCCTCTTTGTCGAAAACGGAACAGCGCCCCACCAAACCGGCTAAGGCAGGCATCTCCCCGCGCTTTAACCTTTCGGCGGCTTGTTTTGCCGGCTCAAACTGCCAGCGCCAGTGATTTTTACTCAGGTACTCAGGGGTGAAAGATAAGGGTTCCAGCAGCCAGAAATCGATGCCGTATTTATGAATCAGCCGCAATGCCGGTGCCAAATCCTGACTATACTGCGCCTCAATTAGCTCAACTGTACGCTCCCGAAACCGCCGGTAGTAACCCACATGGTAGGGGATGGCATATTCCCGCCCCACCAAAATCGAGCGCTGGGAAAATGTCGGCAGGTTATTAGCCTCTTCCGCCAGAGATGCGATCAGCGTGTCTTTCGGCTGCTGGGCAAAAAAGTGGTACAATTGTTGCGCTCCCCCCACTTGGTAGGAAGTTTTTGGGAAGTTCTTCACAAAGGCGGGATAGAAAAACAGCGTAGAAAAAGCCAAAATAAAACAGGAAAAACAAATAATTTTTGCCCGTTGCCTGCTGTCTTGTGTCTGATTTTCCGCCCACTGGAAAACGGCATCTAGCAGTACAGTCAGCACAATTCCTGCTGCTAAGGCTAGCACAATCCGAAAGCTGTGCCCTGTGTAGCGGCTGGGAAGATGAAGTTTAAACAGGGCAGCATGGGCTGCAAAAAACATGGTGACAGAAACTAGGACGATTTGAGATAAAACTCTCACGCCTGAAGTCACCTGTTTTGCCAGGGGAAAGAGGGAGGGATATCGCAGCAGCACCGGCAGCAAAAGCCCCAACCAAACCAGAGCCGTCTGTCGGGATGGCAGGATGGCGCTGCCTCTGCCATCAATCCAAAATACTACAGGATTTGGGTGGAAAAAACTGCTGCGCCCTCCTGGCAAGAATTCTGGCATTTTTATCGCCTCTGCTGCGGTGATTGTCGGCCCAAATTCATTGGTTTTCAGGGCGAAGGGCAGCATCACCAAAATCGCTACGGCTACAAGTGCGGCGCAAAACCCATAATCCCGCCGGTTTTGGGTGAGTTGCAAGCGCCCGCCTTCCCAGCGCACCAGCTGTAGGATTATGACGCCAGCGGCGATGAAAACGTACTGCGGATAAAATAGTCCTAAGAGGGCTACGCTGATGCCGGTGCCAAATAGCGATCGCCGCAGCAAGTAGTGCAAAAATGCCAGAAATATTGGAAATGCAAAGGCTCTGGGCGTTGCTGAAACTAAGTCGTCTTTCATCCACATGCTCTGATTAAGCAGCAGTGAAGCCATGAAACCGGCAGCCGGCACCGGCAAGAGTTGCAGGCAAACGCTAAAACAGTAGCCGGTGGCTGTCAGCCCCAGCACCACTGGCAGGAGTTTATTGGCAAATAGCGGGTTAATCCCCACCGCCGCCAGCACCCGGTAGAGCGCCGTGTATCCTGCCGGTGCCACCGATTGAAAGTAATCCGCAATTAAATCATTCGGAAATAGCTGATGGTCTAAAAAGCGCAGCATCCAAAATACATGCTGCCGAGCGTCGTCTTGCACGACGTACTTACTGCTGAAAGCTTCTCGCAAAACTGGCAGGGCGTAAAGGGCGGCAAAGGTCAGACTCAAACTGAGCCAAAATATGGTATTGGATTTGGGGGTTTTGGCTGCCGGTGCCGTTATAAATTTGTGCAGTCGCGCAATCAGCATGGTTGCATGTTCACTAAACAGGTTAAATTTCCACAATCAAGATTTGATTTTAACAGGACTTACGCACGCTTGAGTCTCACTCCCCAGCCAAAATAGTCTCCCGTGAATATAATTCTGACTCTGGCTCCCCCCTTTTTTTAGGGTGGGTGCAGGGAGGTAAGACTTGTTTATTGCATAAGGCTGGCATTAGCCGCAGTTTATTGCAGCCGGTAAACCAAGAATTGCGGGCTTTCATAGACAATGTTAAAAGTCAAAGTTTTGGGTTTACTGACCACTAAATAGGTGGCGCGATACTGGCTGGCTAACCGGTTAAAGTCGGCTTGCGTCAAAGCATCGAAGCCCGCCCTATATTTATAGCCATACTTAGATTCGGAATATCCCAACTCCTTCATTCTCTTCCACCATTCAGCCCCCAATTCATCGTTATAAAAGGCCAGAGTGCCATCTTTCCAGTCTCCCACCGTACTCCTCTGTGAGAAAATCCTGAACCCTTTCATATAGGGAGGAGTGATAAACAAATCTGCCGGTTCAGTGTGGTTTTTCACCCACACCTGAAGCTGCTGCCAATCATTGAGTTTTTTGGGCGGAAAATCAATGCGATTGGTGCCCGCATTCGCACCAATAATGCAGAGGCATACGATGGATAAGAATATCCAGGAAATTTTTAACTCTCTCCTCAAAGCCCCCCGCTCCCAGGTAAATCTCGCTGTCCAAGCTAAACTGAATATAAAAATCGCCACTGACAAGCTGTTTATATTAGCGCCCCAAAAAAACAGGGCAGTAACCAGAGCAGCTGCTATGAATTTTGCTCGCTTCTCAGGAGCTAAGATTAAAGACCTTATGCAATTGCTCGCGTAAAGCATCGAGAAGATAATAAAAAAATTAGCGCTTCTCAATAATTGAAACATCAGGACAGGCTTGAGAGGTGCGATCTCAGCGAAGATTGTTCCTGTCACACATAGCGCCAGAATCGCCCAACAAAATGCCATCAGTTTTTTGTGATATCTCGGTTCTGGCTTATACTTGATTGAGGAGAACAGCAGTGCGATATAGAGAAGTATTGGCTCCCACCCCTTTATTTTCCATGTGGAGGGGAAGAGATGGTGGCCATTTCGGATTTTCATAATCATTAACCATTCTGACCAATTCGTGGTCGTATAAAATATAGATGAGCCGCCGCCTAATATTTTCCAGAGTAAAAGTGGAGAGGCGCAGATGAGAAAGGCTATCAGAGATTTGCCCACCTGCTTTATTGAAACATCGCCTCGATTAAAAGCAAAATAAAACAAAAACATGGCCATGACATGCGAAGCGGACAGGGCGTGGATATCAAAAGCCAAACCAGTTATTGCAAACGACCATACATAGCGCTCTTTGAGAAATAGATAGATTGCCCCGATCAACCCGGGCATCACCAGGTTGTTGTAGTAGAAAAGCTCGTAATAGGTTGACTCGCCGGCTATTGATATTTTATATATCAGCAATAAAATAACAGACAAATAAGCAACCGCTCTGGATTTAAAGATGAGTTTACCTAAGCCAAACACCGCTAAGTAATAGAAAAAAGCAGCGATTATATACCACCCAAAAAAGAGAGCCTCAATATTTATCCGCTTGACTAAAGGTGCTGAGAGGGCGTAAAATAGGGTGTTATTAAAGGGAAAGCTAAACATTAAATCATTGGCATTGGGGAACAGGGATGGGTTAGCTGCCTTGAGCAGAAAAGGGACATGCACGTCGTGATTGACATTCGCGAACTGGTAGCCGTTAATTAAAATTGCCAAAATTGTGAAGATTGCCAGGGCCACACTGTCCGTGGCAATTTCACTATGGGTTAAATTTTTACTGGTTTGATCCACTTGCATGTCTAGATGACTCATTAGATTTTTTTGAACTGACATCTCGCACCATTATCTCGCATAAACACGATAAAGTGACGCTCCTTAAACCGGGCGGCACCGGCACAGCCCTGCAAGGAGATACCTGGCTAGTATAACCCAAGTTGCTACTTAGCAGTGAGTCAGGATTGATCCCCCCCTAGCCCCCCCTTTTTAAGGGGGGGAACATTCTCAAAGCCCCACCTTTGTAGGGGCGGGCCCTTCCGCCCCGTTTGGGGGGATCTGAATGCTTAGACTTGTAGGTCGCAACTTGAATTAGTATATCACAGACTTGTAGCGTTGCTGCGCAACGCCCCCTACTATTATGGGGCAGTTAGGTTTTTTGAACCGCTGCCAGATATTGTCCCAGAAAAGGCAAACCGGCAATCGCGGGAATCAGGTAGCGGGAGGTGCACAGCAACCCCAGCGCCGCGCCGGTGCTGGCGTCGAAATAGGGCTGGTAAAACAGTATCACAGCTGCGTCGCGGGTGCCAACACCGGCAAACGTCAAGGGCAGCAACCCGGCTAGAATCGCCAGGGGAGACAGCGCCAGATTCGCCAGAAATGGCGTCCAAGCGTTGAGAGCGAGGATAAAAAACCAGATTTGCAGCAAGTGCCCAAACCAGATAAACACCGAAGTGCCGGCTATTTTTGCTAGGTGGGCTTTGTCCCGCCAAAAATACTCGTGCGTAGCATTCCACGAAAAGCGCAATTTGTCAAGCTTGACTCGGAATTTTTTGGGTGCCAACCGGCTGCCGGTGGCAAAAAACAGCTGGGCGAACCGGCGCGAACTCAGCAGCAGCAAGCCGGCAGCCAATCCAAACGCCACACTGCCGGTCATTATGCAAAACAGCCAGTCTTTTTGGGGGTAAAGGATTAATCCAAAGGCGCACCACAGCAGCAGCGACAGCATATCGCAAGCTTTTTCAAACACCACCAGCGACAGCGACAGCGCCCCGCTCAACTGCCCCCGCTCGCGCATAAAATAGGCTTTGGCGATATCTCCCATTTTTGAGGGCAGCACCATATTGAGGCTGCTGGCTGCTAAAATTAGGCGATTGGCTTCGCCGAATCCCAAGCCGGTGCCTGCCGGTGCCAGCTGTTGCAAGCGCCACGAGGTGAGCGCCGTTAGCGGAACCACCATGCCCAGGCTGACAGCCATCCAAAGCCGGTGGCAATTTTGGAAGACTTGGATGAGGGCGGGAAAGTCTATTTTACAGTAGATAACTGCCAGGATGATCAGGCTGACAGCGAGGGAAAAGAGTCGTTTCATCAGTGAGCTTTGGGGGATTGAGGATGGGGGGAAAAGCGTACCTGGTTAAGTAGCCTGTCAATTTTGCGGTACAATCGCCTTTATTTTATCTGCATTTTTCCGGGTTACTCCAGCAATCTCCATGAGTTTCTCTTTCCCGCTCAGCCTCATCCCAAACTATTAGCAATATAAATAAGGAAAGCAAGAGAATTAAGCCGGCTACTGAAACAACTAAGCAACCCCAGGCTGAATTCATGCCTTTACCGTCTACAACTTTTTCCCTATTAGAACCATAAAAAGCAGGTTCTTTCCCAGCCTCCCATCCTGACAGTCCTGGGCTTACTGTGCTTAATGACAAAGCATCCAGCGCTTGACGCGCCGTGCTGAATCGCTTTTCAGGCGCTGGCTGTACCAGCCGCTCAATCCAGTCGGCAAAATTGGGATTTATCCTGACCTTATCCCTGAACTGAATTCGCATTCGACGCTGGGGCAAATCAGCGGGAGAGGTGCCCGTTAACAGGTGAATCAGAGTCGCCCCCAAGGCGTAAAGGTCAGATGCCGGCACAGCTTTTCCCCACAGCTGTTCTGGCGGTGCGTAGCCACTGGTTCCCACCACAGTAAAGGTAACGCCCTCCGCTTTCGATCTGTCCTGAACCGCACCAAAATCCACCAGATATATTTCCTTATTTATCCCCCTAATCAAGTTGCTGGGTTTGATGTCGCGGTGGATAACTGGCGGACTGAGTTCGTGCAAGTAAATCAAAATATTTAGCACCTCGACAGCGAAGCTACGCACCTCTTTTTCTGTACGGCGTTTGCCTCCATCCAGCAGCAGCTTGAGAGAGTCGCCGGGAATGTATTCCTGCAC
>Ga0114941_100259_pt1 | contig 11626 bp, 9 predicted proteins | sample DevilsHole_FD_89580 | JGI IMG/M metagenome (GOLD analysis project Ga0114941, IMG submission 89580) | Groundwater microbial communities from Devils Hole, Nevada to study Microbial Dark Matter (Phase II) - Devils Hole | ecosystem: Environmental > Aquatic > Deep subsurface > Groundwater | place...
GATTTATTCAGAAACCCGGTTTCTTATCCTCTCGAAAAACTTTTGGCTCTCAGTCAGAAACCGGGTTTCTGGAAAAATTTTTGCTGGCGAGAGATTTATTCAGAAACCCGGTTTCTTATCCTCTCGAAAAACTTTTGGCTCTCAGTCAGAAACCGGGTTTCTGGAAAAATTTTTGGCTCTCTGGCGAGAGATTTATTCAGAAACCCGGTTTCTGATACTCTGGAAAAACTTTTGGCTCTTTTCCGAAAGATTTATTCAGAAACCCGGTTTCTTATATTCCGAACCGAGGAGCCAGTAGGTTTCCATTTCTCCCTTCCCCTTGACGTGAATCGTTCCCCGCTTCTCAAATCGGTATTTATGCTTCAGGCGCTCGCAGGTAGCCGCTGTTACCTGAATCCTTCCCGGATCGCCGGAAGATTCCATGCGCGAAGCAATATTAACCGCATCTCCCCACAAATCATAAATAAATTTTTTCGTGCCAATCACTCCAGCAACAACAGCGCCTGTATTAATCCCTGTGCGGATTTGAAGATTCTCGCCCAGTTTAGAGCGGAAACCGTGGAGTTTGGCTTGCATAGCCAGTGCCATCTCGGCAATCGCCTCCGCATGGTCATAGCGCGGCACCGGCAAACCGGCAGCGACCATATAGGCATCGCCAATAGTTTTAATTTTTTCCAGTTCCAACTGTTCCGCCAGTTCGTCAAAAGTGGAAAAAATTTCATTGAGTAAGTTGACCAGCTCAATGGGTTTCAAGCGAGCCGACAGGGGCGTAAATCCCACAAGATCGGCAAACAGAATCGTCACATCATTGAAATTTTCGGCGATCGACCCTTGGTTTTCTTTGAGCTGGCTGGCAATTGGCTCTGGCAAAATATTGAGCAATAACTGTTCCGACTTTTCTTGCTCTAAACGCAGCGCTGACTCGGCTTGTACGCGCTTCGTGATGTCCCGCGCCACCAGAATCGCCGTTTCCTCAGTCAGGGGAGAAATCGTCTCGGCAAACCAAATTTCTTTTCCGGCAATGGGCAAGCAATATTCAATCTCGACAGGTTGCTGGCTAGACACGGCCTTCAGGATGCCCTTGAGAATCAAATCTGCTTGCACCGGCGGCAGAGTGTCCTGGACTTTTCTGCCAATCATTTCGGATGCCGGTTTGTATAAATTCGCCGTATTGGTTGGCATGACATTCAGGCAGAGTCCAGAAACATCCCGAACAACCAGCACATCAGTCATCGCCGCAAAAAGTGCCTTCATTTCAGCTTGCACCTTCTTCTGCTGCAGCACAGTTCCCGACTGCGCCGCCACAACACTGACTAACTCGCTCAACCGCTTGTCCTCCGCTCGGTTTGAGCGCGTGAAGAACACGAGTACCGCCAAAACAGGAGATTGGGAACTGAGCAAACAACTATTGCCACTGTGCTGCTCCCAGTTTCCTGCAGAGACGACCGGCACGGCAAATCCTGCTTTTAAGCCGCACTCGACAGCCAGTTCCAGCCTCAGGAGAGGGTCTTCAATTTCCCCCAGATTGGCAAACCACTGCGACTGTCGGGTTGACCAAACTTGTCCGGGAATTTCTTCACTCGCAAGCAAGGTGAGAGCTTCGGCATATTCTCGAAAACGCTCAATCTTAGCCACTACAGTGGGCTCAATTCCCAGGCGCTGGCAGTACCAGCTCGGGCTGCATATTAGGGCTGACCCATCGCTGGTGGGAACCCAGGCTTCGCCATAAATCCAACCGGCTGTTTCGCACACTTGCTGCAAAGCCACCTCTAGAGCGGTATCGAAATCGGGAGCCGCACTAATGGCTTGACCGATCGTCAGCAGCAGCTGGACTTCTTCTTCGGCTTGTTTGCGATCTGTTATATCAGTAATCAAACCTTCCAGGTACAGCAATTCCCCATTCTGTTCAAAAATTCCCTGACCTTGCTCCCACACCCACTTCAAATGTCCTGTCGCTGTAGCAATTCGGTAAGTGCTCTGAAATGGACGCCGGGTTTCCAGAGCGGATCGCACCTGATTCCAGACGGTTTCTCTGTCTTCTGGGTGAATCAGTTGATTGTATGTGACGGTTTTTTGCGCAGTAAATGCCTCGACGGGATACCCCGTCAGTTCATAGCAGCCTTCGCTGATAAACAGCATCGTCCAGTCTGGATCGTTCAGACAGCGGTAAGCAATACCCGGTATGTGGCTCATCAGCGTCAAAAGGGTGCGCTGGCTCTCGGCTAGGGCTAATTCCGCCTGTTTGCGATCTCGCGCTTCAATCGCCAAAGACACTAAATCCGCTAGCGAACGCGCAAAGTTCACGTCTTCCGGCGTCCACTGACGAGCCGGCCCAACGTGTTCCAAGCATAGAACCCCCGCCGTCCCTCCTTTTATTATAATCGGAATATCCAGCATAGAGTTGATGCCTAACGTCGTCAAATAGGGCTGGGAAAATTCTCTCGTTCTCGGATCGGTGTGGGCGTCATCCGCAGGAATCGGTTCCTCCTGATTCAGCGCTAGAAAATAGGCGGGAAAATCTGCAGCTGCCAGTTCAACGCCTTCACTGTGCAGGTTGCGACTCTTTTCAAATAGGTCGAGGCACTGAATTTTTGTCTTGGCGTTATCGTACAGCCACACGCTAGCGCGTTCCACCTCAATATTCTGAACCCCAGCCTCAGTAATTTCTTTTAAAGCAGCTTTTAAATCTCCCTGATGCAGGGCAGGACTTTTGGCCAATTGCGTCAAAACCCGGTTGTGGTTGCGCAACTTGACAGCGCGAGCCCGCTCCGCTTCTTCCGCTCGCTGGCGTGCTCTGATTTCCTGTTCCAGCTGTGCTGTTCGCTCCCGCAGTGATAACCGCTGGCGCGAGATCGTCAGTTGATTTTCCACGCGGGCGATCACTTCTTCAGCCTGAAAGGGTTTGGTGATATAATCTGCGCCCCCGGCAGCAAAGGCTTTCACCTTATCCCACGCCTCATCCAGAGCGCTGATAAAAATCACCGGCACCTCACGAGTTTCTTCCGAAGCCTTCAGTTGCCTGCAAACTTCATACCCGTCCATATCGGGCATGTTAATATCCAGCAAAATCAGATCGGGCAGCAATCTCTGCGCTGCCTTTAATGCCATCTGACCTGAGATAGCCTTGCTAACTTTGTAGCCGCGAGCAGTCAGGATTGACGATAAAAGGCGAAGGTTGTCCGCGATGTCGTCAACGGCTAAAATATTTTCTTCTCCGGTCTGAGTCAGTTCGCTAGACATTTTTTGTTCAGTCAAATATTGCCTCGATAGGTCGAGCCTTAAGTCAAGCAAATATGCCCGGATAGATGTCACTTCTACTCGCAACTCGGGACGGTTTCCGGAGCGGGAGCGAATGCGGGAGCGCACTTGCTGTAACCGTCCAACTCGCTTGAGAGCCTGACCATGCCGGTAACTTATCACCCTTGAGGATTGGGCGCAATGTCTGGCCCACAGTCCCGATCGGGGAGGCAGTTGGGGGACTTAACCCACATCCCACCCCCCACTGATCGGCTGTTCCTTCTCTCCCCTCAACGGGCTGAAAAATGCCGTGCTTTCCAGCTAAATACCGCCCGGGTTGGGATTCAGGGCGGGCAATTCGCTCCAGCGGGACTTTTTCACCGGCTTGTGCCGGATCAGAGCCGCCCGAATTGTGGCCCTTTTCCATCTGCTTTGAGGGCTTTGGGGAGGTGTTAGATAACGGCGCTTGCCGGCGCTGCTGTGGGATCATTACCTTGGTTTCGCTTGGGGGACAAGTGTCCTCTCGTGTGTCGAGTGCCGTCAGGAATATGTTATCGCTACCGATTGCCGGTCAGCCCGCTTAAGCGGTTATGCTCCCTCAATCAACACCTTGAAAACGCTTTCCTGTTCATATCCCCTATCTTACTTGACAGCCGCACCGGCATTCGTTTCCTGTCCCCAATCGTGCGCCGGTGCTTTTGGGCTGTCCAGGCCAGCTCGGTGAGGGCCAGCTCCTGTTGGCCCACCGGCAAGCCGGCCTTCACGCTTGGTTTGGCCAGAAACCGGGTTTCTCTAAGAAACTCTTATGCAGTTCCCGGCAGCCCAATCAATCGAGCCAGTGAATCTTCTCAGGTATACAATATAGGGATGGCAACCGTGCGAGATCCTAGTTTTACAGCAGATCCGTATGAGATAATGGGGGTGTTTAGAGGCACTAGGTGGAACATTTTTCGCAGAGATGTAAATGCAGGAAAACTCCTATGAACAAATTTCAACACATATCGATTCAGGGATCCCGGCGCTTGCGGTCAGTTCAGCTATAAATGCGAGATTTAACCGTTATTATTGGCGCGAACGGCGTGGTAAAAACTTCCTTTTTGGACATATTATCGCTACGGATCAGCGAACGGTCAGGGACTTAAAAATATCGGCGGCAGTATGAGTGATATACTGACCCGAAATAAGGCAGATAGTCTGACAATTTACTTGTCAATGAGTGTGCCGAATTTCCATCCACTCGAATACTATCTAAAACTGGTTTCCACCAGATGGGCATCCTATGAAATTAGCCTGGAAACCCTAAGCCAGCAGTCGAATGCTAAGGATGGTGAACCTGTTAAGTACAGCGCCAAGTTTGGATGTCAAATATTACAGTCCTGACAGAAAAAAACTACTGCCTCCTAACTGGCAACACAACCCTTTTGAAACATCGCTATCACAAGTCCCAAAAATGTACGAGGAATCGGAAACTCTGCGGAGGTGTTTGGCATCCTGCACCTTTTACGGGGCACTGGATGTTGCGCCCCAAAGTCCAGTGCGCCTTCCTCAAGATATGCGTCCGGCAAAATTGCCTGGTGCGAATGGAGAAGATTTAATCTCATGCCTTTACGATTTGCGGGAAACAGACCCAGAGCGGTTTGAAATGGTGGAAGATACTCTAGCTAATGCTTTTCCTGATTTTGAACGATTGAACTTTCCGCCGGTGGCAGCAGGAAAGCTATCTATGACCTGGAAGGATAAAAATTTCTCCAAGCCCATCTATGTGCATGAACTGTCAGAAGGCACACTGCGGTTTCTCTGGTTAGTGACACTCCTGCAAAGTCAGGATTTAACGGCTATCACGCTTATTGATGAGCCGGAAGTCAGCTTGCATCCTGATTTGTTGCGACTGCTGACCCATTTAATGCGAGAAGCTTCCAAGCGCACTCAACTGATTGTGGCCACCCATTCAGATCGGTTGATTCGATTTCTACAACCTAAAGAGGTGTTAGTCTGCGATATGGAAGATGGGGAGACAACCATGACCTGGGCGGACTCTCTAGATTTAGAAAAATGGCTAGTGGACTATAGCTTAGACCAGATTTGGGCAATGAACCTGATGGGGGGGCGTCCATGAAGATTGCCATTCTGGTTGAAGGAGAAACTGAAATGGCCTTTAAGACTAAGCTGCAAGAGTTCCTCAAGTCGCGCTTAGAACAGCGGATGCCCAGAATTAGGTTTATCCCGCAAGGCGGTCGCCTTCCCAAAGAAGAAAAGCTCAGACGTGTTGTCGAAAATCTGCTTACTGGCAAAGATGCTTATGATGCTGTGATTGCGCTGACAGACGTTTACACCGGCACGAATGACTTCACAGATGCAGCGGATGCTAAGGCTAAAATGGCGGCTTGGGTGGGCAATAACCCCAAATTTTATCCCCACGCGGCGCAGTATGACTTTGAAGCTTGGCTGTTACCTTTTTGGCCAACTCTTCAAAAATTAGCTGGACATAATAAGTCAGCGCCAAGAGGGGCACCTGAACAAGTCAACCATACTAATCCACCCTCTAAGCGCATTAAAGACATTTTTGAATCGGGCGGACTTCAGAGCTATGATAAACCCAGCCACGACCCAAGGATATTGCGGAAGAACGATCTGATGGTAGCTGTGAATTTATGCCCATAATTAAAGGCATTTGTGAATACGATACTGTCTCTTTGTGAAGCTGAGGTGATTCCTTAAAAACCTTTAACCATAAACCGGCATTCAATCAGCGGGAGAATGAGTGGGAGAGAAACAGATTCACCCACTCCATGTAGCCGCCGGCAGCCCAATCAATCAAGCCGGTTAATCTAAATATAGAAATTAGTCCAGTTCTTTCGGATGTGCCTTCGAGATACAGAAGTGCTAATCTGTCAACTCGTTACAATCAGAAAACTTTCCCCCTCCGTCCACAGGGCTGACCTGTGGACGGACGGCGCTGACCGGCACACCGCTCATTGGCTAACAGCCAGTGGCTAAATCCCGGACAAGCGCGAATTACGAATAAGCAATTAGCGACAAAGGGCGGAAAAGTGCAAATGGACAAAAAACAAACCGGTTGCTGGAACCCCCGGCTTCGGGATAATGGGTGAGAGTGTGGCTGTGAGAAAATTGATGTTGTCAAACGTGCCAAGGGAATTTTCTGTACTGGGACTGCCGGTGCACTTATCAGATGACTGTTCGGGGTGGTTGCTAGAGCGCCTGCAGCAAGGGCTCGGAGCTCATGTGGTGACACTCAATGCGGAAATGACGGTGCAGGCATCAGAGAATCCGGCTTTGGGGAGCGCCATCCGTCAGGCTGAGCTGGTTGTCCCAGATGGTGCCGGTGTGGTGCTCTACTTGCAGCTGCTTGGGCAAAAGGTGCGGCGCTGTCCGGGAATTGAGCTCTGCGAGAGCCTGCTGCACAAAGTTGGCCAACTGGGAGAGGCGTGCCCCATATTTTTTTATGGGGGAGCACCGGGTGTGGCAGAAAAGGCGGCGCAGCTGTGGGCGCAGCAAGTTCCGGGGTTGAAGATAGTGGGGGCGCAGCACGGTTTCCTGCAACCGGCTCAACAGCAAGAATTTTGCCAAACTTTGAAACAGCTGCAGCCGCGCGTGATTTTGGTGGGGCTGGGCGTGCCTCGCCAAGAGTTTTGGATTGTCCAGCACCGGCACCTCTGCCCGCAAGCAATTTGGATCGGTGTCGGCGGCAGTTTTGATATTTGGGCCGGTGTTAAAACCCGCGCCCCAGGGTGGCTGCGCAACAACAATCTGGAGTGGCTGTACCGGCTCTATCAAGAACCCTGGCGCTGGCGGCGCATGCTCGCTCTGCCGGTGTTTGCTTGGCGAGCTTTTTTGGCTCTCAGTTTTCACCGCAAGGCTGTTAGTTAGTTGCTTGGGATTTGGGCTTTTGGGGGGTGAACCGCTCCTGAGCCATAGACGCGAAGCGCGTCTTCCCGCAGGGTAGAGCGCCAAGGTTTTTTCTCGTTCCTCTGGGAACGAGAAAAATTTTTGCGTCTGCCCTTGACAAATAAAATAATTTGCTGTATAATTAAGCGCTTCTCAGTAGGATGAACTATGGCCCAGAAACCCGGTTTCTTAAAGAAACCGGGTTTCTCCGTACCTCACTAATATCAGAAAGGCTATATTTATCCCCCACTGCCTTATCCCTCGTTCCCTGACCGCAGCCACCGGCACGCCTGTCGGTGCGGTAAGAGGGAATTGGGCGTGCAGCCCAACTACAAACAGGCTTGCTGCTGCTGAATGCGTTCCGGGGTGCCGGTGGGAATCGAGGCAATCAGCTGGCGCGTGTAAGCCTGTTGCGGTTCGCGATAGATTTTCTCAGAGGGGCCGATTTCTTCAATTTTGCCCTTGTTCATCACCATGATCCGGTCGCTCATAAACTTGACCACGCTCAAGTCGTGGGAGATAAAAATGTAAGTCAGCCCAAACTCGTCCTGCAATTCTTTAAGCAGATTCAGCACTTGCGCCTGCACGGAGACATCAAGCGCCGAAACCGACTCATCGCAGATAATAAACTTGGGATTGAGGGCCAGGGCGCGAGCGACGCACACCCGCTGGCGCTGACCGCCAGAAAATTCGTGGGGGTAGCGGTTCATCCAGTCGGGATTGAGGCCCACCCGCTCTAGCAAGTGTGCGGTGCGTTCGCGGCGCTGCTTGGCGCTCTCACCGGCACCGTGAATCACCAGGGGTTCCATCACCGCTTCCCCAATTTTCATGCGCGGGTTGAGAGAGCTGAAGGGATCTTGAAAAATAATCTGCATGTCCCGGCGCAACCGGCGCATCGGTTTGCCGGTCAGGTGGGTGATGTCTTGGCCTTCAAAAACCAGCTGTCCGCTCATCGGTTCGATCAGCCGCATCAGCGTGCGGGCCAAAGTGGTTTTGCCGCAGCCGGACTCGCCCACCAGCCCCAGGGTTTCCCCCGGAAAAACCTCAAACGAGACGCCATTGACAGCCATCGCGTAGCGCTTCGTTTCGCCAAACATCCCCCGCACCGGGAAACCAACCTGGAGATCGCGGACGCTGACGAGAGGGGATTGCTGTTGCAGTTTGGCCAGCCTTTCGTCCATCTCCGCCTCAGTCACTTCTATAATCTGCCGGTCTGTCAGACCTGTTTGTAGTTGGGCTTTAGCCCATCTTGACTCTGCTGTTGACGCTGTTTGGGCGGCTTCCCCTTCTGCTGGAAGGATGCTGTCGCCTGCCTCAGCACTGGCGCTGGGGTCTTCGACAGAAGTTGCAGACAGGGGCAATTCCGTCTCGACATTTGGCGCAACCGCAGTCTTCTCCCGAATTTCCACAGCGCCGGTGCCGGTGGTGACAACCTCCATAAAGTCAGAAACTGTGGGCAAATAGCGCAGCCGGCGTTTAGGCTGAGGCCGGCAGGCGAGCAACCCTTTGGTGTAGGGGTGCTGGGGGTTGGAGAAAATCTGCCAAACCGAGCCGGTTTCGACAATTTTCCCCTGGTACATCACCGCCACCCAGTCAGCAATTTCGGCAATCACGCCCAAGTCGTGGGTGATAAATATCATGGCCATCTGCCGGCGGTCGCGCAACTCCCGCAGCAAGTCGAGGATGGTGGCTTGCACGGTGACGTCCAGGGCGGTAGTGGGCTCGTCGGCAATCAGCAGCGCCGGATTGCAGGAAATCGCCATTGCGATCGTCACCCGCTGGATCTGTCCGCCGGAGAGTTCGTGGGGGTAGCGGTTGAGCAGGGCTTGCTTTTGCTGGTTGATGTGCCGCGCAATTTCCCGCTCGTCAAGGTCGATGGCCCAGTTATCGTCTGGGGAGGAGATGCCGGTAGAGCGCCTCTGGGTTTCGATGTGGCGCTGGCGCAGTTCCTCATCGCTGGGAAGGAGTTTGACTTCTTGCAGCAGGGCGAGAGCTTGCCGGCGAGCTTGTGCCGGCGTTACACTTTGGTGCAGCCGAATCGCTTCTGTCAGCTGAAAGCCAATGGTGTACACCGGGTTGAGCGCACTCATCGGCTCTTGAAAAATCATCGCTATCTGGCTGCCCCGGTAGTCCTGCATTTGCTGGGCTTTCAGCTGCAGCAGGTTCACCGGCTCCAGCATCAGGCCATCTTTAGATACGCCCCGAAACCAAATTTCCCCACCGGCAATCTTGCCCGGGGGGCTGGGCACTAGACTCATGGCAGCCAGGGAGGTGACGGATTTTCCCGAACCTGATTCCCCGACAATGCCCAGGGTTTGCCCTCGCTTCACCTCAAAAGAGATGCCGTCAACGGCTTTAATCAGTTTCTCGTCGGTTTGGAAGTGGACTTGCAGGGAACGGACATTGAGAACAGTTTCGGTCATGGACGTATTTACGCGGTTTTTACGTTTGGAGGAATACAGCTGGGGGCTGGAAATCTGCTATTTTTTTATTGAGGGTGCGCAGTTTGTTTTTATTAATCCCTCCCAGAGATTAATATATTAAATGCCCGCCAGATCAGAGGCGCTTTTCCGCCGCCGGCTGCAGCGCGGTGACAGCAAACGCGCCTGTGGGGAGGGAACAGCTTAACAACAGCAACCCTGGCCCGCACCGGTCGGGCACGCCGCCAGTCCCCACAGGGTTTAAATAAGATTTATCTGTCAGGAAGCCGGCAGACACAGATATCAAGGGAAGCTAGCTTTGTTAATTTTTAGCACATCTTGAGTTGCATTTCGTCTCTCTTTTGAGTGACTTTATGAGTGTAGCTTGACAGAAGACTTGGCAGCCCTGGCGTCAGGGCGGTCAAAAGTTACTGGCGACAGATAGCGGACAGCGGACAGCGGACAGCGGACAGCGGACAGCGGAAAATATAAACTCTAAAATTTCACATACAACCGGTTTAAAATATCCTCAGCAAACCGTGCGTTTATTTAGGCCACTCAAATCAAAAACAGAACAGGGTAAGCGCGGGATTCAGAAAGCTACAGCACGCCCCTGCTGCGGTAAATGACTGGCAGTAACAAGCGAGGAATTTCTGCAGCAGAAATGCCGGATATCGAGAGTGGCTCGCTCTTGAGGCAGGATGTGGCGCTCAGTGCCGGCGCTCGGCGCGCACAAGCCGGAAAAGGGCGTGGGGCGGGGCGTGGGGCGTCGCCCCAAGTGCGTGGGAGCGCTCTCACCCAACTGCCCTCGGATATTTTGCCGGCTATTGGCAGATATTTCTTAGTTACAGAAGAAAGCATATATAGCGGTTCTCAGTTGTATGAAGTAGCCCTTTGAACTCCGGAAGGGGGCGGTTCCCGTGTGCCGCCCGCCCCTACGCTACCGGGGTTATCAGTACCACAATAAGATCAGAACCGCTATATATATAGCGTTTTTCGTCTGAGTGAGGTACTGAGAAACCCGGTTTCTTAAAGAAACCGGGTTTCTTATGTGTAATATGACTGAATTTGAGCGGGTGGCGCTCGCAGATCGAAAGGGTGGGGGCATGGGGGCGGGAGTTGGGCATAGGGCACGGGTCTGAGAAAGAAGATTAACAGCAGTACCCAGTGGGAAGGGGCGCTGCGGCGCTGCGGTGCTGCTAGAGCGACAGCGGCTGCAACAGGGAACGGGCGGGAAGAAGAGGGCTTTCTTGCTAGACTTCTCTGTGAACACTCACCGGCTTGTCAGCGTCAAGTCTTGCTAGCCATGTCAAATGCTCTCGAACTTGCTAAGCAGGGAGATCCAAATGCGATTGCCGCCCTGCTCAACCGTTCTCTTCAACCCAGGGGCATTACTGCCACAGCCGAACAGGAAGACGGTTATTTGCACATCGTTCTCCACTCGGCGCAAGTGCCTAATCAAGAAGCCGTCGTTAACTTCATCCATCAGGGGATGGTGAAATTGGAAAGTGTTGCGATTCACACGGTGAGGGTCGAAGGATATCAGACAGGCAAAGACACTCCCGCTTGGAGTGACGAATTTCCCTTAGAGACAGGGACTCTATTCCACGAAGATCGGGTGCCGCCTCCTGAGGAGTCTGAGGATGAGGAGGAATATGCCGAGCCACCCGATATTGAAGATGAGGAGGATTTAGATCAATCCAGTGAAAGCGATGAGGATTTCTCGGAGGATGCCCCTGAAGAGGAGGAAAAGCGCCAGCCCAACAAACGCATATTGCTGCTGGCGCTGCTGGCGCTGCTGGCAATAGCCGCTGTCGCTGCAGTCGCCTTTTTCAAATTCTTCATCCCTGGCGAGCAGTCGGGTGAGGGCGCTCCAGAGCCAGTGGCATCTCAGGCTGCCCCTGCAAAACCCGCCCCACCGGCAGCAGGTAGCCCCAAGCCAGGGGCCCCCAAGCCAGGGGCCCCCAAACCGGCAGCCCCGACTCCCCCTATCCCGCCGCCACCACCGCTGCCTGAGGATAGTGCACCGCAAGCCACCCCTGCGCCACCGCCCACCCAGGCAC
>Ga0114941_100260_pt1 | contig 11601 bp, 11 predicted proteins | sample DevilsHole_FD_89580 | JGI IMG/M metagenome (GOLD analysis project Ga0114941, IMG submission 89580) | Groundwater microbial communities from Devils Hole, Nevada to study Microbial Dark Matter (Phase II) - Devils Hole | ecosystem: Environmental > Aquatic > Deep subsurface > Groundwater | place...
CCCTAGGGTATTTGGGGCATCAGCTATTAGTGGGTTGGGATGGGGGAATTTTGGCTAGGATACCTTTTTTCAGGGGTTCTGGGCGTTCTGACCACGGCAGAAGTCCGTCCGGTTTGGCGAAATATTGAGTGGCGCATTCTAGCACTGCAGTCGAGATTTCGGGCAAGGTTTCTTCACTAGCCGGCAAGTCGCCAAACAGATAAGTGTATTTTCCAGGAGCGGCAAATGAGACAGTGCAGGAGTGGCTGCAGGCGCTCATACACTCGACCGGCTGAATGGGAAAATCTTGTTGCAAGTGCCAGGTTTGGGCGAGGTGCGAGAGCTGCGCGAGAAGTTGCTCGCCGCCGCTTGTGCCTTGCCGCTTTCCGTCGCGCCAAACTGAGGCGCAAGTGGTGCAAACAAATAAGGTGTGCTGTGGGTTCATCAAGGGATATCCTGGCGCTATTAGGGTTCCTTTCTAATAGCGAATCGCGATCGAGTTGACTAAATAAAGGTTGGATTGAGATCGACAGATGAGATGGCGGAGGGAGTGTCCGCCACGGAAAGTTAAGCTGTTAGGCTTTTAATCTGCGTTTTATTGAAAGGAGGCACAGCCTCCATAACTGCCTTCCCCTGCTGTAGGGGCGGTGCGGCACGACCGCCCCGGAACGGGGCGTTCGGAATAGATAGTGCAAATTAAATGCGTAGTTGCTGGCCGCCCTCTGGTGTGAGTGCCGTCTAACAGGAGGCTTATGAAACGGGATAGCATCCTGTTTTTGCCGGCAGGATATTTATAGCGGTTTTCAGTTCGATGAAGCACACCCTTTGAAACCCGGAAGAGGGCGGAAGGGCCAGCCCCTACGCTCATCGGGTTTCTCAGCACCTCACTCATAAGAAAAACGCTATAGGTGGGTGACGCTCAGAGCGTCACCCACCCTACAGGTGATTGTGGAAATTCTCAATAGAATCTGTACCTCGCAGATATGTGGGAAAGGGGCCTAAAAGTCGGCGGGCATTCTGACTCAGAGACGGGCAGTCTCATTACAGCTGCGGGACAGCGCCGGACTCGCACCGGACTTTCCCCCTTGCGTCTGGTGGCTGCTCACCACCAAAACCGACTTACTTTTACAATTTTAACCTCTAACTCGGCTTTGTGGCAAGCCGAATTAAAAAAAATTAAAGGAGGCGCGGATGTTCAGTTACTCGTCGGCTTTCGGATAATTGTGGCGCGAGAGAAATTTTTTGAGAAAGGGCAGGATAATATCTGCCAGGGCATCTGGGTATTCTTCATGGAGGGCCAAAGAACCGGGCAGCCAGCACTTCTGCACGGCGGTGAAACTGGCCAGCATTTCCATTTCCATGCGGGATTTGGGGGGGGTTTGCTCCCCGATGGCCACCAGCACGGGCACCGGCAGGGGCTGGAACAGTTCCAGGAACTGGCCGCGAGTGGTTACCGGGTCTAACGCGCCGGTGACGAAAGCTGCGGAAGCAAATCTCGCCCCTGCTTTGGCAGTGGTGGCCCGTTTTTCTTTGAGCAGGCTGCGGGTTATGTTGCGGGGGTTGCCGTAAACGTGGCGGTGGTACATGAAGCTGAGGAAGGGGGGCAAGGTATTCAGGAAGTAGAGGATCTGACCCACCACCGGCAACCACAGGATCTGTTTGATGATTCGGTATAGCCACCGCTGTTCGCCGATAGCGGTGGGCAGCGGACCGCGCCAAGTTGGGGAGATCAGCACCGCCCACGACCACATCGGCGACTTTTGCCCAGCCAGCTGCATGATGTAACCGGCGGCGTGACCTGCTCCCATGACTACGACCGGTTCAGTAAAGTTGTCTGTGACGAAATCTGCTAAAAAGCGGCGGTACAGTGCCGGCTGGTAGCTGACAGCTGGGCACTCTGAGCTGCCAAACCCGGGCCAGTCCACGGCCACGACTTTAAACTCAGGTGCCAAGCGCTCTGCCAGCCCCCGCATTTCGCAGCGCGTGGAAACGGTGCTCAAGGCTGAAAGCAGCAATATCGGCGTCCCCTCTCCCAGGGTTTCGTAAATCACCTTCACCGGGCGCTTTTTCCAAGTCCACAGATATTCTTGAACCGTACCGCCAATGCCGGGTGGGGCGGGGCTGGATTTTGCAGAAGTCGTTTCAACGGTCGAGGTCATATTGAGAAGCGTTCTGATTTCTTTACACAATAACAGCGGTTTCAACAAAAGCGGGCGGTACATCCAGTGTTCCGGCATCGCGCTCGCACTCCAAGCTCTTCCCACCGCACAATTCGTTTTCACACCCCATCTCTCACCACTGCGCAGGGGTTGGGCAGGAGAGACGGAGAGCAAAACACAGATTACTATCCGCGCCAGCCGCTCTCCAATCCGCTCCTCTTGCCCTCAAATAATTAATCCGATCTCACGGGCTGACAGTCAGTGACTGCACCGACACAGTAAATCACATTCTCGCTCTTGGTGGAAGGGGGCTAATGCCCCGCAATCGCTCACACCGGCATTTGCATTATTGCAGCTACTGTCTTAAAATTAACAGCCCTTTTCCAGATTGACTCCAGCCCGTCTCCGCTACAGGTGCCCCACCGCGCCGATTCTAAGATTGGCAGCAGTGGGCGTGAAACCGAGTTTATACGGAAAATCCCGACTTGTTTAAACTCTCTTTGTACAGTTACTATATCTACTAAAGCTTGGCAGGAAAGTCAAAAAGATGGTGCCCCGCACTTGCAGTAAAGGACATAGCAATCCAACAGGCCATCGCTTTTGCAGCCAGTGTGGGGAGAAGCTGCTGGCGGAATTTTCTGGCGATCCCCCTGTTGCCGCGTCCGCTTCCCCGATAATTCTGGCGTCTCGCTACCGCCTGGTGCGCCAAATCGGTCAGGGCGGTTTTGGGCGCACCTATCTGGCGGAAGATACGAACCGGTTTGGGGAACTGTGCGTTTTAAAGGAATTCGCGCCGCAAGTGCAAAAAGCCAGCGCCTTGAGAAAAGCCCAAGAACTGTTTGAGCGAGAAGCTTCTGTGCTCTACAAGCTGCAACACCCGCAGATTCCCCGTTTCCGAGAGTTGTGCCAGTGCCAGATGGGCGGATCTGAGCGCCTGTTTTTGGTGCAGGACTTTGTGGGTGGGCAAAGTTGCCGCGAGGTGCTCAATGCCGGTGCGCGGTTTGGTGAGGAGGAGGTGCTGAAGCTGCTGCTGGATCTGCTGCCGGTGTTGGGTTACATTCACTCGCAAGGGGTGATTCACCGGGATATCTCTCCGGAGAACTTGATTTTGCGAAGTTCTGACCGGCTGCCGGTGCTGATAGACTTTGGCGGCGTCAAGCAAGTGGCGACATCTGCACTGTCTCAGTTCGCCGGGCTGATTGCCCTCTCCACCCAGCTGGGAAAGCCCGGGTATGCGCCTGAAGAGCAGATGCGTCTGGGACGCGCTTACCCCTCCAGCGATCTGTACGCCTTGGCGGTGACGGCTGTAGTTTTGCTCACCGGCAAGAAACCCCAAGAATTGTACGACAGTGCTAACGCAGTTTGGCGCTGGCGCTCAGAAGTGAGTCTGAGTCCGATGCTGGAAGGGGTGATCAATAAAATGCTGGCGCACAGCCCCAGCGATCGCTTCCAGGATGCCGGTCAGGTGATGCGAGCGCTGCAAGCGATCCCACCGGCTCTGCCAAGCAATCTGTCGCAGCTAAAAACCCAGGTGGTTGCGCCCCCACCGGCTGTCATTCCTGAAGCGCCGGCAAATATCCCTACTGCCAAAAGTAACCCCAAGCCGGCGCATTCCGTGGGCCCTGTGGCAGCTATTGCCACTTGCCTAGTGTTCTTGGCTGCCATTAGCGCTCGGGTGGTTTCCAATTTTACCGCCAATACCCCTGAGGCACCTGTTGCCTCCCTGAGTGTCAAAGAGGAGGCGAGCCGCACAAAGATTCTGGCTCGCCGGCAAGCTTTGAAAATTCCCGAAAAGTTTTTTAATCGCGCCGTGAATGAACTATTCTATGAGCAGAACCCAGTGCTGGGCGGGCGGCTCTTGACAAATTCGTCAAAAGATGCTTATTGGCGGCGCAAGTGGTGCGAGATTGCTGATAGCGTGCTGGCTAAGCTAGAACGAGCCAACCTGAGTGAAAAAGCTCGCCGCCAGTTGGGAAGCTATAGCCCAAAATACTTTGAAACAGCGAGCGTAAAACTCAAGAAATCCACTTTAAGGAGGCAAGTTGACGCTCGTTTCTACAAGTTATTTCCAGAACTGCAGGGGCGGACTCTCCCGGCACAAACCTGGCAGCAAGTTTGGTATGCGCTCGCTGCCGATCAACTGGCTGAAACCGGCGTCGATCTGTCCCTGTATAAGTAGGGCGCGTTCCGCCTTGGGTAATTATATAGCGTTTCTCAGATTAGTGTGCTACTGAGAAACTCCGTAGGGGCTGTCTCCGTGGGGCGTAAATCTTCCCCATGCGTCATGCCCCATGCGCAATGCCCTATACTATAGCCAGCAGATATCTGTGCGTTGCCGGTGGGGGCGGATGTGCCCCAGTCGGGGGGGTTTCACCTTCTTAGAAACCGGGTTAATCAAAGAAACCCGGTTTCTGGCACGGCAATTTCACAACGGCGGAAAGCAATTATTATCTCTAACCAGTTTAGCATATAAAAATGATGGCCTCACCATGAAATACTAATTATTTGCCCAACTTCTGACAGGGGTTGCCCTCGCCCTCGGCGCGACTGCTGCCATGAATCAGTCTAGCATGGCGCAAACCAATAAATACTTCTGCGCTGTCCTCAACAGCCACAACGTTTGTGCGCACGCCAAGGGGAAATATCTCGATGATTCGGTGGGTTTCCTATACTACGCAGGAGTGGCCACCTAAGCGACGGTGCCTGGAGGTTTCTGCGAGATTCCAGCGCTTTTACGACAACGGCACGCTGAAGACTATCGGAACGGGGACTGTCAACAATCAATCGGTTTTGTGCGCGGTTCGTTCTTATGGGGATTATTGCACTAATAATAATGTGTTGCTGACTCTGCCGGTGGGAAGCGACCGGCACGAGGCGTTGCAAACGCTGCTGGATATCCGCGCTCTCGCTTCCGGCAGAACCCTTGAGCTTAGCGGCAGTCAACTGGCGACTTATGTGAATGGCGAAAGCTATGTTAATATTGAGGAATTGCTGAAGATTGCGCCGGTTGAGGAAGGGAACATAGAGCCGGTTGAGTAAGGCGAAGGGGAAAAGAAACCGGGTTTCTTGGAGAAACCCGGTTTCTCCACTCAGGGGGACAAAGAAACCGGGTTTCGCCGAAGTTACCCGGTTTCTGCCCACCATTAAGGTTTATCATAGAGCGGGACTGCGTAAAAGTAAAAAAATCATGGGTAAAACCGGCATGAATTGGCGCTTGCTGACGCTGGTTGCCTGTATTGGCGGCGTGTCCATCCCGCTGCTGGCACAGGCACCGGCTGTCCTTGTGCTTTTCAAACAGCCCCCGGCTCAACTCTCGGTGACTGCGCTGCATCAGCGGGCTTAGTCTATGACAGTTAAGGTGCTATCAAAAGAGGATTTGGGTTCGGGGATTCTGATTGGCAAGCAAGGGGATGTTTATACAGTTCTGACCAATGAACATGTAGTGAGGGCGGGAAAAGCCCCGTATCAAATTCAGACGGTTGACGGGAAGACACACCCGGCGGTAGAAAAGTTGCGCTCCTCGGCGCTAGAGGAGAATGATTTGGCTGTTTTGGAATTTCGCGGTGACTGCGCTGACTGTGTGGTGGGGAAAGCGGGGAAAACACCGGCACCTGGGGATGAGGTGTTTGCCGGCGGGTTTGCCTTTTCTGATCGGACAAGCCCGCCTTTAAAAGAGGGGGGGTTAAAAGGGTTTACCTTTAAAACGGGTGAGGTTTCGATTGTGCTGGAGAAACCTTTGCAGGAGGGGTATCAGATAGGCTATACTAATGAGATCGAAAAAGGGATGAGTGGGGGGCCGGTGCTGAATCGTGCCGGTGAGGTTGTGGCGGTTAATGGCATCCACGCCTATCCCCTTTGGGGCGATCCGTATGTGTTTAAAGATGGCTCCCAGCCGGCTCCAAGTCTCAAGCAGCAGATGGTTCGCTACAGTTGGAGCATTCCAATTCAGACCTTTGTCCGGCTTTCACTATCACCGACATAGGTTAGGACGTAGGACAGGCGTCGCGCCTGTCCCTTTCCCTACTATAAAGTGAGATGCTTTGTCGATTATTGATCTATCTCTTGATCTAATTATAGGAGATTTGCCGAGTTGAGTTCGGGGGATGTGAGCGGCAGAAAGCAGGAAAAGTTGAGATAGAAAAGAGAGAATCTGTGAGGAGCAGAGATGACAGAAGAAAGAGCCACCTGAAGACGAAGGCCACAACCGGCAAGCCCCAAGATCGAAAACAGTGGAAGTGGAGTTTGATTCGCCGGCTGTTTGAGTGGGGGTATAATAGAGAGGAGGTGGTGCCACTGTTCCAGTTTATTGACTGGATGATGGCGCTGCCGGCACAATTGCAGCGGGAATTGCGACAAGAGCTGAAGCGTTATCAGGAGGAAAGCCAGATGCCTTTAATCAGCCGGATGGAACTAATGGCAAAAGAAGAGGGGCGTCAGGAAGGAATCGTGCGAAATGCTCGCGAGTAGGTGATTGAAATATTGCAGGCGCGGGTTCAAGTTGCCCCACCGGCAATCGTTGAAGCCGTCAATGCAATCTCCGATGTGGCGCGGCTGAAACAGCTTCTCCGACAGGCAATAGCGGTTGCCTCGGTGGAGGAATTTCAGCAACTTCTCGCGCAATCAGGAGAACTAGGATAACGTAGGGTGGGTGACGCGAAGCGCGTCACCCACCCCCATGATCGCAATTAGGCGTCGCACATTAACATTTGATACGCGATTTACCGCGCCTTTAGGATAAAGGGGTGGTGGGGCTTTAGCCCAACTACGAACTTTTGGGCTAAAGCCCAACTACAAACCTTTGGGCTAAAGCCCAACTACAAACGGCAATTCCAGAAAAAATCGAATCACCCCCTTGCACTCCCAGGAGAGATGTGAGATAATGCAACAAATCTGGTAGAAGGTCGAACCGATGAACTTTCCCCGTGGACTGCCGGCGGCGCTCATAGGTGCGGCGGCGACAGTTGCCCTGGTACAGCCACAAATGGCTCTGGCATTAGAGCCATCCGAGATATCAGCTAAAGCCAAAGAAATTACTGTGCGCATCAATGGCCCAGAATCCGGATCGGGCGTGATTGTTGAGCGCACCGGCACCACTTACTCCGTGCTGACAAACAGGCACGTTGTGGACACGGAGGGACAGTACCAAATCACTGCGCCCGATGGCCAGAAATATCCCGTTCCCTACCGCCAGGTGAAATATCTGCCGGATGTGGATTTGGCGGTGTTGCAGTTCACCAGCAACCAGCGCTACCCAACAGCCCAACTGGGCAATTCTGACGCAATGACAGAGGGGAATAAGGTTTATGTGGTCGGTTGGGCTGACCCATTTCCGGGGATTCCTGAACCCAGCTATATGTTTTTGGAAGCTAAAATTACCAGCCGGTTGCAAAAGTCAGAAAAAGGGTATGCTATAGTGCACGACAATCCCGCTACTCCGGGGACTTCCGGCGGGCCGGTGCTGGACAGCAACGCTCGCCTGGTGGGGATAAATGGGCGTTTTACCTCGGAACCGAACACGGGAAAAACCTTTGGGTTGGGGATTCCCCTGCAAATCTTTTTGGCGGCGAGAAATAATTTGGTGACGCCGGGGGGGATTGCGCCCCCAGAGGATTTTGTCAGTCGGGGGCAGCGATTAGCAAAGGCAGGAGACTACCGGGGAGCGATTGCTGAGTACAATAAAGCTCTGGAGAGCGATGCCAACAATTTTGAGGCTTACTACCGGCGCGGTGAGGCTTACTATTGGCTCAATGATTTTCAAGCTGCGATTGCGGACTTTGACCGGGTGCTGCGGCTCAATTCCAATAATGCCGTTGTTTATTTCTACCGGGGTTATGCCCGTGGCGAACTGAAAGACTATCAGGCAGCGATATCCGATTACAACCAAGCGATTCGCCTCAATCCCAACTTGGCCGAAGCCTACAACAACCGGGGTGAAGCCCGCCGCAACCAGGGAGACTATCAGGCAGCGATATCCGATTACAACGAAGCGATTCGCCTCAATCCCAACTATGCCTATGCCTACAGCAACCGGGGTGTTGCCCGCGCTGACCAGGGAGACTATCAGGCAGCGATATCCGATTACAACGAAGCGATTCGCCTCAATCCCAACTATGCCTATGCCTACTACAACCGGGGTCTTGCCCACCGGCAACTGGGCGACAAGCAAAGGGCAATTGCAGATTTCCAGAAAGCCGCAGAGCTCTACCGGCAACAAGGCAGCACAAATGATTGCCAAGACGCACTCGACCGAATCAGGGAATTGCAGCAGTAGCTAAACCCCATTGGCAGACTGGGCTGTAATTGCAACCGCATACGCACGCAGGACAAAATTGGTATTAAACCCACCGGCATCACTCAATCTCAAACGATTCTATCATCTCTCGCGCCGTCTGCAAAAACTTAGAATACTTCCCTCTCTCAGCCGTATAAGTAATCACATAAGCCTTATTCTCCTTCACCGTCCAGACTTGCAGCCGCTGCACCTCGCGCCCCTCCTCTTTCCCCGCAAAAACCACTTCACTCGCCCGCCGGTGCCCTAGCGTCGCCTGACTCGCTACCGGCACACTCGCATCCGAATGCTTCCGGATTATCCGCACAGACTCCTCCGTATATTCATTCAGTGACCTCGGTCGGGATGAGAGATTTTCAATCGCGATGCTGAGATTCTCTCGAAACCCATCCCCCTCCCCCTCTTTTGGCGACAGTAACATAACCACATCCCCAGTCACAACGTCTATATTATCCTGCCTTGACCAACTTTTAGGATAGCTGATTTTTCTCCCATAGTTGGCATCTTGATAGCTGACAAATTCCTCTTTTTGTGTTATAATTATCGGCAAGACAGCCATCCCCGCCAAAACAGCTGCAACGCCCACCGCAATCGCACCTTTCCACAGGGGTGGGGGTGATTTCTCCGCTAATATCGTGCCCTTCGATGAATTCTTGAACTAAATAGAATTCCTGGTTTTCCTGAAAGTGAGCCAGAAATCGCGGGATTTGGTCGTGACTTCCCAACTTGTACAGGACTTCCGCTTCCTTATTGAATAACCGGCTCGCGATTTGCAAAACAGCCGGCTTTGCAGACAGAGGTTTGAGTTGCTTGACGACGCACCGGGGGTGTGTCGGCATCTGCCGGTCTTCTGCCAGATAGGTCTGGCCAAACCCCCCTCTTGCCAAAAGTTTGACAATATGGTATCGCCCCCCGATTGTTTTTCCCAGCATCTGTTTTCCGCCACCTCTCCTCACTCATATTGATTGTGCCACAGATGAAAGCCTTTGCCGGCAGGCTGCAGGTTGTCGGGGTGCCTTCCTTGTAGGGTGAGTTCCGCAAAGCGGAACTCACCCCACTCAGACTGTGGGCCATTCTCAGGGCGTAGGGGCGCGTCTTGTGCCATTGGTGTCAACTTCAGGACTTACCCAAAGCCTCTATCTGTAGGGTGGGGAACGCGTTGCGCGTAACCCACCACACACCACATTACACCAAGTTGGCTAACACAATATTAGATCCCCCCCCTAGCCACCCTAAAAAAGGGGGGGGGAAATTCTCAAAGCCCCCTTTTTAAGGGGGGGGGTGGTGTGTTATGGATGCTTATAATTATAGGTATCAAATTTTGCTATAATACTAAATTCACTAAATAGGCACTACATATTATAATTAAGTACAGCCGCCCCTACTTCAGCATCTGTAGGGTGCGTTACGCCTGAGTTTACCCCTTTTTTATGTGCGTAAATTCAGAAGGCGGAACGCACCAGAGCAGATTTGTGCGTAAATTCAGAAGGCGGAACGCACCAGAGCAGATTTGTGCGTAAATTCAGAAGGCAAAACGCACCAGAGCAGATTTGTGCGTAAATTCAGAAGGCAAAACGCACCATACTGTAGCAGATTTATGCGTAAATTCAGAAGGCGGAACGCACCAGAGCAGATTTGTGCGTAAATTCAGAAGGCGGAACGCAGCAGACTGTAGCAGCGGTGCGTTCCGCGTGCCAGTCGGCACCATTATGTGTGCGAGAATGGATAACGCGGAACGCACCATACTTTCAGCTTTCCTTACTTTTGTCGTATCTGCCTCCAAAACGGCGTTCCCAGCTGCCAGGCTGGGAACGAGAGGAAACCTGCCTGCGAAACCAAAATCTGCAACATTAACCTGTTATAATAGATTGCTATACTGCTCAATATGAACGGCGGCGCCAGACATGCCTTTCTGAAAAACCCGCCTCACAGGAGGAATCCATGAACGCCTTACAGACAAAAGTGCCGGCTGATACTTGGGTGACAGCCACTTGGGATGAGTACATCCAGACAATAGAAGACCCCGCCTGCAAAAAAGCCAAAGGCTATTACTACAATGGACAAATGAGGATAGAGATGTCACCAGTCGGAAATGACCACGCCAGCGACCATACGATTATTATCTTAGCCGCTAGCCTGTTTGCTGGAATCAAGAATATCCGCATGAATGGCAAAGATAACTGCACCTACCGGAAAACCGGCTTCCAAGAAGCTCAACCCGATGTGTCTTACTACATTGGCGAAAATGCCGGTGTAATTCCCTGGGGAACTTCCATCATCGACCTAGACATCTATCCACCACCAAATTTAGTTATTGAAGTAGCCAACACCTCCCTCCCCGACGATCAAGGCGAAAAGCGCCTCCTATATGAGGAACTGGGAGTAGCTGAATACTGGATCGTGGACGTGCGAAATGTCCGCATTATCCCTTTTGCCATTGCTGATAAAGGTAGCCGGCGGATTGCGGAGTCTCAAGTATTGCCCGGATTATCTATTTCCTTACTAGATGAGGCTTTGAAGCGCACTCGGCAGATGGATCAAAGCCAAGTCCTTACCTGGCTATTAACCCAATTTCAGCAATAGTTAGCGAAATCATCTCCTATAGCCACCCAGAAACCGGGTTTCTGCGACAAAATTTGCATGTTAACCAAGAGATTAATTCAGAAACCCGGTTTCTTAGCCCCCACCACCCAGAAACCGGGTTTCTGCGACAAAATTTGCATCCTAACCAAGAGATTGATTCAGAAACCCGGTTTTTAGCCCCCTAGAAACCACCCAGAAACCGGGTTTCTGCGACAAAATTTGCATCCTAAACAAGAGATTGATTCAGAAACCCGGTTTCTTAGCCCCCTAGAAACCACCCAGAAACCGGGTTTCTGCGACAAAATTTGCATGTTAACCAAGAGATTAATTAAGAAACCCGGTTTCTTAGCCCCCACCACCCAGAAACCGGGTTTCTGCGACAAAATTTGCATCCTAACCAAGAGATTAATTAAGAAACCCGGTTTCTTAGCCCCTTTCTCAGCCCCCCAGAAACCAGGTTTCTGCGACAAAATTTGCATGTTAACCAAGAGATTAATTAAGAAACCCGGTTTCTTAGCCCCTTTCTCAGCCCCCCAGAAACCGGGTTTCTGCGACAAAATTTGCATGTTAACCAAGAGATTAATTAAGAAA
>Ga0114941_100263_pt1 | contig 11504 bp, 8 predicted proteins | sample DevilsHole_FD_89580 | JGI IMG/M metagenome (GOLD analysis project Ga0114941, IMG submission 89580) | Groundwater microbial communities from Devils Hole, Nevada to study Microbial Dark Matter (Phase II) - Devils Hole | ecosystem: Environmental > Aquatic > Deep subsurface > Groundwater | place...
CAGCAGAAACTCATCCCCCCAGCAACCAGTTCTCCACCGGCACTCCCGGAACCCTCAGCATATCCGAATCATTCGACACCAAAACCAACCCCCGCGTTATCGCCGTCGCCGCAATCAAAATATCCGCATCTTGTATCGGTCTGCCCCTTCCTTGTAAATCCGCATGGATTTCGCCGGCTTTCTCTATAATTTCCAGATCGTCCAAGAATAAAACTGTAACCCTTCGGCAAAACCCGTCAAATTCAGACATTTGCCTGATAGCACCTGCAGACAAAAGTCCCCTCTTCACCTCATAGTAGCTGACGCAGCTGATAGACAATTCTTTTCCCTGAAGCTCCACCCTCCGCAATTGTTCTCGTATTCTTTCATTCTTCTTCAATTGCGCCGATATTATATTCGTATCCAGCAGATAGCCCATTGCCAACACTATCTCCCTTCCACAGCTGCATCGAACATTTCCAGTTGCTCTGGGGTTAGGTCATTTAACATCCCAGACGTAGCCTCTACCACCATCACCCCGTCAACCCTTTTTGTCAGCTGCTCATCCTCTAGAGATAGAAGTTCTTCTGGAGACACCTCCTCTAACAGGTGAGAGAAAATTTGCATGAGTTCATCTTTGTTCAATTTTTCCTGGAATAACTTCTCGCTTTGCATCAAACTGTCAACAATCCCCGATATGCGGGATAAAACAGCATCTTTGCTAACAGCAACTTCAGCCATAAAATCCTCCCAATTATTATAGCACCAGTCATATTGGTTAGGACAGAAAGCCGGGGGTAGGGTGCGTTCCCGCGCGAGGGAACGCACCCTACGAATCACTACGAATCACACTAACCTAAGTGCCAACTGCTATAACTTAAAATAAAAGAGGCTCCCTCTAACCGGCGAGCCTCTTTTATTATAACTTACTCAAGTTGCTACCTACCAGTCTAAGCCTCTATATCCCCCCAAACCCCCCTTAAAAAGGGGGGCTTTGAGGATTTCCCCCCCTTTTTAAGGGGGGACTAGGGGGGGATCTCACCTGACTCACTGGTAAGTAGCAACTTGGGTGATAACCTATGCTTTTTCAACCGCTCTTCCCCCCCTAGGCGTGCACGCGGGGAGGGGTAGGGGTGGGGTTCATTAACCCAACAGCGCCTGAGCCTTAGCTACCACATTATCCACCGTGTAGCCAAACTTCTCCAGAGCGACATTACCGGGAGCGGAAACGCCAAAACGATCGATGCTGATCGACGCGCCTTCGCTACCCAAATACCGGCACCAGCCAAAGCTAGAACCGGCTTCCACAGCCAGCCGCTTGGTAACAGCCTTAGGCAGCACAGATTCGCGATAAGCTTCATCTTGCTCGTCAAACAGCTCCCAAGAAGGCATCGAAACAACGCGAACCTTCTTACCCTCAGCCCGCAACTTGTCAGCCGCACTGACACAGAGATGGAGTTCGCCACCCGTACCAATCAGAATGATATCAGGCGTGCCCTCGCTATCCGACAGGATATAAGCGCCCTTAGCGACACCCTCAATAGAACTGCCGGCTAAATTCGGCAAGTTTTGCCGCGACAGCGCCAGCAGCGTCGGGCGAGTGCGGTTTTCAATCGCCACCTTATAAGAGCCAGAAGTTTCATTCCCGTCAGCTGGGCGAATCACCAGCAAATCAGGAATAACCCGCAGAGAAGCGATCGTTTCTACCGGCTGGTGAGTCGGACCATCTTCACCCAGCGCGATCGAGTCGTGAGTCATCACATAAATCACACCGGCTTCCGACAGCGCAGACAGCCGGATAGCGCCGCGCATGTAATCCGCAAACACCAAGAAAGTCGCACAGTACGGAATCAAACCGCCATGCAGTTGCAACCCGTTGGCAATCGCCCCCATCCCGTGTTCGCGCACCCCAAACCGCAGGTTGCGCTCACCATACTGACCCTTTTGGAAGTCCTTAAACTTCTTCAAATAGGTCATATTAGAAGGAGCCAAATCAGCCGAACCGCCAATCAGCTCAGGAATCACATCAGCCAGAGCGTTCAAGCACTTGCCAGAATGGTTGCGAGTGGCATCGCCCTTATCCGCCGGCGTGTAAGTAGGCAGGACCTTCTCCCAGCCTTCCGGCAACTTGCCGGCGATCAGCCGCTCCAGCTCAGCCGCTTCGGCGGCGTACTCAGCCTTGTACTTGCTGAAAGCCTCATTCCACTCCGCCTCCCACTGAGCGCCGCGCTCGACTGCCTTGCGGAAGTGGTTGAGAGCGTCTTCGGGAACCACGAACGGCTCGTACTCCCAGCCGAGGAACTCGCGAGTGGCCTTCACTTCATCCCCACCCAGGGCAGCGCCGTGGACGCCGTGAGTGTCCCTTTTATTGGGAGAGCCGAAACCGATAATCGTGCGGACTTTAATTAAGGATGGCTTGTCCGTGACCTTCTTGGCTTCTTCAATCGCCTTGTGAACCGCGTCAAGGTTGGTGTCCTCGTCGAGATTGGAGTTGTCTACGGTGATCACGTGCCAGCCGTAGGCTTCAAAGCGCTTGCCCACATCTTCGGTGAAGGACAAATCCGTGTGTCCATCAATCGAGATGTGGTTGTCGTCGTAGAGGGCAATCAGCTTGCCCAGTCCCAGGTGGCCCGCCAGGGAGCAAGCTTCGCCAGAGACGCCTTCCATTTGGCAGCCATCGCCCAGAATCACATAAGTGTAGTGGTCGATGAGGTTGTAACCGGGCTTGTTAAACTTGGCCGCCAAGTGAGCTTCTGCCATTGCCAAACCGACGGCATTGGAAATCCCTTGGCCCAGGGGGCCGGTGGTCACTTCCACCCCTGCAGTCACGAAGTTTTCCGGGTGACCGGGGGTTTTCGACTCCCACTGGCGGAATTGCTTGATGTCCTCGATAGTCACGCTGTCGTAGCCGGTGAGGTGGAGCAGAGCGTACTGCAGCATGCAGCCGTGACCGGCAGACAGGACAAAACGATCGCGGTTGAACCACTTGGGATTCTTGGGGTTAAACCGCATAAACCGATCCCAGAGGACAAACGCCATCGGAGCAGCGCCCATCGGCAGACCGGGGTGACCGGACTTTGCCTTCTCTACGGCGTCAATCGCCAGAAAGCGGATGGAGTTGATGCAGAGTTGTTCGAGTGATTGAGTGGCAACAGGCATTTTTCGTTATCTTGTGTGACAAACGGTGGCTGGATGGAATCAGCTTCGGTTTCAGCGCTCTGGAATCGCCCTAAAACGTTAATACCCATCATCCCATTACCGGGATAGATGGGCAAGAATTTCTCATCGACACTGGAAAATGGGGAATGGGGAATCGGGCTCATGCGCATGGGGCATGGGGCATGGGTCATCGGGCATTGGCAATAGGGCTCACGCGCATGGCCAAGACGCGCATGGGGAAGATTTTCCGCTTGGGCGAGCGTGCCAGCGTGCCAGCGTGCCAGCGTGCCAGCGTGCCAGCGTGCCCCTCAACCCTTCTCAGCGTACTTCTTAAACACCAAAGTGACGTTGTGACCGCCAAACCCGAAAGAGTTGGACAGCGCCACTTCCACTTTCTGGGCGCGGCTGACATTGGGCACATAGTCCAAGTCGCAGGCTGGATCGGGATTTTCCAGGTTAATGGTGGGCGGGATTTGGTCGTTGGCCACCGCCATTACTGCAGCCACAGCTTCAATGCCCCCAGAACCGCCCAGCAGGTGGCCGGTCATCGACTTAGTGGAGCTAATCGCCACTTTCAGGGCGCTCTCCCCCAAAGCTGTTTTAATCGCGGCGGTTTCTGTTGGGTCGTTGGCGGGGGTGCTGGTGCCGTGGGCGTTGATATAGCTGACTTGTTCCGGAGTGACACCGGCATCCTTGAGGGCCAGCTGTATGGCCCGTGCCGCTCCCGCCCCACCCGGCACCGGCGAGGTCATGTGATAGGCGTCGCAAGTCATGCCGTAGCCAATCATTTCCGCATAGATGCGGGCACCCCTGCTGACGGCGTGTTCCAGTTCTTCCAGGATGAGAATGCCGGCACCTTCGCCCATGACAAAGCCATCGCGGTCGCGGTCAAAGGGGCGGCTGGCATGAGCTGGATCGTCATTGCGCGTCGAAAGGGCCCGCGCCGCTGCGAAACCGGCTACAGACAGGGGAGTGACCGCTGCTTCCGTACCGCCACAAATCATCGCCTGGGCGTAGCCGCCCTGGATCAGGCGAAAGGCATCGCCCACCGCATTCGAGCCGGCGGCGCACGCCGTCACCGAACAGGAGTTTGGCCCCTTAGCACCCGTGTGAATGGCCGTCAAACCGGCAGCCATATTGGCGATCATCATCGGAATCATAAACGGGCTGCAGCGGTCTGGCCCCTTGGACAGATAGATTTGTTCCTGGTCTTCCAGGACTTTCAGACCGCCGATGCCGGTGCCAATCATCGCCCCCACCTGCTCTGCGTTCAGGTCAGTAATCGCCAACTGGGCGTCCGCGAGCGCCTGTTTGCTTGCTGAAACCGCAAATTGAGCGAAGCGATCCATGCGCTTGGCTTCCTTGCGCTCCAGGTAGTCGTGGGGGTCGTATCCCTTCACCTCACCGGCAATCCGGCAAGCGTGATTCGACGCATCGAAAAGGGATATCAAGCCGATGCCATTGCGCCCGAAAAGCAACCCTTCCCAGTACTCCGCTAGGGTATTGCCAATCGGTGTAATCGCACCCAGGCCGGTTACAACAACACGTTTTCGTTCAAAATTTGTCATGATTCAGTCTAAGCGGGCCTCAACCGCCCAAAACGCAGAATACAGGTGGAAGGATCTATTGAGAATGAGTGCGCGGTGTTCTTCGTGACTAAAGCTATCCGCCTCCAGCCCGTTTCCGGTGTCAGCTGTCAGGTTGCTGTGCCGGCAGCTCACGCGGGTATTTTGGTGAAGGTATCTCCATCTACTTGTCCCCCCTAAAATCCTACCTGACAGCAAATCCGCTTGATACCTTTAAGCTTTTGGCTTCTGACTCACTCCTTCACGTGCGGCGGCTTGCTTATTCCTTGCCGTGGGTCTTGATGTAGTCGAAAACGGATTGAACCGTGGTCAGCTTTTCTGCCTCCTCGTCCGTAATTTCCGTGTCAAACTCTTCTTCTAGCGCCATTACCAATTCCACCGTATCTAGGGAATCTGCCTGCAGATCGTCCGCAAAGCTAGCGTTAGGAGTGACTTTACTCTCTTCAACTCCCAGTTGCTCAACTATAATCTGCTTGACTCTTTCTTCAATGGTACTCATACTGGTGTCCTTGTTGTATGCCGCAGCTCCAATCAATAGCTAACTGCCTGTTGTGTTGAACCTAAACCCACTTGCCTTTAACGGTGCCTGAATCTTTGGCGACAGTCGCTAAAACTCACAGGCTGGATGGCACGGGTAAAGGGCGTTTTTTCATCTTATCCCCAACTGGGAGCGCCGAGACGTCAGATAAAAGCTTTTCAAACTGACACCGGCGCTCAGTCAGGCAGGTGGGGTTAAGTAAATCTAAGACATCGCCTCCTGTCTTGCGGCTTGAGAGCGCACATTTCTGACAGCTGGCTGCTTCTGACTCACTACTTTACTGGGGATTCTTCCAGTTTATTGCTGATGTAGTCCACCGCGTCTTGAACCGTGAGAATCTTTTCTGCGTCTTCGTCCGGAATCTCCGTACCAAACTCTTCTTCTAGCGCCATTACCAATTCCACCGTATCTAAGGAATCAGCGTTCATATCCTCGTTAAACTTGGCTTGTGGTGTGATTTTCTCCTCCTCGACTTCCAGCTGATCCTTGACAATCTCCCTGACCTTTACCAAAATTTCCTCTTTATTCATACCGATCTCCTCGTTGGATGCCGCAGCCGCTGCCCGCAGCTGGCTCGCTGTTGGTTCTGTTTTACATTAACCCAGTTGCCGTTACCGCTTGTGTCGGATGTCTGTCCCGCTGAGTCTCTCAAACTCCCGGGCCAGATTGTGCCGGTCTGGGTACTTTCCCATCTTATCGGAAAGGGGGAGCGCAACGGCGACTGACAGACGCCCCCAAATTAAAGAGTTCAGCTGACAGTCCAAGAGGCCAAAAACCGGGGGTTAAAGGAATCTTAGAAATTCCCCCAGTCTCCCCCTGGCTAGACATCATAGAGAGGGAGTGCCTGTCGCATCTGGCGAACTCCCTTTGGCTGAATCCTCAGCATTACTGATACATTTACGCGACATTTCACCGGGAATCCCCGGACAATGCAACGATAGCACGCAACACCTGCAAAAGTGATAGAGGCGTTATCCCGCAAAGCTTTCAGGAAAATCCCATGCATCGCCATTCCAGTCCCGCGAAGCGCGTAAAGCCGCAACTGGGACAGTGGAAAACTTTGGAACCACCATTACGGGTGTGGACATGGCCAAGCGCGAGTGCATGCCATCCCCGACGCTTAAATACGCTTACTTTCCCGGCTGCGTTGCCCAAGGAGCCTGCCGAGAGATCCACCAGTCCAGGCTCGCCCTCACCGAAACCCTCGGGCATCGAACTCCCAGAGCTCAAAAAAAGCTCAAAAAAGCTTCCTGCTGCGGTTCTGGCAGGTTTAAGGAAGATTCCCAGCGCCTCGAAAATACTGTCAGCGCCCGGAATATCGCTTTGGCAGAGGATCTGAATCTGCCGCTGCTCACCCATCTGTGCACCTGTCAGGGGGTTCAAGGGCCATCTGGATTAGCGCCTGAAGGAATTCCAGACCACAAACCCAGCCTACATTGGGCAGATCAACAGTTTACTGCAAAAAGAGGGCTGTTTGCCTTACCGGGGCGCAACGGACGGCATGGGGCATTACCCTGGTTTTACCCTAGTTTTACCCTAGTTGCCAGCCTCAGGCTGGGAACTGAGTCCTAGAGGCTCTGCCTCCTTTGTATGATCACATTCCCACCCGCACATGAACTGAGTTTCAAAGGATTTGCATCCTTACCCTGGTTTTCCCCTTCCAGCCTCAGGCTGGGAACTGAGTCCCAGAGGCTCTGTCTCCTTTGTATGATAGCTAACTCACCCGCACATTAACTGTTATACAGAGTATTTGCATCCTTTGCCTGAATAAAAAGTGAGATATATTTTCTTGTTAATGAGACATTCTTAAAAGCCTAAAACCTTATATGAGCGAGCAAACCCCAATCCAAAATCCAAAATCCAAAATCCCAGTACGCCCCACCGGCTTGCTGCTCAGTGTCCTGCTGCTTGCCTTTGGGCTGCTGCTCTGTGCCTTTTTCAATCCCAGTACGGTTAAGTCCGAGTCTGTGGCCATCCACACGGATGCCGGCGGGCAGATAGTCGCACGCCTGTACACCTCTAAAACCACCCCCGCCCCACACCCAGTAATGGTGCTCATGCACGGCACCAGCGCCAGCAAGGAGGTTATGGCTCCCCTAGCGGTGGAGCTAGCCCGTCACGGGATGGCGGCGATTGCCTTCGACTTCGGCGGTTTCGGGGAATCCTACCCGCGAGCGGCTGACTCGGCAGCAATCGAAAATCTCGATCGAAATAACTTGGCTGATGCCCGAACCGTCCTCGCTTATGTGCGCTCTAACAAAGCAACCTTCGACAGTCGCCGCACCGGCATCGCCGGTCACGCTATGGGGGGCACAACAGCTTTGGAACTGGCCCAAGCTGACCCGCAGTTGCGAGCGACCATCATGCTGGGAATGACTGGCGCTGCCAGCCCCACTGTCCCCAAAAATCTCTTTGTCGGCGTCGGGCTGTACGAGCAGCTCAATCCTCCCCAGGAAGCCCGATCTATGATACAGCAAGCCACCGGCACTAACCCCGGCAACTTTACCGCCGGCACCGCCCGCCGGCTGGTTATCTCTCCCACCGCCGATCGCGTCATCGAACCCTACGACCCATTTTTGCTCGCGGAAGCCGTCAGATGGGCCCAACTCGCTCTCGATGTGCCGTCTGGGAATCTGCAGCCGGTCGTTCCTTGGTACATTTTGGGCCTGCTGCTGACGAAGGCAGGCGGCTTGGCCACCGGCGTTTTGATGTTCTTGCGGGCGGGTGCGCCGGTAGTCGGCACGCAAGCCCGCCAGCTTTACCGGGGCTGTGCTGTCTTTGTCCTCGTGGCCCTCGCCAGCGCTATCTGGGGGCTGGGCAGCACTGGGGCGGGCCCGTCTAGGGGGGCCAGCACTGTGCTGCTTTTCTGCTTGGCCCTGCTTCTGGTGACCAATTACGCCCTGCGCTACCCTGAGAAATTTGCCCCAGCTGTCCGGGTTTTCGGTCTTTACAGTATTGTCTGTTTGGAGATTTTCGCCCTGCCGGCTTTGCTTTGCGGCACCGGCTCTATTCTCGCCCATCCAGCTTATATCGCCGGTTTGCCCCAATTCCTGCTCCAGTGGCCAGTTTTTCTGGTTTACAACTACTCTCATCTGGTCAAACTGGCTTTTTTTCCGGCTTACAGTCTCAAGTTGCAGTTCAGCTGGCTGTTTGTGAGCTTGATGTGGCTGGAGGTAATCTGGCCTGGAATGATTTTAACGGGTTTGGAGCGCGGTGCTGTGAAAGCGGTGTCCTGGTTGCGCCTCCCTCTGAGGTTCACCGGCACCGGCAGGATTTCCCGGCGGCGGGGTGCGCTGCTAGCGGTGCTGCTGCTGGTGCTGGTGGGGATTTTGTCCCTGCGGAGCCAGGAGGGGTTGCTCTCCTTGGCGGCTAGTAATGCGGCCCTGACGCTGCTTTTGGTTGGCCAGATGCTGCTGCTGCCGGTGGTGGCGATTGTTTTTGTTGTGCGTTCGGGCTGGTTCCGCCGCTGGGAAAGCCGGTGCTGGAGATGATTTACGTTGGTTTAGTTTTTTTATTTTTTTTTGACCGCGCCCGACGCGCCCGTGCGCCAAGAATAAGAATGAAGTGAGTTATTTCGGCGGATTTTTCAGCGGGAGCTAGCGGTTGCCGTCTGGCCCGGGCGGTGTGGCCTGATGGATTTTGACCGGGCGACGGGCAAAATGTTAAGGTATTTGAAGATTTGCAGCCTTTTGTAGGAGGGCACTAAGGCTCTACGATAAACTAAGCTTTGATTTTTGAAGTAGGCCGCCTGTTGTGAAGCGCGGCACAGCGGTACTCCGTGCAGTTAAATCTGCACCACCGACTGCCCACATCTTGTACCTCCACTGGAGCCTTAATATCATGTCTCATTCAGTTAAAATCTATGACACCTGCATTGGCTGCACCCAGTGCGTCCGCGCTTGCCCGACAGACGTTCTGGAGATGGTGCCCTGGGATGGCTGCAAAGCCGGCCAGATTGCTTCATCCCCTCGCACGGAAGACTGTGTGGGCTGCAAGCGGTGTGAAACTGCCTGTCCCACGGACTTTCTGAGCATCCGGGTTTACCTGGGCGCTGAAACAACTCGCAGTATGGCTCTGTCTTACTAGGCAACGGCCACAGACAGATCCGCTCCAGGAAATGGGCAGCGATCAGGGGCTGCCTTGCAGCGTCAAGCGGCAGAAAGGTCTAGTGCCGGCTGCTGTGGCTGCTGCAAGGCAGCTTCCCCGTTGCGCTCCAGGAAGCTTCTTGACGTTTTCCTGATAGCCAATTAGTTTGTAGCAAGTAGATTCTTGTCATCACAGTTCCTTTTCAGATGGACCAGACATGGCGATTGGCACCCCAATCTGGGGTTTAGCAACGCTTGTGCCTTCCCCCAAGTATGAGGGGAACACAGGCTTTATCTGCCCAGAGGATGTACTGCCAGACATCCCCTATCCCTCTTGACAGTTAAGTCATAGGGATTACTTTTTGTCGGGGGATATAGTCCTAATCTTTAACTGGGTTGTGAAGACTGTAAGTCTGAGCGTCCTTATACATTCTAGTCAATCAAAGTCTATTACTGTCTACTCTGTGAAGGAAGTTTTACAATACTCGATGGAGTTGTGTTATAGATGTGCGGAATCGTTGGCTATATAGGCACCCGAGCGGCAAGTGAGATTTTGCTGGCTGGGTTGGAAAAACTGGAGTATCGGGGTTACGATTCGGCTGGCCTCGCTACGGTGTGGGAGGGTGAAATTGATTGCGTGCGGGCTAAAGGGAAGCTCCACAACCTGCGAGAAAAGCTGGCCGGTTTGGAAACTCCAGCCCAGATTGGTATTGGGCACACGCGCTGGGCGACGCACGGCAAGCCGGCGGAGTACAACGCCCACCCCCACATGGATACGGGGAAGCGAGTGGCAGTGGTGCAAAATGGCATCATTGAAAACTACCGCGAGTTGCGGGAGGCTCTCAAGGCCAGGGGGCACGAGTTTGTCTCGGATACGGATACGGAAGTTATCCCCAATCTGATTGCTGAATTTTTATCTCTGTCCTCGCAAGAGTCTGAGCCGTTCTCGACCTCTGCTTTTCTGGAGGCGGTGCGCAAGGCGGTTAATGAATTGCAGGGGGCGTTTGCGATTGCTGTGCTTTGCGCGGACTTCCCGGATGAGTTAATTGTGGCCAGACAGCAAGCTCCTCTGGTGATTGGGTTTGGCCAAGGTGAGTTTTTCTGCGCCTCGGACACTCCGGCACTGGTGCCCCACACCCGCGCGGTGCTGCCCCTGGAAAATGGGGAGCTGGCGCGGTTGACGCCGCTGGGGGTTGAGGTGTGTGATTTCGCGGGAAATCGCTTGAAGAAATATCCCCGCACCCTGAACTGGAACCCGGTACAGGTGGAAAAACAGGGTTTCAAGCATTTTATGCTCAAGGAAATCTACGAGCAACCGGGGGTGGTGCGAGCCAGTTTAGAGGCTTATTTGAACAGTGACTGGCACGCTGGGGCGGCGGCCAAGGATGGCCCACCGGCATTGGGGCCGGTGAATCTGGGGCTGCCCGATCAACTGTATGCGGATTTGGAGAATGTTCAAATTCTCGCCTGCGGCACGAGCTGGCACGCGGGTTTGGTGGGCAAATACCTGCTCGAGCAGCTGGCGGGAATTCCCACGGTGGTGAACTATGCTTCAGAATTTCGCTACGCACCTGCTCCGATAACTCCGAATACGCTGACGATTGGGATTAGTCAGTCTGGGGAAACGGCTGATACTCTGGCGGCGCTGTCAATGGAGCTGCAGCGGCGTATGGGCCACCCGGAGCGCTTTGCGGCGCGACTGCTGGGGATTACCAATCGCCCTGAGTCGTCGCTCGGGAATTTGGTGCCGCACATTATTGACACCCGCGCCGGTATTGAAATTGGCGTGGCGGCGACGAAAACTTTTATCGCCCAGCTGATGGCGTTTTACTGTTTGGCTCTGGATTTGGCTTACCGGCGCAAAAGTGTGCCTGCAGCTGAGCTGGAAAAAATTATCACCGGTTTACGCCAGCTGCCGGGGGAAATTGAGCAGGTTCTGGAAAGTCAGGAGCGCTATATAGAAGAGCTGGCTCACGAGTTTGCCGAGACCAGGGATTTTATCTTTGTCGGGCGGGGGATTAATTTCCCCATCGCTCTGGAAGGGGCGCTGAAGCTGAAGGAAATCAGCTATATTCATGCGGAAGGGTATCCAGCTGGAGAGATGAAGCACGGGCCGATCGCACTGCTGGACGCCAAGGTGCCGGTGGTTGCGATCGC
>Ga0114941_100276_pt1 | contig 11128 bp, 16 predicted proteins | sample DevilsHole_FD_89580 | JGI IMG/M metagenome (GOLD analysis project Ga0114941, IMG submission 89580) | Groundwater microbial communities from Devils Hole, Nevada to study Microbial Dark Matter (Phase II) - Devils Hole | ecosystem: Environmental > Aquatic > Deep subsurface > Groundwater | place...
ATAGATTTTGTTTCTATAGTCCCAATCTGTTAGAACTGCGGGCGGGCCTTGGCGGTTACTAGATTAGTCGGGGTTTTATAGATGAGACCTGTGGTTTTACTAGTCTAGTCGCCTGTGACGGGTCGAGATTCTATAGTTACAAAGAAACGGCGACTAGGACAACTTAATAAGCTATGACAACTAACAGACAACAAGTGCATCTAAATGCTTATATACTACGGTATCAGCGAAACGGTTTTTTCAAATCTGGGGGGTAGAAACGATTCTGTCGAGTTTTAACAAAAGGCCATCTAGCAAATCAGGAATGTTTTTGAATTCCCAATACGGTATCTCGATAAAAGGTAGTTTTCGTATCCGACACCAATCTCTCTTGAACTGATCTTTGAGTTATTGATAAGCAAAATCTGTCAATCGCCACTCTCCACTCTCCAGTTTTTTACAACGGAGTCTAATTGGCTCATAGTGCTGCCTGCCGTTGAACTCGATTATGACAGTTTGGCCCTTATGGTACGCAGTAAAATCAAAGCGTAGTGAGTGTTTCCTACCGAGTATTTTCAAGTTCTTGGGGCTGACCTCCTGACCATATTTAATTCCGTTCCCTAGAGCGGCAAGAGAACATATGTAAATTCTGTGACACAGAGTCCATGAGGCTTACTAATGATGAATTCATTTCAAGATGTGTTGCAACTCATGGAAATACCTACGATTACTTGAAAACCATCTATACAAATGCAAGAAGCAAAATCACAGTTATATACAAGGAACACGGTGAGTTTACTGTGAATGAGTCTGCTGGAGAACGAGCTATTAGAGTATGGCTTGATAATAACTGATGCAAAGTTGTAGGCGGGTCGGACGCCCTATGTGGAAGTCGCCTGTAGGGAAAGGGGCGATCCGGGTTACGGATGACTATGATGAGGGAGTCAATTTAATAATCAGGGGTACGGATCACATGAGCAACACTGGCAAGCAGGTCATATTGTATCGGTTGTTAGAGGAGATAGGTTTAGTACGTGAGTGTGACATTAGTTTCTTGCCATCAACACGGCAAGCCGTTGTCGAAGCGGGATGGTGCCTCTTCGTTGTTATCGTTGCGTGAGGCTGGCTATGACAGGGATGCGGTGTTAAAGAAGATATTGGATTGTTCACGAATGCTTGAGTTGTTTTGGAGGGCGGTACAATGTGTGGTTCGCAGACGAACGTAGACTGGCTAAAGTTAGAGGCATTGGATCGCAAGTACAAGGCGGCTCGTGGGGCGTTTAGGACGGGTGAGCGATTGATGTAGGACACAGAAACTAGAACGCCCTGGCCTACGGCCAGGGCGTTCTTATTGGCTCGTTGCAGTACAGGATGCTCCTATGTGGGAGGATACATCCTGTAGGATGTTCCTAGGTCAGAGGGAAACATCCTGGCAGGCGTGTTTTGATGGGTAGGTATCGCATTGGTGGTCGCAGTTCAATTCTTCGTTGATGAAGGTACGGATGTAGGCGTGGCTGCTCTTTATCTCGGATACATCTTCGGGGTGGTCTTTGAAGAAGTATCCTTTGACGTAGTTACAGAGATCGTCTTGGGGCGGGATATGGTCCCTGGAGATGATCTTGAGGGAATAGAACTTCCTCACGCCGTATTGGACCAGCATGAACTGGAGGGTGAGGGTGATCTTTCCCAGGTGTAGGGAGCAGCGGTGTCGGGGGTGTACTGGCTCTTTGGTAGCTCGCCAGGGGTATTTCCTGGCGAGGCCGATCAGGTAGGAAGCTACCTGATCCATTTTCGTGTGGGGCACTGTGAAGAGCATCTCGGTACGCTCGCTTTCTGACGGGAACCTTCCATTGGTTACGAGTCTAGGTCACGTAGGTTAAAACGGATAGCCTGGGTGGGGTTAAGGTCATCGAGGCTGATTATCTCTTCGAGCATGATTTGTTGGGCGAGTTGTTCTCCGGGCGTTTCTTTAACTCCTTTCTTGTAGTTATCGAGGACAAGCTGGGCGGCTTTCCAGGGGTTAAACAGAAACGAGCGTTGGCCTTGCACTTGGCAGGCGTCATAGATTTCGTGTTGTGGGGCGTTGAGTTCTGTTAGGCGATCTGCGAGCCAGTACCCAGCGAAGTATATGTCACGAAGGTTTAGGTACGGCGGTGCTGTTTGTTCCGGTGGATTTTCTTGGAGATCGGCCTGGAATTTGGCCTCATACCTTTCGAGGGTAGGTGGGTCGAGTAGAGGGCGGTTAAGTTCTTGTCGCTGAATGGCTTTGGCGTGAGCGAGTTTGAGAGAAAGTGTTTTGACTGTCCGCTCATAATGTTCGATTTCCTGCATGACGAGTTCCGTCCAGAACTGATTATTCCAGTTCCAGGGGAGGACGGTTTTGCCCTGGTTGGAGACGTTGTATTCAATGACGCCGATTTGCCAACCTGTAGTTTGGGACCAATAGCCACAGGTTAGTACATCGGAGAGGGTAGTGCCTTGGCCTTCCTTGGTGGTGCGATCGATGCCATAGATGAGTTCCGTGGCACTTTCGAGGCGTTGTTTGAGTAGGTGGAGGACAACTTGGTGGGGTTTTAGGTCGAGGGCGGCGACGTTGAGGCGTAGGGCTTCTTCTGGTGGGCAGCCGTCTTTGAGTAGATTGGGGTCAACGGTGTGCCACATAGCGGGGTAGGGGTAGACGCCTTCCTGGTCGATGACGCCAGCGACGTAGTTATAAAACATCGTCTTGATGTCTGGTTGCATCTTGTCTCGGACGGTGATTTCATTCATTGTTATCACCAGTAGTCGGGTATACCTGCTGCCGATTTCTTATCTTGGTTGAGGCGGACTTTTGAGAGATTAGCTGTCTCTCCGTGTTGTTGGGCGAGGGCGTAGGCTTTTTGTGTCCTTGTATTCGGCTCCATTTACTTTGCCGATTTTCTTGCCGTCGTAGAGGACATCGTAGTGTTGGGCGAAGGCGGGGGCCGGTTCTGGTATCTCTTCTACAACAATGATGTCATCTGGGTCTGGTTATTGCACCTATTTCACAACCATCCTCGATAGAGAGTGTTTGAAAAAAATCCCACTGTTCGTATAGGTTATTAAGCCTGCTTCTTTTCGAGGGTCGCATTATGGCACTCATTGAGACGATCACGTTCTGCTTTGCACATGGGGCAGGTTTTTGTGTCGTGGTCACGCTGATGCCGGATGGCGGCGTGGTGCATACGGAGGAACCCCTGCTGGAAGGCTTTTTCGACCCGATGCCATTTCTCGACGGACCCGCCTTTGGTGAGGTACAGCAAGCGATAGTGGACAAACTTAGGCTCTTGCGTAGCCACAGTTTTCCGTGCTGCCTCAGCATCGTTCAGGGTGAAGCCGATTTTGACGAGTTCATGGATGGCATCTTCAACATACAACATACGGGGGTTCCTTACATCTGGATGGTGGGATTACCATTCTAGTTCTGCGAGTCTCCAAAAGGCATCAGCGTATCCTTTTGGGTGTCCTATCGACTCCGAGAGCAGGTAGGTACGTAGGCGAATTTGTTCTTCTCGTTCTTGCTTGTTGATGAAGGTCTTGGATAGTTGGCACCGTTCGACGTTTGGGTGTGCCTCCTTCTATTTTTCTGTTTCTTGAGTTTTTCCTTCAACGCTTCGGGCATGACGCACCAGTAATTTGCCACGGCGTTGAGCTTTGGGAACCGGCTTGGTGAACAGTTCTTTGATGGGGCTGCCATAAGGCCCCTTATAGTATAGCTGAGTGGGTTCTGTCAGATCGGGCGTGGCCTCAAGTTGTGCTGTGGCAGTGAGGCTCTTGACATCGTTGAGACAGACGAATTGCTTGCCGTCCCAGAAGATAAATTTCTTGCTGAGCGGTGTTTCTTTTTTGCCCCAGCCCTTATAGGCTTGCGGCTGGTGTTTCCGAAGTTCGCCCTTCATGACGTAGGCGAGCCGTTTCATGAAGGTATCGTCACGCTGGAAGTCAACCCTGATCTTGTCGTGGATATATAGTTGTTGGCTCATTTGGTATCGCCTCCCTGCACTGTATGGTGCGGCGTCAGCTTCTTGTTCTCGATGGTCTGCACATCTTTGTTTTCTTGTTCGTGTGCCTTCTCCCACCCCTGGGTATAGACCATATGTCCAGGTGCGTTTTCCATTGTGTAGAGATAGGAGTCATGTAGCGGGAGGCGTTCGATTTTGCCGCCGCCGATGAGAACTGGTAAAGCTCGATCTACCAACCGCACACCAACAACCGTGGCTGTCTCGTGCAGGACGTGATCGAAAGATGCTGGCACAGTTAAGATGGTAAAGTGGAGATCATTCCACCTGAAAAATCTCTGGTCGAACAGGTTGTTCAGTTCTGGCTTATCTGGATGGAAGTAGGTCAACTCCAGGTAGCGAGCGAAGTAGCTAGAACCAGGGCGAGAGCAAAGCGTGAGTACATGACGGTAGCTAGAATCCTGGGACAGTTTGTAGAGTGTGTCCCATTCTTCTTTTACGATACCGAGACCATCACTATCGTTGACACCGGGGGCGGGAACGGCTTTGGGGTCGTTCTTCTTGATGACAACAATTTTGAGGACTGTTTGTTGAGGCAGTCCTTCCAACAGTTTTATGATCATGCTTGAACTCACATTAACACGCCCACGTCGTGGGCGTGTTTTTGATGGCGGGTGGGCGTTCTAGCTCATACGTTTCTTGGCGATGACTCCCAGGACAAACATGGCGACGACGCCCATGCCGATCCACTTGAACAGCCAAGTGGGGAGCAGCCAGATGATGAGGGCAGCGATCACCACGAACACCAGGACTCCGATTAGCCAGTCAGACATCGTGAGACTCCTTTCATGGGCAATGGCGTTTCGCCAATTTTATATCAGAAATGGCTTTTCGTTGCCAATCTTTTTTGTGGCGAGCGTGAGAATCTCTCTGGACGTTGATGGATTTGCAGTTTTTGCAGGTGAGCGGCAGTCGCCCGATGAGTTGCTCGACAGTGTACTTGTTCTCGTATCCACAGTCGAGACAGAAGAAGGTAGTCCTATCCCCTTCCATGTGCGAGTCTCCGTTAAAGTCGTCAGGTCACGATTACTCTTTTTCTGAAAATCCAAAATCTCGAATTTTCAGTTGGACTCATGCTGCTTATCTAGCACTTTGTAGCCCAACTGTCCAAACAAGATTTTGTTCTTCTCGAATACGTCTTTAGCTACTTCATCGTCCGACCCCTGGATCAACTAGAGTTGGTTGATGCTCTTCTTGAAGACGTAGGTTTATTGAGAAACAGAGGCAACCCAAACGCCTCCGTCCTTCATCATGGCGATCATTGATCGTGCTCAGGCGATATGTTCTGGTGGAGGCGTATAGTTGTCTATTCTAATCTCAGTGGTGTAGTCGCCACTCGCTCATGCTTCACTTATCTTTGAACGTGGGGTCGCCGTCGAAGCCCTGAGTGGCGAAGTGTTTAGCCACGCTGGGGTCGATAACGAGTGGGATAGCCTTGGGTTTGCCGAGTCGCTGTCCGATGACAACGCATTCCCTGGCGGCGTGGACGATGGCCCCTTCGAGCGTTGCCGTCTGGTGCAACTCGGCTTCGTCGTCGGCTCCGAGAAAAATCAAGAATTTGTCTTTTCGGAAAGCGATGCGGATCATGATTACCCCTTGTAGTATTGATCGAAGTCGTGTTCTTGGAACGGGCGTAGTTTATATCTAGCCTCAGCGGGCAGGGAGTCTAGTCCCTTGGGCATCCGGTTGAGGGTTTCGGTTTGCCAGACGTTAGGCTGAAACCCCGCCTTGGGTTTGCTGAGCATGTAGAGGAGGAATTCGGCCTCGTATGCGGTGTTCCGCAGCGGGGTATATTTGCCTAGCTGGTTGTTTGCGAAGTCGGCGGCAGCGGAGGCGTTGAAAACTAGACCGTCCATTTGCATGTAGAGGTCTGGTTTGATTTCTGCCCAGAAATGGATGCCGCACGTCCCTTAAGGCCATGAAAAGACTTTTAATGCCTTCGGGTTCCATGAGAGCGGCGGGCGTGACCTTGTTATCGACAAGCATCCAGAAGAGATTCATGAGCTTGTTGACGTGCTGATTCTGGGTCTGTTTGAGGTCTTGGAGCGTATCAACACAGTGGTCGAACATGGGCACGACTTGCTCAGGTTTGCCTTCAAGGGCGGTTCCTTTGGCGTCGAAGAGGCACTGAAAGAACTTCGGAAACAGCCACTTACCGGACGCCCGAACTTGAAAGTGCATGTGCATGAGTAACGCCTTTTTGACAAGGTGAGTTGGGCAACGCCGATGGTCGTATTGTAGCGACCAGGGGTTCGGATGTAAAGTTGGCTTGGGATGCTCTCAAAACCGAGTTCACGAAACGCCTGATTTGTATTTTGTCTTGCTCGATGGCTACAATCCCTGCTTCATCTCGCCAGCTTTCATGTTGACTCTCCTATTTTGGCAATTGCTATGCCGCCGTGCCGCTCAATCTGAAATTCTTCTACTTTGTTCCTCTTGAATATCAGTTAAGAATGCCACGAACCCTTCCCTTCTATTTTGGCTCCCTTGAAAAAGGGATTGCTATTCATGAAGTAGCGATCTTCTACGTTGTCGCTTTCCGAATTGTCCAAGAGCAAGGGGATTCACAGAATCCAGGTCCATTATGGGCACCGGCAGGCTCTTTGTCACCCGGTAATCATGTGAATGTAATCCTTTATTTCATCAACAGCTACGGCTCCCCGAAGATCACGGAGAACCTTCTTGAAAGCGGCCTTGTTGAGCAGGCCCGGCTTGGCGAGCAGCTTGAAAGCGTCGTTGTCGTCCTTGTCTCGGCGGTTGCTGAACTTCTGCACGACCAGAACGTGCGGCTCGATCATTGGGAACTGTTGACCGCCGACCATTTGCGAGATGGCCGTGGAGAGGATGTAGTTATTGAGGACTCGGTTGCCGTAACTGCCGTCTAGGAAATCGGCATCGAAGGCCATGACTTGAACACCTGAAAACACACCTTCCTCGCCATGCAGTTGTTGCCACTTGATGCCGTCGTGGTTCAGTTTCTCTATCACCGAACGTACTTCGGGCACAAGGAAGTCTATATCGGGGGTTAGGTCTCTGCCGCCGTCCAGGTAGTTGACCACTGCGGCACCGCCGATGATGACGGCGTGGATGCTGTTCCTGTGAATCCAGTCAAAGGCACTTGTTGCTTTTCTGATGAGACCAGCGTGCTTCGGCGGTCCTCCTAGGACCGTGGTGTTGGTAGCGGCCAGCGACATTTCATCGAGCCGCATCAGTTGCTCGTATAGATGGCGGGACGTAAAGCCTCGTGGATCACGAAGGTCGATAGCGTCCGTTAAGCCAGCTAGACGGCGGGTTTCGCAAAGTATTCTCGCATCCCAGGTCATGTTGTTATTTAGTTCGAGTTGCTCTAGTTTTCGGCAATCGCTTACTATATTATGTGTGAATGATTCAGATTTTCAGATTGACCGAACCCGATTCAAACGTGGGCCAGTGGCACAACACAGCTTGGGGAAACGACGATCTAGCCAAGACAAAGAAGATTGCCAGAGAGATCGCAGAGTCCAACAAGATGAACATAGTGAAGGTACGGGTACTTGAAGTCGTAGAAGAAATAAACATCAAACAAGGAAAATGATGAAGCAAAAAAACAAATCCAAATGCTCCAGGGTAGACGAAGCTCTGCCCAAGAACGAATGTTGCAAGCAACCAGTGGCTCATGCTTATTCAGGAGAGGCTTGTCATCCAGGGGCCTACTCAGGCCCTTGTGAGGATATGCCAAAAAACTACAACCCCGCCTCCTTTAATAAGGAAGCAATAACCAACATAGTGTCGCCCACTACTTTCGCTCGTGGTCGGTCGGGAAGCAGTCGCCCGCATGGGTTCTTCATGGGTGCTGGGTGTGACCCGGCTCTAGCGGCTGGCAAGAAGCGTGCTGGAACCGATATTTGGCGTGACCGCTATCTGCTGTTGCAGGCCGAGATGATTGACGATGCTAGACGCTGGTTCAGCAGAATCGAAAACCTGTTGTCTGCTCATACCGAGCAACTACGGGAGATGCGGCTAGAAGCCGAGGAAGCATTGCAAGAAGGCTTCGAGGAAGCCTACCAAACGCTTATAGCCTCACACCAGCGAACCGAGGAGCTAGTAGCCGAGAACAAGCAGCTACGGGACAGAATCAGGGAACTAGAAGCCCAGGCCGACAAACGGCTAGAAACAGCGATCAGGGAAATGTAACCAAACGCCCGGTATTCGATCATGCCAGGTGTTACTTTATACCTGCTAGTCTAATTGCTTTCAAAGCAAACTCGGCAGCTTTTTCCGCATTCGTATTGTAGTCCCTGCAAAATTTCAAAAGGCACTTAGTCACCCCTTCGTACTTTTTCTGGTCGGTGCTGTCTACGGTAACACCCACATCTAGTGGGCCGTGTTTGCAGTGTAGTTGGTCGTAGAAACGGCCCAATCCAAGAATTCTTGTTTCGTTATTTTATTTCAACATACTGGTAATGCCTTCATCTCTTGTGCTTCTTCCAGTCTCTACATCGCTCATTCATTCCGCCCCCATTTCCGACAAATATGTTTGGCCCGGCAGACAAGGCAGAGGTTGTTGCTGCCTTCCACATACAGCGGACAATCTCTCTTGCCGCAATCCCTTGCGGGCAGGCCAGATCGAGCAAGGCCAAAATAAATTTGCCATCTGACCAAAAAATCGGTGTAAACCCGCTTGACATCGGTGATGCTACGCTTATAATGGGTGGTGAGGCTGTGACATCATTCATCGCACGAGGGACTTGACCAATGGCTGGCTTCAACCGCAACCGTCCGACGCCCCGCACCCCTTCCCGTCCGGCAATTAGCGTGCCGACCACGACCGCCAAGCCTGCCAATGGCGGGGTCGATGCTCTGATTTGTGACAAGGAAATCCCTGGTGGTGTCCTAGTCTGCAACATGCGGGTCATGGCGTCGAAGTTCGATGGCTACGACATGCACACCCACACCCGCTTCAAGGCGGGCACACAGATCGCCTATAAGTCGAAGGACAACCTCACGTCGGAAGAGCGGGAGAAGCTCTTCCCATCCGGCGAGGTCTACCATATCTCCGTCCAGTGGCCCCTCAAGCCCGGCTGGGTGCCGCCTGCACCTGTGGCCGTGGCCCAGGATTTCAAGGCCAACGAGTACCAGCAGATGATTCTGGACGCTCTCTTGGAGAGCGGCCATCCGCAGTTGGGCGACCACCTGCTGATCCGTGCCCTGGCGGGCTGCGGCAAGACTTCTACGCTGGTATGGCTCATTCGTGAACTGAAGAAGCGAGGGCTGCTCCGTGGCCTGAACGCCATCTACCTTGCATTCAACAAGGAGATTCAGGAAGAGCTTTCGCAGAAGCTCCAGGGCACCGGGGTTCCGGCCCGCACGACCCACTCGTTCTGCTTCACGGCTCTCAAGAAGCGGTTCACTGCCCTCAACCGGCAGGGGTATAAACCTCGTGACCAACTAGAATTCAATCGGGAACTGTTCACACAATGCCTGTGCGATGATCTGGGCTTGGACTACAGCGGGCCGAATTTCAAGGCCGTCCGCAAGATCGGCGAGTACCGCATCTCCAGCACCGTCATCGAGATGGTGAGCTACGTCAAGAATTGGGCGGTGTTTCCCAAGTACGTCGAGGGCCAGGGCTGGCAGTTCAGCGATGCCCAGGTACAGTTCATCGACTCTCTGTACGATGAGTACGAAGTCGAAGACCCGGAATTCGATGACTTGAAGGATGAGGAAATGCCCAAGTCCTTCGACGCCACGAACCCGGCTGAAGTGCGAGCGGCGGTGATCGATTACACGATCCGGGTTGTGCTGGGCTGCGTCCCGTACCCTGGAGATCAGGTCACGGACATCGAGTTTGACGACATGCTCTACCTGTCGCTCCTGCTCGATCTGCCGTTCCCCAAGTTTGATCTGGTTTGCACCGACGAGAGCCAGGACTTCAACGCCTGCCAGCTTTTGCTTTTGGAACGTCTGAGTAACCGTTAAAAACTACAAGGCCCGCCCTTGCGGGCGGGCCTTTGCTTGGCTGCTAAAACGCAATGCTACCAGCTTTGTCAGCAGTGTGAGTCTTGGGCTGACGAGTTAGAGGGCGTCGATGTTGACGACTTCGAGAAGGACGGCGGGGAGGAGAACGAGGACGGCGGGGAGGAGAACGAGGACGGCGGGGAGGAGAACGAGGACGACGAAGCCAAGGAAGAGCGGAAGAACGAATGGCGTGAAGAAGTGCGTGGCAACGTCCAGTCTGCCCTGGAACTGTAGGAGGAAGAAATGAAATCGTGGCCGAGGAAAGCACGCCCGAAGTGCTGGTGATTCGTGATCTTGGTCCCTGGGACCAATATAAAACTGTCACCAACGCAGCCGAGTTGGTTTGTCATGAACGTAAACGGTCATCTGGCTAACGGGCGGCGGCTGTTCTACTATGACAGCCAGGGCGACCGTGATGAGCTAGTTCACAAGAATGGCATCTTCCGATGGTCATTACTGAGCAAGAGGGGCCTGTCGATCCCTCGCTCTTTCAGGTCTTCGACCCCAACCCCAAGCGGAGAAAGCAATGAAGGCAATCGTCATTCGACCCGGCGAACGGGCTGTGTTACAGGAAGTAGATGGCTGGAATGGCATCAAGGCTGCTCTAGGCGGCGGCTATTTGGAGGCTGTGCCGGTCGGCGAGGATTTCACCCTCTACGTCGATGAGGACGGCATTGCGAAGGGCCTGCCGTACAACGAGGAGGCCACGAGAGTGACAGAGACAATGCTGGCTGCAATGAAGCGGCGGTTTGCCGTCACTGGTGACTACATCAAGGGCGTAGCGGTGTTCGTTGGCATCCGGCACGACCCCGAAGAAGGCGGCGTTGAGTGTGACATTCCCGAACGGGTGATCGCCGAATACTTCGCACCACTGAAATGAATGAACGAATTCCAAGACTGATGAAGTCGCTCCGCAAGGCCGTTAGTGAACTACCTACCAAACGATTCATGCGGCTAGATTACGGAGATCGGCGTCTGATCGAGCGGGAGCTAGGTCATCGAAGAACTACAGGAGTTGTTCAGCTAACACCTAGAGGCCCGCCCCTACGGGGCGGGCCTCAGTTGACCGACTGTGTTGAGTAGTACAGAGCAGGGCGACCAAGCAAACCATGTTG
>Ga0114941_100277_pt1 | contig 11123 bp, 9 predicted proteins | sample DevilsHole_FD_89580 | JGI IMG/M metagenome (GOLD analysis project Ga0114941, IMG submission 89580) | Groundwater microbial communities from Devils Hole, Nevada to study Microbial Dark Matter (Phase II) - Devils Hole | ecosystem: Environmental > Aquatic > Deep subsurface > Groundwater | place...
CCCCCAGCGTGTCAACAGCTTTGATTTCAGGCACCGGCACCTCCCCCGCATCCCCCCCACTCAGGTATTGCACCGGCATCTCCCCATTGGTAATCGCAATCTGGGCAATACCAGCGGCGCGGAGATAGGCAAACACATCCGCTTGGCGGTGACAGCCAGGGGGGTAGAAATTCGCAGAACACACAGCATAATCCACAAAAGGCAAAATCTCCTCAAACCCAGGCTTCCAGCTGCCGCCATCGATAACCACCGGGATATTATTTGATTTAGCCTCCCGCGCCATAACTTGACCGGCTGCCATTTGGTGCCCGTCAATTAGCACAATATCGACATTTTGTAAAGGGAGTGAAGGAATCTTTTCTGCTGGGATTTGTGACTGGGTGGCGTTAATCGAGACAACCGCCCGTTCGCCACTCGTTTGAGTAACAATAATAGAAGACACCGGCGGCGGTTGGCAGCGAGTCGGGTCTAAATCGGAAATGGCCACGCCATGAGTTTCCAAATCGGCGCGAATTAGCTGGGCAATCGGGTGGCAGCCGGCAGCGGCGAGCAACATTGCCCGATCCCCCAAATAGCTAAAAGTTACCGCCGCATTGGCAGCCGGCCCGCCGGCAGCCACAGTAGAGTCAGAAGCAACAATTTTCTCGTTGTTGCTGGGGGTGCCGGCGGCGAGGTAGACCAAATCTAAGGTAGCCATACCGGCAAAAAGTCCGTAATATGTTTTAAGGGGTGGCATAAAATTCAAAATGGAGATTCAGCCAAAAACAGGAACACTTTACGTCGTGGGCACTCCTATTGGCAACCTGGAAGATATCAGCTTCCGGGCAGTGCGGATTTTGCAAACCGCAGACTTGATTGCCGCAGAAGACACCCGCCACACCGGCAAGCTGCTGCACCACTTCCAGATAGCAACTCCCCAGATTAGCTACCACGAACACAACCAGCAGCAGCGCATTCCCCAGCTATTAGACCGGCTGCTTCAGGGAAAAGCAGTCGCCCTAGTCACCGATGCCGGTATGCCCGGAATTTCCGATCCCGGATACGAACTGGTCAAAGCTTGCGCCGATGCCGGCGTGCCCGTAGTGCCGGTTCCGGGCCCTTCCGCTGCAATTGCCGCCCTCAGTGCCTCTGGGTTGCCAACAGACAGATTTGTGTTTGAGGGTTTTTTGCCCACCAAAAAACAAGACCGGCACCAGCGCCTGCAAGCCTTGCAAACAGAAACCCGCACAGTAATTTTATATGAAGCGCCCCACAGACTGCGGCAAACCCTGCAAGATTTGGGCAGTGTTTTGGGGGCACACCGGCAGATAGTTCTGGCAAGAGAGTTAACGAAATTGCACGAAGAGTTCTGGCGGGGGACGATTGCCGGCTGCCAGGCGCATTATACCACACGCGAACCTCAAGGGGAATTTACCCTGCTGGTTGCCGGTGCCCAAGTGTCAGCGCCGGTGCTCTCGGAAGAAGCAATTAAATCTGAGTTACAAAACTTATTGAAGCAAGGTATGTCACGAAGCGAAGCGGCGCGGCAATTATCCGAGAACACCTCTCTCAAGCGCCGCCAGATTTACCAGCTGGCGCTCACCATTGAAGAGGGCACACCAGCTGGCCCGGACAAGCCGGTGCAAAAAACCTTATAATATGTAGAAACCGGGTTTCTCAAAGAAACCCGGTTTCTCTCCCCCCTGAGGACTGCAAAAGAGTAGAAACCGGGTTTCTCAAAGAAACCCGGTTTCTCTCCCCCCTGAGGACTGCAAAAGAGTAGAAACCTGGTTTCTCAAAGAAACCCGGTTTCTCTCCCCCCTGAGGACTGCAAAAGAGTAGAAACCTGGTTTCTCAAAGAAACCCGGTTTCTCGCCCCACCCTGAGGACTGCCATATTCTCACAACTTTTCCGAGGCAACCATGAAATTCCAATTCTTCCTCACCGGCATTTTGATAGCGCTTGCAGGCTGCAACAGCAGTCCGGTTTCTCAAACCTCTCCCCCACCCCAACCTTCTGCCCCCTCCCAAACCGCCTCCTCAACTTCCGTGCCGGTTGCAGCTGCAGTTCCGCCGGCAACTGCAGCTGAGACTATCTCAGAAGCAGGCATCGGTACCGCCAAGTTGGGGATGACAGTAGGAGACCTAAAAAAGCAGCTGGGAGCCAATTATAAGTTTGAAGTAAAATCGCCGTTCATGGTGGATTTTGACGCCCTCGCCGTCAGCCAAGCCAGCAAGGTGCAATTCTACATTGTCTACCCAGCAGGGACACCCCCAACTAACTCCCAGCGCATCCAAGCGCTAATCACTGACAATCCAGCTTTTCGCACCGCTGAAGGCGTAGGCGCTTCCACACTAATTAAAGAAGCTGAGGCCGTCTACGGAAAAGCCACTTTGAGTTACAATACATCTAATGAGTCTAGGGAATATGTGACTTTCGCCAAAAAGAACTATCGCAAAATAGCATTTCGTGCGGGTAAAAAAGGGGGAGGATTTGCCGGTATTTATTCTGCCCAAAATGCCGAATACAACGAAACGATAAAATATCAGGATGGGGCTTTTATTAAATCTGTAGAGGTGCGCTGATATCTGGTCATCTGGCAGTAAGGCAGGCTGACAGAAAGAAACATCAAGAAACCATCTCTCTAGAAGAAAGCTGGTTCTAACAGTGGCATTTTTCTCTCTTTTCTTTCCTTGGCGCTCTTGGCCTCTTGGCGGTTCAAAAAAATTAACTTCTCAATCCTAACCGCGCTCTGAGAAAGCTGGTGGGTGCAACCGTTTTTTGGCACAGCTGCCGGTCTAGTAAATATACCTAATGGCCGGAGAGCCTGGTGTGGGTTGTTTATCTCGCCCTCTGTGCAGCTCAGCTGCCCTCGGGCATCCCTGAGCCAAACGAATTTCACCAGCATCTCAGGTACGAGGTGCCTGCCGTCCTGTACCATTAATAATCGACGATAGGGGAATGGCTCAGATGAGTGCAGTCAGCAATACAGGAAATATTCAGTTTGGAACCGATGGGTGGCGAGGACTAATTGCCAAGGACTTTACCTTCGCCAACGTCTGCAAGGTAACCCGGGCCATCGCCAGCTACCTAGAAACAGCGTACAGCAAAGACCGGCCCGTTTTGGTGAGCTACGACACCCGCTTCTTAGCTGACCAGTTCGCCCGCACAGCAGCAGATATTTTAGCAGATTTGGGGTGGACTGTCAAGATCGCCGACAGGGATTGCCCAACGCCGGTGATTGCCTACAACGCCAAACACCTCAACTCTGCCGGTGCCCTGATGTTCACCGCCAGTCACAACCCCGCCCCATACTGCGGCATCAAGTACATCCCCGACTATGCCGGTCCAGCCACCAAAGAAATCACCGATGCCATTGTGGCCAACCTGGACCGGTCATCGGACGCCCCGCCGACGGGCCAAAGTGCCGATCTGATCTCCAGCTTTGACCCGAAGCCAGATTACTTGAATTTTCTCTACACTTTGATAGATGTGGGGCGGATTCGCAGCGCTAAGCTAAAGGTGAAGTACGACGCCCTCTACTCCACCTCGCGCGGCTACCTGGACACGGTGTTGCAGGAGTGCGGCTGCGAAACAGAGACTTTCCACACCTGGCGGGATGTCCTGTTTGGCGGCGGCATGCCAGAACCCAAGGGAGAGCAACTAGAAGAGCTGATCGCAGCCGTCAAGAAAGATGGCGCGGATTTGGGGCTGGCCACAGATGGCGACAGCGACCGCTTCGGCGTCGTGGACGAACAGGGCAGCGTCCTGACGCCCAACACGGTACTGCTGTTGCTGGCGCGGCACCTGGTAAAGAACAAAGGCAAGACGGGCGCAATTGTCCGCACTGTGGCCACCACCCACCTGCTGGACAGTCTGGCGGCGAAATACGGTTTGCCACTTTACGAGACTGCGGTGGGCTTCAAATACGTCGGCGAAAAAATGCGGGAGACTCAGGTGCTAATTGGTGGCGAAGAGTCGGGCGGTCTGAGCGTAATTGGCCACATTCCAGAGAAAGATGGCATTTTAGCCGACATGCTGGTGGCAGAGGCCATAGCTTATGAAGGCAAGCCCCTGTCTCAGCTGGTGGAAGAAGCGATCGCCGAAGCCGGTGGCCCCCTGTACAACCAGCGCCTTGACCTGCACCTGAATGAGGCCCACAAGGCAGCGGTTCTGCAATCGTTTACCGACAGTCCGCCAGCAGATGTCGTGGGAGTGAAGGTAAAAGAGATCGGTCGCAAAGACGGCATCAAGCTCTACCTGGAAGACGGCGGCTGGATACTCCTGCGCCCCTCCGGGACTGAACCGCTGATCCGCGTCTATTTGGAAACGAATTCAGCAGAAAAAATAACCCAAATTGCTGAACACATCTACCAAACCATCCAGCGGATCAGCCCCATCCCGTTCTAAGAAAATATGAGTTTTGAGTGATGAGTTTAGAAGCTTATGAATAGTCTTCCTAGAACTCATCACTCAATATTTAAACTTCAACATTTACATGAATAATTGGCTCCCCTTTTTTAGCTCTTTACTGGTTGCCGCCCCGGCGGTGGCAGTGGCGGTAATCTCCGCGCAAAATGTGACGCGAGTGTCGCTGCAGTTTCTCGGTTTCCAATCCATTCAGCTGCCGGTCGGCATCGTGCTGGCCATTAGCGTCGGGGTGGGGCTGGTGGGGGGCGGGATCGCCCGGGGGCTTTGGAGTCGCCAAAAGGCGAGTCCATAGGCGGGCGCAACCGGAAAGCCCTGTGCGGGAAAACCCAGCAGCTGCAGTCGGGGCCAAAGTGGCCGCTGACCGGCAGCGCGGGCAAAGTGGCTACAGAGAATACACCTGGCCATCAATCAGCAAGCGGGTGATGCCCTTCGCTTGCAGGTAAGAGCTGACTTTTTGCAGAATTTGGCCATCGGGAACTTTGATCACGCGCTGGCTGCGATTGGAAAACCGGCGGGCGACGCGGTGGTTGTCAAACACCGGCAGAGTTTTCTGCTGCACCTCGCCGGCGGGAATTTGCCCGAGTTCCCCGAACTCTTTTAGCGGTCGAGCGATCAGTTCCGCCAAGCGGTCAACCACCAAATAGCAGGTTTTGGGAAGAGACGCTTCAGACAGCGGTAAAACTTTTACAGTGCCTGTTGGGCGAGATAGCCGGCGGGACTCCACCTGCTCCGTATCGAAGTCTAAATCTTCTAGATCGTCCTCATCCTCATCGAGGCCGACATGATCATCCTCATCCTCATCCTCATCGAGGTCGGAGAAGTCCTCCTCTTGAGAGAGCAGTTCTTCCCCCAGCATTTCTTTGAGGGCGCTCGCTTCGGCTGCGGTTGTCTCTGCCAGGGGGCCGGCTCCCTGGGGCTCGCCAGTCTCAAGCAGGTCTAGCAGCTCCGGCTCCATAGCAGCGGGGAAAGCCGTTTGGCTCTCTGCGCTTGCCCCCCGGCTGGTGCGGCTGCGCCGGAGAGTCGGTGCCGGGGCGGGAGCGGCCACTTCCGGCGCGGGCGGCAGCGGCTCTGGCGCAGGGGCTTTTTCACCGCCACTCGCTCCCGGTAAGCTCGCCGAACGCTTTTGCCCGACGAGGAGTTTGTACTCCTCCTCAGACAAGTGGCTCTTGAGGATGCGGCTAATCGTCGAGTTGCTGACGTCGAAGCGATTGGCCAAGGTCAGGGTGGTTTCTCCTGAGTGCCGGTACAGGTCGATAATCTCGTTTATGTCAGAATCGGAGAGTTTTCTGGGAGTCATGGGGCCTCCGCACCCATTAGTTGGGCAACAGTTGACTGGAAAGCAGGGGAAAAGCCGGTGGGCGGGTACTCGGAATTTAAATTCTAACAGCTAAAATCTAAAATTCCCTTAACCGCGTTTGCGTGCGGGCCGGCGAGAGCGGGTCGATATGTCATATTCCAAAACCGCACCAATCCCAAACAAAACGCCACAGAAGACAAAAAATACTTCCAGCAGGCTGCCGCTTTGGTATTCTCCCTGTATGTGGCTATCGGCGTATTTAAACCACATATCCGCAATGTACAGGCAAAAGGTGGCGGCGGCAATCATCCGCCAAGACTGCGAAAAGCGCCCTCCCCAGAAAGCGAGCAGCAGAGCGGTGGCAATAATCAGCAGGAAGACATCCCCAATTATGTAAAATAAATTAACGTAACGGGCTATAGGCTTTAGGGTCTTGTCGAGGGCCTGCACCCAACCAGGTGCTGTGGAATTTTCCTCTTCCTCCGGTTCTGACTCTACAGCCTGAGGGGCGGCTGCCTGGGCGGCAGGTTTAGCATTAGGCTGGAGTGCAGGCGCAATGGTAGCCGCAGTTGTGCCAGATGCCGGTGTGGCCGTAGCTGCAGCTTGCTCAGGAGCAGCTGTGGCAGCCGGCTCTGCCGGAGGCGTCGCCACCCAGACAGCCAGAGCAATCCCCGCTACAGCCATCCCCACCAGCACCCCCCACTGCCATTTTTCTAGATTTAGTCTCCTGCTGCTCACCGCCAGAACCATGCCCCAGCTGAGCGACACATAGCAGACCATATAAAACAGATCGGCCAGGGAAACATCGGGATTGAGCCCCCACAGCAGCTCCCAACAGCCAAATAGCAAATTCCCGATAAAGTACGAGCTCATCCCCACACCAATTCCCAGCCAGACATTCCGCCCGCTGACAATCACAGGGCTTTTCCAATTCCTCAAACACAGTACAGCGGCGGATAGGAATGCCGAACACTCAAAGATATAGGTGCCTATCACATACCACTCTGGCTTATCCCCGCCGCTTGCGTCCGGGACACTAAACAGCAGAAAAAATAACAGCGCCAAAACTCCCCAAACAATGCTGCTAATGACGATTGTCTGAGCTGACAGTAACGATTGAATGGTCGATGACTTTTCTGATGTGCTGCTCATAGAGATTGTTTTCTCAGGCGTAACTAGCAAGTCTTGAGCAGAGACAGGAGATTTGTGATTTTTCCGGTGAGAAAATTCACCATCTCCCCTACCGCTCTGCAATCGGGCGTCGCATATTCTTCAGTCGGGCGGCGTGCATTGGAAATAATTCTTTAAGCTGTCGCCCACAGCTGGCCGAGGCGAGACTGATTCATCCAGCTGATAAACTGCTTGCGCTCCCCATCTGGCATGTCTTGCAGGGCATCAATCACTCGGTCGGTAAAGTTGGCGTTGCCGAAATACTCTTTGCCCAAGCGATGGAGTTCTTGCAACAAGGTATTGAGATGGTGGTCCTGCCAGGGGGGCACGGCGGTACTTTCGAGCGGGTCTTTGGTCAGCAACTGGCTGACCGCATCGCGGGAATCTGTCTGGGGGAAGTTCCACTGCCGAAACACCTCGCCAATCTGCTTTTGGAACGAGCTGGCCTGCCGGGGCCCGAGCAGGTCTTCGATCTCAAAGTACACCGCCTGTAGCAGCAGGAGGCAGGCTTGAATAAAAAACGGAGCCGCTGCCACACCGCTTCCTTGGGCCTCCTCACTCAGCTGCTCTATGCGGATTTTGCCCCAGACGCTGTACCGATCTGGCTCCTCCAGCAGCACACAAGCCTTCCCACGGTTATCGGTCAGGTCCCGCCAAAAGGCTTTGGCCTCTTCGGCTTGCTTGGCGTTGAAGACGCTAATTAAGCGAAAGGTCTGTCCCTGATAGTTAAGAATCGGAACCTGCTGGCCCGTTTTGGGGTGCTGCACGCTGGAAATCTCAACATCCTGCCGTTTCAGAATAAACATGACAATGCCACTTGAGTCCTCTGTGAGCCTAGGGGAGCTGTGGGGGTAGATGGGGATCGCAACAGCGACGGTCGATTAAGCAGAATGCCTGAGTGGGGAGCAAGCTGAGTCGCGTTGGCGCTGATTAACAACCTATCTTAATCTGTGATCGCTGGGAAAATCCCCCTGATCGCCCGGGGCAAGCGCGTCGGGCGGGCCAGCAAAGGAAAGCTCGGCGGAGTAGAAGCCACTTTCCTGAAGTTGCAGTCCTCGGTTTTCCGCGATCGCACGCCCGGAAGCGGGGAACAACTTGTATATTAGTCCGTCACTTAACCGCGCTCGCCCCACAGCCGCCCACTCAGAAGCGCTCCCGGACTGTCACAGAGGGTTTTCACTCCCCTGAGCATCCAGATTCTTCTGAAAGCGAGAGCGCCTTTTTGGCTGCTGCGCCAAGCTCTTTGAGCCGTCTTCTGCGATCCTGTTCTCAGAACCAGACCGGCAACGCCAGTCTCCCGCTCAGTCTCCAGGCTTCCCAGCAGCTGGCCACACTCCTGCGCCCCCCCGCAGAAGCGGGAGCCCGGAGGTAGCTTACTGTCTGGTTTTTGCTCTACATTTATCATCAAACTGCTCGCCGCTGCTGTTCCTAACCCTCGCTCTGTAAGATCGGGCCAGTTTCCTCACAGCGACTGTGCCGCTACATCTTTTTAATACCACACGCGACCCTACTCCCGCCGGCTGGCCATCCGTGGGGACTCTTTTCCTCTGGCAGAGGAACGCCAGCCCCCACTGGCCTCCGGACTGTTGGCCCGACTGCCCAAAAGAGGGCGGAGCCAGTGGCTGCCTTAAGTCGCTATTATGAAATTGCCACTTAATGGCGAGCGGGAATAGCAACCGGCTGCTGTAAAAACTCCTGTCGGGCCATCCCACGCCTCCCCACAGCCCGCTGCCAAAAAACAGCCGACTGGCCACTGGATTTAGTCGGACGTGACTACTTTCGTTATATTATTAATTTATATGCTCGCGCCGCTCAGCGGATTGCCGTGCCCGTATTAAAATTGATTTAAACTTGCCCCAGTAGCTCAGAGGATTAGAGCATCTGCCTTCTAAGCAGAGAGCCGTAGGTTCGAGTCCTACCTGGGGTGTGGCCCAAAAAAACTGTCCAGCCATACAAGGCAGGCGTCTCGCCTGCTTTCCAGGTTTCTGGGACAGGCGCTCTGGCCTGTCCTACGTCCGCGCCCTAAGTGGCTAGTGCTAGATACTGAGACATATATTCTAGAATCTCTCTGACGAGCCAACTGTTCGTCTATCTCTATTTTCCTTTCTCAAAAGCCCGTGACGAGGATTGAACTCGTGACCTCACCCTTACCAAGGGTGTGCTCTACCACTGAGCTACACGGGCGCGGTCAAGTTCTTGTTTTCGACTTCAAATTCTCTATCTAAAATCTAAAACGCCAACTTTGACCTGTTTAAGGTGGGCCGGGCTAGATTCGAACTAGCGTAGGCGTAGCCAGCGGATTTACAGTCCGCCCCCATTAACCACTCGGGCACCGACCCATTCACCTCACAGTTATTAAATCTAGCACACCCTCTCTCAAATTTCAAGCATTTTTAAAAAATTTTTTTGAAATTTGAGCCTGGCTGCTGGCCACCGGCTTGCTGCCACCTTGATGTCCTCTCCGCTGGCCTTGGTCAGAACCAGCCTGCGGGCGTCCACCGCCCTCAACATCTTTGCCAAGCGCCATTCCAGCTGTCGGAGCCGGTGTTGCCGGCCTTTCTGGCTGGAGCAGTGCGCCCAGAAGCAACCACTCCGATTGCAGCTTTTCAACTGCGAGCCACAAGTATTTATAGTACACCTTTTGGCGCGTCTGTAAAATACGATTTTTTTATAGTATTTGGCATTTAGATAAACATTACCTATATAAGGGAGGGCCACAGGCTCAGCCGGCAGGCCCCACTGGCAGCCGGTGGACAAGAGGACGGTTGAGAGAGTCGTTGAGGCGAGGGCGTGTCGCGGGGGAGTGCCGGTGTGGGGGTGTGCGCGGCAGGCCCGCATGGGGCGTGGGACATGGCCAGACTGCCGCAGCGCTGGCCTTCCCGCCCCACTGTGCGATCGCGATTGCCCAGCATTTGAGATCGGGGGAGTGCCCCCACACCTGGGGGCAGAGATCCCAGGCACGCCGGTGCGGCGGTTAGTGGCGTGCCGTTTCACCAGCCGGTGAACGTTGATCGGGAAGTGACTGGGATCTGTTAACTTAGTTAAAGAAGACTAACTCCACGTTCCCCGAACGGGTTAATCGCTTTGCGAGTCTGCCGGCACAGCTTCCCAACGGATTCTGGCCCGCAGCAACGGCTCAACCCTTGAAAGTCGGGCAATATATTTCTGAGTCCGGTTGTTGTACCACCCATAGCTTCCCATCCATAAAATGAACATTCTTGGCAATCTCCTTCCCCAAGTCTCTCAGCCCCCCCGCGCCAAAAAGCAGCAGCAGCGTCGCGGCATAGAAATTAAATCGAAGCGCGAAATCGAAATCATGCGGCAGGCGGCTTTGATTGTGGCAACGGTGCTCAAAGAAATTTCCGAGATGGTGCAGCCCGGGATGACGACCGCTGACTTGGACGCTCACGCTGAGAAACGCATTCGCGAAATGGGCGCAACTCCCAGCTTTAAAGGCTATCACGGATTTCCAGCCTCAATTTGCTCCAGCATTAATAATGAAGTGGTGCACGGCATTCCCAGCCGCAAAAAGGTGATTAAAACCGGCGATGTCCTGAAAGTGGACACCGGCGCTTACTACCAGGGCTTTCACGGCGACTCCTGCATCACGATCGCCGTGGGTGAAGTGACGCCAGAAGCGGCGAAATTAATTCGCGTCGCTGAAGAAGCCCTCTACAAAGGAATCGAACAAGTTAAAGCCGGCAACTGCCTGCTCGATCTGGCCGGTGCGATTCAAGACCATGTAGTGGCAAATGGCTTTAGCATAGTCGAAGACTTCACCGGCCACGGTGTGGGGCGCAACCTCCACGAAGAACCCTCCGTGTTCAATTTCCGCACCCACGAAATGCCCAATGTCAAACTCCGCGCCGGCATGACGCTGGCAATTGAGCCAATTTTGAATGCCGGTTCCAAGCACACCCGCATTTTGCCAGACAAATGGACTGCAGTCACGGTAGATAACGCTCTTTCCGCTCAGTTTGAGCATACCGTGCTCGTCACAGAAACCGGCTACGAGATTTTGACCGATCGGTCGAAGGTTTAGTCCTTAATTTCAACCCAACAATTCTAGCGGCAGAGCTGCGCCCCTATTATTTATATGGCGGGCTTTTATCTTGCAGGCTCTGCCCTAAAAAGGTTAGTAGTTGGGCTGCACGCCCAAAGTTCGTAGGGGCGGGTTTATCCACAATGTCTCTCCGAAGTTCAGATGCTGGTAAACCCGCCCCTACTGAGCGCCCAAAGTTCGTAG